>Ga0326728_10014037_pt1 | contig 17169 bp, 13 predicted proteins | sample MB3enrmetagenome_FD_207602 | JGI IMG/M metagenome (GOLD analysis project Ga0326728, IMG submission 207602) | Lab enriched peat soil microbial communities from McLean, Ithaca, NY, United States - MB31MN | ecosystem: Environmental > Terrestrial > Soil > Wetlands > Peat | place: USA: New York...
GTCGACCAGGCGATTCCCCGCCTCCTCGAGGCATCGCAGGGCCACGCCCTCGTACTCTTCACATCCTACGACGCGATGAAGAGCGCCTTCGAGGCGGCAAAACCCAAGATGGCGGAGCTCGGCATAACACTGATGCGCCAGGGCGACAACGAGCGCTCGAAGCTACTCGACGCGTTCAAGGCGGACCTAAGCTCGGTGCTCTTCGCGACCGACTCCTTCTGGGAGGGCATCGACGCCCCGGGCGAGACATTGCAGCTCGTCGTGATCTGCAAACTCCCCTTCCGCGTCCCCACCGATCCCGTGCAGCTCGCGCGCAGCGAGGCGGTGGAGAAAAAGGGCGGCAATGCCTTCATGGAGATATCCCTGCCCGAGGCGGTCATCAGGCTCAAGCAGGGCTTCGGCCGGCTCATACGGCATAGCCAGGACCGGGGCGTCGTCGTGATCCTGGATTCGCGCATCGCGACCAAGCGCTATGGAGGGCTCTTCATCCAGAGCCTTCCCGAGTGCCGCCTTGTGGCCGAGGGCCTCGATGCGATCACGAAGGAAGTATCACGTTTTCTCTACGACTGGTAAGTCTCCGCGCAGGAAAGGTTGCTCCCGGTGCCCGCGATCGTGTAGACTAAGCTCCATGCGCATCTATCGTCTCGATAACGCCGTGCAACGCTACGACTGGGGCAGCGTCGACGGCATAACCAAAGTACTCGGCATCCCGAACCCGGGCGGCGGCCCGCTCGCAGAGATATGGATGGGTGCCCACCCGAGCGCCCCCTCTACAGTCATCCTGAACGGCGACAAAGTCGGCCTCGACGAACTCGTACGATCCGAGCCGAGTGCGGTGCTCGGGCGCGAGGTCGTCGACAAGCTCGGGCCTAGCCTGCCCTTCCTCTTTAAGGTGCTCTCGGCCGGCACTCCGCTCTCCATCCAGGCCCACCCGAGCAAGCGAAAGGCCCAGCTCGGCTTCGAGCGCGAGAACCTCTCGGGCATACCCGTGGACGCGCCCGAGCGCTGTTACCGCGACCCCAACCATAAGCCCGAGATGGCCGTCGCCCTCACCCGCTTCGAGCTGATCTGCGGCTTTAGGCCAGTGACCGAGATCATCGAAAACATGCGACTTGTCGCCCCCGGCGAGTTTGCGCGCTCTCTCGACAGGCTCGAGCGGGACCCGAGCCGAGTCGAGCTCTCGGTCTTCTTTTACGCCCTCATCTCCGCCGACGAGCGGGTCCAAAGCCAGCTTCTCGCAACTGCCGCGAAGGGCGTCCGCTCGGTCCTCGATTCAGGGAAGATCCCAGCGGGGCGAACCGGCGCCTTCGAGTGGGTCCTCAAACTCATGGACTTCTTCCCAGGCGACGTGGGAGCGGTCCTACCCCTCGTGCTTAACCATATCGTCCTCGAGCCGGGCGAGGCCGCCTTCATCGCCCCGGGAGAGCTCCACGCCCACCTAACGGGCACCTGCCTCGAGATAATGGCAAATTCGGATAACGTGATCCGCGGCGCGCTCACGAAGAAATTTATCGACCTGCCCGAGCTCGTCTCGGTGCTGAGCTTCAACCCCGAGAGCGTCTCGCCCGTCCTACCCTCCTCCGTCGCGCCCTACGAAGAGGCATACCCGACCTTCGTCCCCGACTTCGAGATATCGAAGATATCGGTCGGCCCCGGCGCCGCCTATCGCAGGAGGGCGAAGAGACCCGAGATACTGCTCTGCGTCTCGGGCGAGGCCGAGATCCGCTGCCCCTCCACGTCTCAGGGCACGGACAGCCACACCACCCTCGCCCTCTCCAGGGGAGAGGCAGCCTTCGCCTGCGCCGATGCCTGCGATTACGAGATTCGCGCACGGGCAAAAGGCGACGCGGCAAAAGCCGTTATCTATCGCGCCTCGGTGCCCGACCTCCCGTGACGATCTGGGCCGACGCCGACAGCCTTCCAGAGGACGTGAGGCGACTCATATGCCGCCGCGCCGCCCTCGAGGCCCGGGCGGCAGAGGCATCCGGTCAGAGCCCGAGATTCCGCGCGGTATTCATAGCGGCGAAGATGCCTCCGATCGACCTCGGCCCTGGAGTGGAGGCCGAGACGGTCGAGGAGGGAGAAGGCGCTGCCGATGACCGCATCGTGGAGCGCGCCACAAACGGCGACCTCGCGGTGACCCGCGACCTGCCATTGGCAGAGCGCCTCGCCGAAGCGGGAGCGCGGGTATTAAACGATCGCGGCGATCTCTTTACCGCCGAAAACGTGCGCGAGCGCCGTTCCCTGCGCGACAGGGCCACGGAGCTGCGCGCTCTCGGCCTCGCGCCCGAGTCGCCTCGCCGATCCAGTCGCGGAGCTCGTGAGATGAAGGCCTTCGCGGACGCGCTGGACAGGGAACTCGCGAAAAAGGTAACACAATGAACATACATTTCGGAGCCGACTATTACCCCGAGCATTGGCCCGAGGAGCGCTGGGAGACCGACGCTAAGCTGATGCGCGAGATGGGCATCGACGTAGTTCGCGTTGCGGAGTTCGCCTGGCAGAAACTCGAGCCGAGCGAGGGCCGTTTCGAATTCTCCTGGCTCGACCGAAGCCTCGAGATCCTAGCGAAGCAAGGCATAAGAGCCGTCATCGGCACGCCGACCGCCACGCCTCCCGCGTGGATCATCGAGCGCAACCCCGAGATCCTTCCCGTCGACTTGCGGGGCGTAAGGCGTAGCTTCGGCGGGCGCCACCACGACTGCCAGTCCAACGAGGTCTATCGCGCCCACGCGCGCCGGATCGTCGAGGCCATGGCCAAGCACTTCAAGTCGACGCCCAATGTCGTCGGCTGGCAGATCGACAACGAGTTGGGTAACAGCCACGAGGACTTCTGCCATTGCGATTCCTGCCGCGCCGCCTTCCAAGGATGGCTTCTCAAGAAGTACGGCTCGATAGACGAGCTCAACAGGCGCTGGGGCACGGTATTCTGGAGCCAAACCTACGACGAGTTCTCGCAGGTCCCCACTCCCGCCATCACGCCCGTGATAACGCACAATCCCTCCCTACTTCTCGATTGGAAGCGCTTCCACTCAGACCTTATAGTCGACTTCGCCGAGGCGCAGGAGAAAATCATCCGTGCCAACGCCCCAGGCCAGTTCATCACCCACAACTTCATGGGTTTCTTCGACCTCATTAATTACTTCGATCTGGCCAAGGGCCTCGACTTCGTAAGCCACGACCAGTACCCGATGGGCTTCTTCGACGTGCCTCAGCCGATGAAGGACCGCGCGACACTCGCGGCCCACCTCGATCTCATGGCTGGGTTGAAGGGCAAGAGCTTCTGGATCATGGAACAGCAGGCGGGGCCCTCGGGCTGGATGATCATGGGCAGGACCCCGCGGCCAGGACAGCTCTCACTGTGGGCGGCGCAGTCCATAGCTCACGGCGCCGACGCCGTGGTCTTCTTCCGCTGGCGCAGTTGCACCGTCGGGACCGAGCAGTACTGGCACGGCATCCTGCCGCACAACGGCGTGCCCGGCCGCCGCTACGACGAGCTCAAGGAACTCACAACCAAGCTTTCGCCGATCATGGACGAGTTCCGCGGCGCTCTCGCAGAGGCCGAGGCAGCGATACTCTTCTCGTACGACCAGAACTGGGCCCTCGAAATCCAGCCTCACCACCCCGACCTCGATTACCTCAAGCAGCTCATGGTCTACTACGGCGCCTTCCACAACGCGAACCTTCCCGTGGCGTTCGTGTCGGACAAGGAGGAGCTTTCCAAGTACAGGCTCCTCATCGCGCCCCTGCAGTTCCTCGACTTCCCAGAGCTACGCGAGAAACTCATAGAATACGCTCGGGCCGGCGGCAGGCTCGTCCTGACCATGCGCTCGGGCGTGAAGGACGCGGACAACGTCTGCCTGACCGAAGCCCCGCTGCCCGGCCCCTATGGAGATATCCTGGGAATCGAGATCCTCGACTACGATTGCCTGCGCGATATCGACCAGACCGTGGCCTGTGATGGCATATCCTACAATGGCAGGCTGTGGTGGGATGTCGTCTCGCTCAAGGAGGCGAAGGCCCTGGCTTCGGGCTCAGGCGGCGACCACGACGGCGAGCCCATCATCACGGAGGCTTCGGTTGGTAAGGGCGCAGCGTACTATGTCGGCACTGAGCCCGATCCCGCTCTCGCGGCGAAGCTCGTCTCGAGGCTCGCGATAGACGCGGGCATCGCGAGCCTCGGCGCGCCTCAAGAGGACATCGAACTCGCGAGGCGCAGGACGCCGAAGTCTGACTTCCTCTTCGCACTCAACCATGGAGGGAAGGAGCGCGAGCTCTCGTTGGGCGCTGAGTGGAAGCCTCTCGTGGGCTCCGTGAAGATCCCGCCCTACGGATTCTCGGTCTTCAAGTGCGAGAGGAAATGATAGAATTACGGCGCTTTTTCTACGCGTTGCGCGAGACAGTATTCGCGTTCAAGCTCCCGAGGGCATAGAGCGCCCTCGCAGTGATCCACTTCGAAGCCGCGCCCTTTTTTTCTATAGGTACGAGGGTCCGGCCATTGAAGCTATTTTCGAGGATCCACTGGCCGTCGGCCCCGCGTTTCGCGAGCAGAGCCTGTCGAGCGTCGGACATACGCTCGTCCTCGACGCCCAAGTCCATTAAGATGCAGAGTATCTCGAGGATGTCGGTCTGATACATGAGGGGAAACCCCAGCTTGAGCCAGCCGGGCCGCGAGACGCTCTCAAGATCGTGGCTGCGCTTGTGCACTCTGTGAAGCAGGACGAACTCGGCAAGCTCCGCTATCTTCGCCTTCACGCTCGCGTTGCGCGATCGAGGCGGGATGGCTGCGAGGCCTTTCAGGGACTTCACGACGCCCATGAAGCAGCTGTGCCCGCCGAAGCAGTCCGAGAAACTGTCGTAGGGCCAGCCCTTCGGCGCATGGCTCTCCCCATCGTCCGCGCGCTGGTACTCGCAGATCCATTCGATCGCGCGGGCAGTACGCTCGTCCTTCCCGAAGCCGAGTCTTTCGAGGCAGAACACCATATTACCCGTGAGGCACGGGATGACCGTACCGTGCCTTCCACCTCCTCCCGATGCGGGGTCGACCGAGAAGCCGCCGGATTCTCGATCCTGTGAATGCTCGAAGATGTACTCGCACGCGGCTTGTATCCTCGGGTCACGTCCATCGGCCCCGAGTTCGGCGAGGACTATGAGCTGCCAGACGCCGCCTTTGTACTTTGATCGATAGAAATCGAGCCCCGCGCCCCAATAGCCGCCCTCGGTCTGTCCATCAAGGATCGCGGCGGCAGGCCCCGCGCGCATGAGCGCCTCGCGCGCCGCCGTCGACTCCGGGCAGCGCTCGCTCTTCCCGAGCAGATGGGTCAGCGCATAGAGCCTGACTTCAGGATCGGAGTCCTCGAGGAGCCACTCGAGGACCGCGTCAAGCGTATGGAGCATCCTCGCTCACTCGAGGCTTGAGACTTTTTTCAGCAGTCTCTCGACCCGAGCGCGGCCCGAGCTCGCAAGCTCGCCCTTGCGCGATTCCAAGATTTTTGCGTATTTCGGCGCATTGCTGGAATCGACCGCCGCAAAAATGTGTTCGCAAAATTTCGGGAAGTCCTTCTTGTCGCAGGCGGCAAGGAACTCAAGGAGGCGACCGAAGAGCCCTTTCCGAAACGTCTCCCCGCTTCCGGCCACGATGCCGAGCGTCATGATGCCCCTGTCCTGCGTGATCGTCGAGCCCTTCTCTATCGCGCGGAGTATCTCCTCCTTATGCTCGAAGAGCTCCTCAGAGCACAGCGATGCGATGGTCGAAAGGGCTATCATACCGCCCCATGCCAGTCTATTGTTCCTACTCTTCACAAGGCCGAGGAAGAGCCCGGCCTTGTCCGCTATCAGTTCGGGGGAGCGATACCCGATCTCGTAGAGCAGCTTGATGCAGCCGCTCTGGACCTTTTTATCGCTATCGTTGAGGCCTGCGGCGGCCGCCTCGATGAATGCCGCCGCCTGCGAGGCACGGCCGCCTGTGGTCAGGCTCTCGGCCAGGGCCACCGTTTCCTGATCGTCAGTTCGCTCTGCGAAGCCTTTGATCGTTGCTCCCACGTCATTCATCACCATCCCCCCTAGGCATTCGTTCGCACGGTCTCTACTGCAATATAATCCAGGTTATGCGCAAAATAACCGGCCGACAAGGCCTCATGTGCAAGCTTCCGCTTTTCATCGTCATCTTGATCGTCATAAGGTAAGCCCTCTGCGCCGAGGGCCGAGTTCCACCCGAGCGGCTGGCCCTCTTGGCGCAAGGAATTCCGGCACACTAACTCGGTTAGTTATCAGACAGTCTCTGCAATGCGACAGGAAGGACCTTGTGATGAGCCGGACGTCGAATTTTGTGCACATTCCCCGGAGTTTTCGTGGATGCGCTATTCAATCCTGCTGTCAGGAGTACTCAGTCAGCTGTATAGAACATTCAATCCGCTACGAAGAAAACTCGATAATCCTGACAGGTATGTGAATAGTGCTGACAGTAAAATTTTCTTCGGAGGCCTGATCAGGGCGTTGTCGGCGTGGCTGGCGTAACTGGAGCGGTAGTTTCGGCCGGCGCTGTTTCGGACTCGGTTTCGGTTTCTGCGTCCACGCCAGGCTCGGGCGAGGGGGGAGGAGCCTCCACCGTACCTGCAGCAGCGGGAGAGACCGCCGCAGCCGAGGCCGTCGCTGCCGCGCTCGGCGCCTCGGCCGAAGAGGAATTCTCCCCGGCCGGAGCTTCGTAGTTATTCAAGAGATAGGCATAGCGCTCGCGCAGTATGCCGCTCTTTCGCAAGGTTTCGGGGTTGTACTTGATGGGCGAGGAGAGCAGGGCGATGAGGCGGGCGGCCTGGTCGCGAGAGAGCTGGGCCATGCCGCAGCCGTACCATTTACGCGCGGCCGCCTCCATGCCGAAGATGCCCTTGCCCCACTCGGCGTAGCCGAAGTAGAGCTCGAGTATGCGCGTCTTGGGAAGGAAGGCTTCGAGCTCAAGAGCGGTAAGGACCTCGAGGTACTTGCGGACGTAGCTTTTCTCGGGCACGAGGAAGAGGGTCCGCGCGACCTGCATCGTGAGAGTGCTGCCCCCGTAGACCGGCTTGCCTAGGCGTTTATTGATCGCGCGCGCCCTGGCGAAAGCCTCCATGTCGATTCCATGATGTACGTAGAATTTATCGTCCTCTATGGCCACCAGCATAGACTTGATGTAGCGGGGGACTTTCGCGATTTTTATGGGCTTCGCGCTCTGAATCTTCCAGCCGTAGCGCCATTCGCGATAGGCCATGAGGACGGTCGCAGAGGGGTCTACATAACGATAGGCGACAATAAGAATCGAGGTGGCGAGGAGATAGCAGAGCTGGATGGCAATGATCCAGGCGATAGTGCCTTTGACGATATCTACGAAGCCGAGGCGCCGTTTCGTCGAAAGTGGAAAGTGAAGGAGCTCGGGGGGCATGGTGCCTACGAGGGACAGGGAGGAGCAAGCGAGCCCGCGAGCAAGGGCGGCGGCTTGTCTCGACTCCATGGCTGCCCAGCCGAGGCTGCGATCGCGGCGTCGGCAGAAGGCTCCCTCAGGTTGCTCGGACTGCATGATGTCCACCTATGTTAGCACGGAGAAAGGGCGAGCGGCAACAACACGCGCAACATTGACAGTCTGCATAGCTGAAGGCTACTCTGACTGCCTCGTGATAAGGCAGGAAACACAACTATGAAGAAACTCTCGGTAGCCGCGCTTACGCTCGCGTTCGCACTGTCGTCGTCATTGGCCCTCGGGGCGGAGGAGGTCTCGGGTATTCCCGGTCTCCAGCACTACAAGCTCGAGAATGGCCTCGAGGTCTATGCATACCGAGACGCCACGGTGCCCCTCGTCCGTGTGCAGATTGCCTTCAGGGCGGGAGCGATAGCTCAAAGCGCCGATAGCGCGGGGCTTTTCCGCCTCTACGAGCGGATGCTCTTCCGCGGCCAGTCCGGGACTGACGGATCATCCAGCGTCAAGACGGCCCTTACCTCCCTCGGCGTCTCCGAGTGGAACGGCGGTACTGACGCGGAGCGCGTCGACTACGGGATCAGCATAGACGCTTCCAAGGTAAAGCAAGGGATCGATTTTTGGGCCGAGACGCTCGACCCGGCCGCGATCGAAAAAGGCGCTTTCGACAATGCGGCGTTGGAAGCCGAGAAGCAAGCGCTCTGCGAGGAGATTCGTTCGCATAGCGCCGACAGCGACTCGATCTACGAGGCTGCGATGAACAGGCGGCTCTTCTCCAAGTTCCCGTGGAGGAGAGACCCCGTCGGCAGCGAGAAGGCGGTGAGCGCCGCGACCCTCGATTCTCTAAAATCCGTAGCCGCGTATTTCGTGCCCAATAATGCGGCACTTTTCGTCGGCGGCGACATCGATCCCGAGGAAGTCCGCGCTGCTGCGGAAGCGGCCTTCGGCGCCTGGCGCGCAGGGCCTGATCCTTGGGCAAAGGCCCTGCCTCCCAACCCTAGGCCTGGGGTCGTCCGTCCGACCTGGATCGTCTATCCCGATCCTTCGATGCCCGAAGGCACGGGAAGGATAGAGGTCCGCTACCGCGGACCCGACCTCGCCACGGACCCTTCCTCAAGTTACGCCGCCGACCTCTGGGAATCCCTCGTCGCGCCCGTCTCCGGCCGATTCAAGACCGCGCTGATCAAGAACGTGCCCAATCTCAACGAGGACAACATCGCGGCGAGCTATATCAGCCAACGCGACGGCAGCTGGATCTCGTTCTCCTCCAACTTCGACGTAGCCCCTTCCACGAGCGCTGTATCCCGAGCGCAGGCCTTCAAGGAACGCGTCCGCGGCTACGAGCTCACCACGATGAAAGGCGATAAAACCTATTTCAGCGACGAAGAGTACGAGGCCGCCCGCAAAGAACTCCTTGCCGGCCGCGACAAAGCCACCGGCACGGCCGAGGGTATGATCGAGACCCTCGCCTACTGGTGGGCTGCCGCCTCGGTGGACTACTACGCAGGCTATCCCGCCGCCCTAGCGAAGACGGGACAGAAAGAGGTTGTTGCCTTCGTCGACAGCTATATCCTGCGCAGCCTCGAGGTTGTCGCGCTCAGGATGAATCCTGCCGACGTCGAGAAGGAAAAGCGGTCCTTCTCGAACGCAGGCTTCGAGACCGTGACGCCGAGCAACGCTTTCTGGTGGCAAAGGAAACCTTAACCCGCATTTCTCATCTGAGAAATGCGGGTTAATCGTCTTCCTCTAGCGAAATGATCGCAGGCAGGGCACGCAGCGCCTTGACCGCCTTCTTCACGGCTTCCTTGGACTCGAACTCCATCGTGAAGGCGCCCGAAAGGCTGCCGTCGCCCCGCTCGCTGAGTCTTCCTTCGCGCAGCCTGCCCGTGAACTTGTGAACGGCGTTCTCAATCTCGGAGAAGAGATCGGGGCTCGAGCGGGACGTTATACGGAAGCGAGCGGTGACGAGGCCGCCCGACTCCTCCCAGCTTACGTCTATACGCCTCTCGGGAAAGTCGGGGATCGCGAGGACCGAATGGCAATCGGCGCGATGCACAATGATACCCCTTCCCCGGGAGACGTAGCCGACGATCTCGTCGCCGGTGACCGGGTGGCAGCAGCCCGCTATGCGGATCATCATGTTCGTGGCATCGCCTATCGCCACTCCGGCGCGGTCGTTGCGCACGGCCTCGCCCGGGTTGACGGCGTGATACTCGACTGCGCCCTTCTGCGAGCCCTGGGCTTTGACGAACTCGGTCATCTTACCCAAGCTCGGCGCGGCGGCCCGCGCGGCATGGGCCGCGGGGGCGCCTCGATGCCCGGCCACGATATTGCGGTCGATCGCGAGGGCTTCGCCGTCCTGCACGAGGGCCGCTCGTATCTTCGCCTTGGCCTTGCTCGTCTTCGCGATGCGCAGCCAGTTCATGTTGGGCTTGGCCTGGGGCGAGGTGATGATCTCGACGACCTGGGTATTGAGGAGCTCTCCATCGAGAGGGACGATCTGACCGTCGGCCTTGGCGCCCAGGCAATGGATGCCGACGTCCGTATGGATCGCGAAGGCAAAGTCCAGCGGTGTCGAGCCGGCGGGCAGCTCGATCACGTCGCCCTTCGGGGTGAACACGAAAATAGAGTCCTTGAAGAGCTCGCGCTTGATTTCCTCGAGATAGACCGCGCCCTGGGAGATGAAATCGCCCCACTCTTTGAGGCGATTGACGATCGGCAGGTCCTCAGGGCGAGGCGCCTCGGCGGTCGAGCCCCTTTTATACAGCCAATGCGAGGCGACACCGTACTCGGCGACGCGATGCATCGCGTTCGTGCGTATCTGCACCTCGAGGAGCCGCCCCTCGTAACACATGACCGTCGTGTGGAGGCTGCGGTAGCCATTGGCCTTGGGCATGGCGATGTAGTCCTTAAAGCGGCCGTCCATGGGTTTCCACAGCCGATGAACGACGCCGAGGAGGGCGTAGCAATCGTTCTCGCTCCCGCAGATAAGCCTTAAGCCTAAGAGGTCGTAGAGCTCCTCGGCGCCCTTGGCTTTCTTGCGCATCTTCTGATAGATAGAATAGAAATGCTTCGCCCGGGCCGAGACCTCGAGCTCGACGCCCTCGACGGCGGCCTCCTTGCGAATGTCGGCCTCGATGCGCTTAAGGTATTTCTCGCGCTCGCCTTTCTTGGCGGCGACGATTTCCTTGATCTGCTCGTAGGCCTCGCGGTTCAGGGCCTTGAGCGAGAGATCCTCGAGCTCGTCCTTCATCCAACTGATGCCCAGCCTGTCCGCGAGGGGGGCGAAGACGTCCAGGCACTCGGCCGCGATCTCCTTCTGCCTATCCTCGGGGAGATACTTGAGGGTGCGCATGCTGTCGAGCTTGTCGGCGAGCTTGATGATGATGACGCGGATGTCGCGGGCCATGGCAAAGAGCATCTTGCGGATTGTCTCGGCCGCCTGTACGGTCTTGTTCTTGGCCTTGAGCGCCGCGAGGCGCGACGAATCCTCCACGAGGATGGCGACAGCGGGACCGAAGCGCTCGCCTATGAGGCTGACGAGAGTGGCCCTCCTCGCTCCTGCGGCCGTCGCTGCGGCGCGCTGAGCGGCGATAGCCTTGGAGCGCTTGCGCCTTTCAGCCGCCTCCGCCTCGGGCTCCTCGCTGCTCGCCGCCTCCTCCGACTCCTCGATCGGCATCTCCTCCGGCGAACTCTCGAGCGAGTCGTGGAGGAGGCCCGCGATAACCGAGTCGGAGTCGAGCCCGAGACCCATCAGGGTATCGGCCACGCGCAGATCATGCATCCACGCGCCTTCGCCCGAAGCGCGCAGGCGTCCGAAAAGGCGCGACTCGGTCCACTCAAGAGCGGAGACTATGCGCGCCGACTCCTTCTCTCCGTAGACCTCGCCGGCCCTCGCGAAGAAGCTCTCCTTTAAGTCGTCCACGGTCTCCTCCCCGACGTAACGCGCGGCCTGCCGCCCAAGTCGCATAACGTCTGTATTTCGATGAAGCGCGAGGTGCGAAACAACTCCGCGACGAGCGCAGCCTCTTCCCCGTCGGCCTCCACAAGGAGGGCGCCGCCGGGCGACAGTCTCGAGGCGGCCTCGAAGACAAGACGGCGGACAAAATCCAAACCATCCTTCCCGCCGTCGAGGGCCATGCGCGGCTCGGACCAGCCGAGCCCGAGGAGGCCGTCGGTTTCGACTGACGGAACGTAGGGTGGGTTAGCGACGATCATCTCAAGCGGCCCGTTAACGGAAGACAGGAGGTCGCTCTTCGCGAAGGGAAGCTCTCCTCCTGGCCTGGGCGAGGCGCCGCGATCGGGCCCCAGAATCGCGTCGGCGTTGACCGAAGCGACCTCGAGAGCCCCTTCGGAAAGGTCCGAGGCCGAAAGCTTCCACGCGGGCCGCTCCGCTGCGAGGCTGACGGCCACGCATCCCGAACCAGTGCAGACGTCGTGCACGCGGAGACGAAATGAAGATTCACCACGGAGGCACTGAGATCTCCCCCTACTCTTCTCCGTGATCTCCTCTTCTCTCTGTGCCTCCGTGGTTGCCTTTTTCTCCCTGGTTGCCTTTTCTTTTTCGATCTTGTCGCCTAGTTTCAGAGCGGCTTCGACGAGGGTCTCGGTATCGGCTCTTGGTATAAGAACGCGGCCGTCGACCATGAATCGGCGGCCCCAGAATTCCTTGTAGCCGAGGATATAGGCCACGGGCATGCCTCGACCGCGCGAGGCGAGCGCGATGCGGTATCGCACGAGGCGTGCCTCGTCGACCGCGTCGGGGCCCGAGGCGAGGAGAGAGGTTGTGGTAATGCCGAGAGCGTCGGCGAGGAGGAGGGAGGCGTCCAGGAAAGGCGTCTCCGTCCCCGCTAGGGCGGCCGCTCCTTCCCGCAGCGCATCCCTCACGGTCATGTCTCGGCTTTCTCCGTCGTACAATTCCGCTGCGACGAAGACTGCGGCTCCGAGCGCATGAGCTCCTCGCGCGCGGCGCGCACGAGCGCGTCTACGAGCTCGTCTATATCACCTTCCATGGCGAGATCGAGCTTGTAGAGGGTGAGGTTGATGCGATGGTCGGTAATACGGTTCTGGGGGAAATTATAGGTTCGGATGCGTTCGGAGCGGTCGCCCGAGCCAATCATGCTCTTTCGCTCGGCCGCGCGCTCGGCCTGGCGTTTGTCGTCCTCGAGCTCGAAAAGCCTCGCACGAAGGATACGCATGGCCTTGGCCTTGTTCTTGATCTGGCTTTTCTCGTCCTGGCAATGGACCACGAGGCCCGTGGGGATGTGCGTGATCCGAACCGCGGAGTCTGTAGTGTTAACGCTCTGGCCGCCGGGCCCCCCCGAGCGCATGACGTCTATGCGCAGGTCCTGATCGCGGACTTCGACCTCGGTCTCCTCCATCTCGGGGAGAACTGCCACTGTGACGGCGCTCGTGTGGATACGGCCCTGAGCCTCGGTAACGGGCACGCGCTGCACGCGGTGCACGCCCGATTCCCAGCGCAGGCACTCGTAGACCGCATCGCCCGTGACCGAAAAAACGATTTCGCGGTAGCCACCGAGCTCGGTGCCCGAGGCCTCCATGACCTCGATCTTCCAGCGGCGCTTCTCGGCGAAGTGCGAGTACATACGGAACAGGTCCGAGACGAAGAGGGCTGCCTCCTCCCCTCCCGTGCCCGCACGGATCTCGACGATCGCAGGCTTGTCCGCGAGTTCGTCGCGCGGGGCTATGAGGTCCTGAAGTTTCGTCTCGAGCAGGGCCCTCCGATCCTCGAGCTCTTTCGCCTCCGAGCGCGCAAGTTCGCGCATCTCGGGGTCCATCTCGTCCTTGACTATCGCCTTGGCCCCTTCGAGTGAGGAAAGGACGCCTTTATATTCGGAGTAGCAGTCATTGACTACTGCCAGACGCGAGCGCTCGCGCATCGCCTCGCGGTAGCGCGCGGGATCCTTGGCCAAAGAAGGATCGGCCACCTGGATATCGAGCTCGGCGAGACGGGAGGAAAGGGCCTCAAGCTTATCGATCACGAGAGGACCCTTTCGGAAAAGTAGGGGCAGGTATAGATGACTATCTCCATCTCGGACTCGGATTCCGCTTCTTCGACGCTCGAGGCGAGAAGGCGCCTTATCCTACAATCCGAAGCGGACGCGCAGAGGGGGCAAGCGCCGTTACCGCGGGGATTGATCTCAAGTTTCATAGGGAAATGGTATACGAAAGGGAGGTAGAACGGCAATACAGCCGGGAAACAACAGGGACTGTCAAAAAAGGACCGCCCGAAGGCAGTCCTTTTTCGTTTCGAAAATCGAGCCTACCCGAAGGAGGCCCGGTTTAGGGAACTTACTCCTTGACGCCAGCGGCATCAAGAGCGGACTTGTAGCCGTCGAGAGAAGCCTTAAGGGCCTTAAGAGCGGTGTCGGAAGCGACAACGTCAGTGAGGGCCTGAGCATCCTTGAGGGCCTTGTCAGCGGCGGCAACGCCAGCGGAAAGGGCCTTGAAGTCCTGAGCTTTCTTCGCGGCGGGCTTCTTCACGAGAGCCTTGAGGGAAGTAACCTCAGCGGGGATGTCGGTGCCGAGCTGGGTGATCTCAGCCTTAGCACTCGCGAGGCCAGTGGCGGCGTCGGCCTTAGCCTTGGCGGAAGCGTCAAGCAGGGCCTTGGCGAGGTTCTTGGTCTTGCCATAGTCCTTCGCGTTCAGGTTAGCCTGAAGAGCATCGTTCGCATCGCTAGCGGCCTTGTAGGAATCCGCGGCGAGAACATCAGCCTGAGCGGTCTTGGCGTCAGCGAAAGCGGCGTTAGCGGCATCGACATCAGCCTGGGGCAGCTTGGCAGCGCAGGACGCGAAGACGAGCGCGAGCGCGACGACGGGGAGAGCAAAACGAAGGTACTTCATAATGAACCAACCTCCAGAAAATGCAAGCAGGTTTTTATACCTGCCCGGGATACTTAGATGGCATTCGAACATACACGATGTTCGTAGATTGCCTACCTTCGTACCCACGTGCGAAATACTACATCCTTCTCTAGGAAAAATCAAGATCTTACAGAAAATACTTCAATCGTCTCATTTCACGATCAAAACGCAAGGAAATGCCTGATACGAGATAGAAATGCCAATTCCACCCCCCCGTGCATGATATCAGCCGATAACGTATCGTTTTCACTATATTGCAGAAAAAAGGGCAAGGCCCACTCCACCCTGCACGACTATCTTGCAGGCTCTTCGTCGGCCGTATATCATATTTGCACTATGCTTGATTACAAGTTCATCAGGGACAATCTCGCCGCGGTCCAGAAGAACGTCACCGACCGCTTCATGAAGGCCGACGCCCAACTCGTTGCCTCCCTCTACGACAAGCGCAACGAGATCGTAAAGAACCTCGAGGAAGAGCGCAAAAAGCGCAACGACAACGCTGCGGCTATGAAAGCCGCGCCTAAAGGCGCGCAACTCGAGGCAGCCGTCCGCGAAAAGCTCATCGCCGAGGGCAAGGCTCTCAAGGACAGGATCGCCGAACTTGAGAAGACGGCAGAGGAAATCGAGGCTCGTCTTATAGAAGAAGCCCGAAAGATCCCCAACATGGCCCATCCCGACGCGCCTGTCGGCAAGGAGGACAAGGACAACCTCGAGGTAAAACGCGTTGGCGAACCCACGAAGTTCGATTTCGAGCCCAAGGACCACGTTCAGCTCGGCCAGGAGCTCGATATCCTCGACTTCGACACGGCCACTCGCGTCTCGGGCACCAAGTTCTACTATTTAAAGAATCAGGGCGTCATCCTCGAGTGGGCCTTGGTCCGCTACGCCATGGACATATTAATGAAGAAAGGCTTCACGCTCTTCGAGACCCCCGACGTAGCCAAGACCGAGATACTCGAGGGCATAGGCTTCAATCCCCGCGGTGCAGAATCGAATGTGTACACCGTCGAGGGCGAGGGCACCTGCCTCATCGGCACAGCCGAGATCACTCTGGGCGGCTACTACTCGGGCTCGGTCCTCGACAAAAAGGATCTTCCATTAAAGCTTGCCGGCGTATCCCACTGTTTCCGCCGCGAAGCCGGGGCTGCGGGCCAGTTCTCCAAGGGACTCTACCGAGTCCATCAGTTCACCAAGGTCGAAATGTTCGTCTACTGCCTCCCCGAGAACTCAGGAGCCATCCACGAAGAGCTCAGGCTCATCGAGGAGGAAATATTCTCAGGCCTGGGCATCCCCTTCCGCGTCGTCGACACCTGCACCGGCGACTTGGGCGCTCCAGCCTACCGCAAATGGGACCTCGAAGCCTGGATGCCCGGCCGCAACGGCGGCGAGTGGGGCGAGATCACCTCAACCTCCAACTGCACCGACTATCAGGCGCGAAGGCTCAACGTGAAGTACAAGGATGATGACGGCAAAAACAAATACGTCCATATGCTCAACGGCACCGCAGTCGCCTGCAGCCGCGGCCTCATCGCCATTATCGAAAATTTCCAGCAGAAGGACGGCTCGATCAAGATTCCCGCGGCGCTCGTGCCATATTGCGGGTTCACGGAGATACGCAAGATAGAGAAAAAAACCGGCAATTGAGCCTCGAAAAGAGAAATATTGAGAAGGAATTTGATTGTATGAGGGATCGAAGCCCCTCCATTGCGGGATGCGCAGCGAGCTGTGCGGTATTCGACCCTCCTCCGAATAAAAAAACTGAATTGAATACGGTTTGTTTTCAGTCCAGCCTGAAACGCAGCTTGAGCGAGTTTAGGAGCCTCAAGAACCAGTTCTTCGAAAGAGTTCCGCTCGAATCGGGGACAACTTCCTGCGGGCAGCCCGCTGGACCGCCTGAAAGGCGAATCCGCGCATGGATGAAGAGATGGTCGGAGGGCAACAGGTTACGCTGCGCCCGGTTTATCGGGATCTCCCCCTCGATCACGCTCGCAGCGAGGACTTCTATATCCTCGGAGCAGAAGATGTAGTCGAGCTGGGCGAAGTTCGGCGCAGGGGCGAAGTGGTAATGCGTGCGCCGCTTCGGGGAAGGGATGCCCACAGCCTCGAGAACATCCCTGAAAGGGAGTTCGAGGAAAGGCCGGTACTCGAACTGCTCCTCGCCGCGTATGAGGATGCCGTTGAAGTCGCCCATCACGACGCAATTGCGAGCGCGCACGAGGGAGCGCAGCTTCTCCACTTCCCAGATGCGCTGCGCAAGGCCCCGGTCGGGGCCGTACTGCGACTTAAGGTGTACGACGAATACTTCCAGGCCGCCGCCCTCGGGCCCTAAGTCGAGCCTGAGAAGGTTCCGCGAGAAAGACTCGGGAATGTTCATCGCCTTACATCCGGGGAACAGGCCCTTCTTGACGAGGGCGCCGACGAATATTCCGCGCCGCGAGTTCTCCTCGTACAGGTAGCAATCGTAGCGGCCCTTGAGGTAGATGCGATTGAAGGCGGACAGCGTCTCCATACCGCCCACCTCGACCAGGCCGACGAGATCGAAATTGTCCTCGAGGATGATGCGGGCTATCTCGGCTATCTTGTCTCGGTCCTTGTTGGGGTTATAGATCGAGGCGTTCATAGCCAGGTAGTCGCTATCGCTCAAGGACTCAAGCTCTTCGCGGCTATAGTCTTTGTCGAGTAGAAGATAAAAGTCCTGGGCATTGAAGGAGGCGATGTGCAGACTGGATTTCACGGGGGCCACTGTACTCCGATCTACACCTCGACGGCCAGGACCGCAACGTCGTCTTCTTGCTTGTCCGCCCCGGCGGCTAGGACGAGAGCGGAAGGCAACTCGTCCA
>Ga0326728_10014038_pt1 | contig 17167 bp, 13 predicted proteins | sample MB3enrmetagenome_FD_207602 | JGI IMG/M metagenome (GOLD analysis project Ga0326728, IMG submission 207602) | Lab enriched peat soil microbial communities from McLean, Ithaca, NY, United States - MB31MN | ecosystem: Environmental > Terrestrial > Soil > Wetlands > Peat | place: USA: New York...
AACCACGATCACGAAGATCAGCGTCGCCACAAACTCGAAGACAATTGCCGAAGTCAGGCTGTAGCCGCCCTGGTATCCTGCGCCCCAGCCGTTCTGGCCCAGCCCGCCGGCTGCAAGGTTATATCCGCCGCCTACGCCCCCGGCGATCAAGGCCAGCACCCCAGCCGCAAGGGTCGCGCCCACGAACTGCCCCACCCAGTAGCCGATCATCTCGCCGGCCTTCATCCGCCCAGCCGCCCACACGCCGAAACTCACCGCAGGGTTGATGTGGCAGCCCGAAATCGGCCCAATGCCATAGGCCGCGCCAATCAGCGCCAGGCCAAAGGCAAAGGCAATACCAACGATTCCCACCTTGTCGCCGGCAACCACCGCCGTACCGCAACCAAACAACACCAGAATGAATGTGCCTACCAACTCCGCAAGATACTTCTTCATCTTTCCTCCTCTTCGATGTTCTCTGTCGTGCGCGCCAGCTTTGAGCTCGTAGCTCGGCGCCTCGCTGGAAGCGCGCCCACCCACGAATACACTCAGAACTGGTTCGTTGTTGCGGCAGATCCGGCCAGCTGCAACTTGGGGGAAGTACAGGCGCCGGCCTAACCGCTATCGGAGCATTGCAGGAGCCCGCATCCCCGGTCAAGTAAAACTTCTGCCGCGGAACCCATTTTGGTAGAACGGCGCCGATGTCAGGTCTCCCATCCGCCTTGACAACCCGTTTCAAATTCATCAAACGTTTGCAATCTCTTTGCCCTCCTGCATTACCCTGTTCATAGATACCCGGCGGCCCTCCGCACTCCTACCCAAACGCTGCCGGACGAGGTCTGATAGGCGTGAGCCAAACTATCTTCGTGCTGGAAGACGAGACCGACATCGCGCGCCTGGTGCAGCATCATCTCATCGCCGCCGGGTTTGAAGCGCGTATTTATCACAGCCCAGCCAACCTCATCCCCGATGCCGAGCGCAAGCCGCCCGCGCTCTTCCTGCTCGACATCATGGTCCCCGGAGGAGACGGCTTCGACGTCTGCCGCCGCCTGCGCACCCACGCCGGCCTCTCCAGCGTGCCCATCATCTTTCTCACAGCCCGCGCCAGCGAAGGCGACCGCGTCGCAGGACTCGAACTCGGCGCCGACGACTACATCACCAAGCCCTTCTCCACGCGCGAGCTCGTAGCCCGCGTCAAGGCCGTGCTGCGCCGCTTCGAGCGCCCCTCGACGCCCTCCGTCATTACCTTTGAGAACATCGTCATCGACGCCGGGGCCATGCAGCTCAGTGTCCGCGGCCAGCTCACCACCACCACCGCCACCGAGTTCCGCCTCCTCGACTACCTGGCCCGCCATCCCGGCCGCGTTTTCAGCCGCGACCACCTCCTCGACTCCGTTTGGGGCGACGCGCGCTTCGTCACTCCCCGTTCGGTCGATGTCTACGTCCGCCGCATCCGCGAGAAGATCGAGATCGACCCCGAGGATCCGCGTTATCTTAAGACTGTCCGCGGCGCGGGCTATCGCTTCGAACTGCCAAAGACCGAATAGCTGCATCCCGCTCAGGTCCGCAGCGGAACCTCTCATGAACTCCGCCCTGTTGAAGAAGATCGTCGCGCTGTTCGTCCTCCTGCTCCTCTTCCAGGCGCTGGCCACTGGGGTGTTCTTCTCCCTTGCCGCTCTCCAGCAGGACTTCGGATGGCACGCGATCGCGCAAGGGGCGCTGTGGTCTGTGCTACTGGCCATCGTCCTCTCGGTAACCGCTGCCACGCTCATTTACGTCCGCCTCGCTCGGCGCCTCAGCCGCGTCTCGGCCTTCGCCCGCCGCATCGCCATGAGCGACTTCAGCCCTCGACTCAGCGAGACCCGCGATACCGACGAACTCTCCGTTCTTGAAACCGACCTCAACCGCGCCGCCATCCACCTCGGCGACGACTTCGCCGAGCTCGAACGCGGACGGCACGAGCTGGCAGCCATGCTCGACGCCATGCAGGAGGGCGTCGTCGCCATCAACCGCGACGGCCACGTCCGCTGGTCGAATGCCGTCATGCAGCGTCTGGCCGGAACGCAGATCCGCGCCGGCCGTCCGCTCGTACACTCCGTCCGCGACCCTGAGTTCCTGGCCTGCGTCCGCGCCGCACTCACCGACCGCAAGCTCCGCCTCGGCCGCGCCACCTCTATCGCCCCGGGGCGCATCTTCGAAATCAGCGCCGCCCCGCTCTCCTCGGGCGGTGCTCTCATCGTGCTGCACGACGTCACCAGCCTTGAGAGCGCCCAGGCCTCACGCCGCGAGTTCGTCGCCAACGTAAGCCATGAGCTCCGCACCCCGCTCACCTCTATCCAGGGCTACGTCGAGACCATCCTCGAAGACCCCGCCCCGGACCCCGAAACCAACCGGGAGTTCCTCGGCATCATCCTCAAAAACGCCATCCGCATGAATCGCCTCACCGAGGACCTGCTCGCGCTGGCCACCGTCGAGAGCCCCAATTACAAACTTTCGCTTTTGCCCACGCCCGCCAGCTCGCTCGTCAACGACGCCATCCAATCCATGAGGGCTCCAGCCCTCGACGCCGGCATCGCCCTTGAAAATTCCGGCGCTCCCGCCCTGTCCGTCATGGCCGACGTTTATGCCATGCACCAGGTCTTCGGCAATCTCATCCAGAACTCGCTCAAATACGCGCCGGAGGGCAGACGCATCGTGGTCGGCGCAGTCGCTCAGGATGGCAATGTCTGCTTTACCGTGCGCGACTTCGGCCCCGGCATCGCCTCGGAACATCTGGAGAGAATCTTCGAGCGCTTCTACCGCGTCGACAAGGCCCGCTCACGCGAGTCCGGCGGCACCGGGCTGGGCCTGGCCATCGTCAAGCACATCGTACTGGCCCACGGCGGCCGTGTCTGGGTCGAAAGCGAACTAGGCCATGGCGCAGCCTTCCAGTTCACGCTCCCCATCGCCGTGCAGGCGACGGCGGATGCGCCCTCTACAGCGTGCGCTTGAACAGCGCATTGGCTGCAAGCAAACAGCTCACTCCAAAGATGCCCAGAAAAGCGATATCCCCGTAGATCGACACCCACCCACCGTCCTTGAGCAGAACTTCCTTCAGCCCGTGGATCGAATAGGTGAACGGATCGACGATGGCGATTGCGCGCAGCCACGGCGGAAACGCCGTGATCGGATAGATCGAGCCCGAGGGGAAGAACAGCAGCGTATTCAGTACGCCAAACATAGCTCGCGGCACCAGCGGATCGTCCACCCTAACCATCATCAGGAACATCATTCCGTTGAAAGCGATCGAAGTCGTAATCAGCAGCGCCAGCAGTTGCAGATCCTGCACCGGGTTAAAGATCGTCCCCAGCCCCGCGATCAGCGACCCGATCACCGTCAGCGAGATGCCTGCCATCACCGCCTTGATCGCTCCGGCAGTGTTCAACCCCATCACCAGTTCCAGCTTCGTTATCGGCGTCACCAGGTAGCCCTCATGCACGCCCCGCGCCTTGTCGTCGATGTACAGCATCCCGCCGCCGATCATCACCGAGATATACATGGCCAGCGCGATCGACCCCGAGAGCAGAAACTTCATGTACGCGATATACGGATAGAGTTCGACGACCTCCAGCAGCGTCTGCTTCTGGACCGCATCCGGAATCACCGGCGCATTCAGCGCCTCGACCAGCGACTGTACCTCGCTCTCGATGCTTCCGGAAGTAAACTGGTCGGAGTTGTCCACCACCAGCCCGATCTTCGGCCGGTCGCCCGAGTACACCCGCCGCGAGTACTGCGCGGGAATCACCACCGCCGCGTCGATCTTGCCCGTGCGCACATCTTCCTGGGCCGTTCGCTCGTCGGGATACTCCGTGGTCTTGAACGTCTTGATATTGGCAGCGATCGCATCGAAGTCCTCGCGGATCTTCACCGCCTGTGGACCGCGATCGTAATCGACTACGCCCACCCGCGCGTTCGTAATCTTGCCGCCGAAGGCGTTGCCCAGAATCACCAGTTGCACCAGCGGCAGCACCATGCTCATCAGCATCAGCACCGGCGAGCGGAAAAACTTCCGCATCTCGCGTTCGACAATTGCCATCATGCGGTTCATGGCTGCATCCCCGGCCGCGGCGGCATCAGAAAGTTCTGCGGCTTAACCTGCTCGTCGCGCAACTGCCTGCCTGTGTAGTGGACGAACACATCGTCCAGCGTCGTATTCTGCACGCTCAGCGAAGTCAGCGTCTCGCCCAGGCTCGCCGCCATCTCCACCAGTTGCATCGTCGTCGCCGAGCCTGACCGCGTAATCACGCGATAGAATCCCGCGCTCTCAGCTATCACCTCGGTCACACCGTCGAGCCCCTCCAGCCGCCCCCGCCACTCCGGCGTCTCGCGGTCAAAGTGCACCTCGATCACATTCGCCCCGGCCACGCTGTTCTTCAGTTCTACCGGCGTGCCCAGTGCCACCAGGTTGCCGTGATCCACAATCGCGATCCGGTCGCAGAGCTTGTCGGCCTCTTCCATGTAGTGCGTCGTAATCAGGATGGTCAGGTTGCGCGTCGCCTTCAACTTGTTCAGCATCTCCCACACCGCGATGCGCGACACCGGATCGAGCCCCGTCGTCGGCTCATCGAGAAAGAAGATCATCGGATCGTGAACCAGCCCGCGCGCAATCTCGAGCCGCCTTCTCATGCCGCCTGAAAGCGTCTTCGTCTGCGCCCCGCGCCACTTGCTCAGATCCACCGCCTCCAGCACTTCGGCGATGTTCCTCTCGCGCTTGGATCGGGGCACGCTGTAGAGCTTTGCATAAATCGACAGATTCTCTTCCACCGTCAGATCGGGATCGCTGGTCAGCGCCTGCGGAATCACGCCGATCAGCCGCCGCACATCGTCCGGGTCCTTTGACACATCATGGCCGGCCACAATCGCCCGACCCGAGGTCGCCGGGATGAGCGTCGTCATCATGCGAATCAGCGTGCTCTTTCCCGCCCCGTTCGGTCCCAGCAACCCGAAGATCTCACCCTCGCGCACCCGGAAGCTGACGCCCTTTACGGCTTCGAAATCGCCGTAGCGCTTGACGATATTCTCCACCTCGATGGCGATGGGGCGCGCGTCGTTCGGATCGTCCTCATTCATCTGCGGCGTCGTACTCATTGCTTCACCAGCTTGCCGGCTGGGATGTAGACCTCTGCCGTCATGCCGGGCACATACGCGTCGCCGGGATTCGGAATCAGCAGCTTCAACTGCACGGTGCGGATGTCGCGCTTGCGCTTACTCACGTCGCGCTGCGTGGCAAAGTCAGCCTCCGTCATCTTCGCGATTACCTTGCCTTCGATCGTTGCGCCGCTCGGCATCACCACGCGCAGCGCGTCGCCCAGCTTCACGGCGTCCGCCTGGGTCTCGGGCAGCGGCGCATACACCCAGGTCTGGCTCAAGTCCATCAACGTCACAATCGCCGAGCCGGCCGTCACAACCTCGCCCTGCCTCGCCGCCCACACGTTCACGATGCCGTCTGTAGGCGCGACGATCTCCGCGTAGCTCCGCTGCACTCGCGCCTGGGCCGCCAACGCCCGCGCATTCGCCGCCGTATCGCGCGACTCACTTACCGACTGTGCGGATACCTCAGTGAGCAGTTGGTGCGCGCGCGCCTGTCGCAACGCGGCTTCAGCCTGCGCCACGCTGTCCGCCGCGGCGTTCGCCGCGGCCTCGGCAGCCTGCAAACTTGCTACGGCTTCGTCCTTTGCCTGCTGGCTGGCAATACCCTGCGCCGCAAGCGCCACTGTTCGGCTGGTGTCGGCCTTCTGTCGCGCCAACTGCGCCTGCACCTGCGCCAATGCAGCCTGCGCGGCGGTGACCTGCGCCTCTGCCGCCGAAGCGCCATTCGCAGTCTCGCCGCGGTTCTCGCGCTCCGTCACTTCCGCCGCATTCACCCGCCACTTGCCGCTGCTGGCTGTGGCCTCAGCCGCCGCCAGCGCCGCGTCCAAATCGGCGGACTCGATGGTCGCGATCAACTGCCCGGCCTTAACAGCGTCGCCTTCCTTCACCATCAGCGTCGCAAGCCGCCCCGGAATCCTCGAACTCACTACCACTTCATTGGCGTCGACGGTCCCGATCAGTTGCAGGTCCTTCGATATCCGGGTAGTCGTGAAGTACCAGATCAGCGAGCCCACTGTCAGCAGCCCCAGAATCATGAAAACTCGATTGCGTGCACTCACTCGCTCTTCCCCTCACACTTCAGATTCATTCGCCAGGCCGGAGATTCCACTTGCTCGATCGCCTTCGGCTCCGGCGTCTCGGCCAGGATTCGCTCGGCCAGTTCCGCGCCCCGCTTGCGGTCCACAAAGATCGCCTGGCCCAAAAACCGCACCAGCGTGCCCCTCCGCATCCTCAGCGCTTCGGCTGAGAAGGGATCGAAGTCCAACAGTATCCGCCACACCGGCGCGCTCAAAAAATAAAAAACGTTCGTCCCCAGCGCCGCCAGCGGAATCTGCAGCCAGTCCACCTCGATCAGCTCACCCGAAGCAATCCCCTCGCGCACGCTCAACTCAAATGCCGCAAACACCGGCCGGAAGACACGCTCCGCCAGCACATCGAGCGCACCGTTCTCGCCCCGGTGCAGCCGGATCATCTCCTGCTGCATCAGGCTCTGAAACTCGCGCTGGGTCAGGATGCGATCGAAGTGATTCAGCGCCGCCCGCAGCACCCGTTCGCCCGGGCTGGCCGCCTGGTTCAGCACCGCCAGCGAGCTGTCCCGCACCCGTATCGCCACCGCCTCCAGCGCCGCCGCGTACAGCTTCTCTTTGCTGGAAAAGTAGTAGTAGAGCAGAGCCTTGTTCACGCCGGCCTCGGCTGCAATCTGCTCGGTACGCGCCCCGGCCAGCCCCTTGGCGCTGAACTCCTTCAGAGCCGCCTCAAGAATCCGCTCCCTCGACTCCGCCGATTTGTCGGCAACATGCTCTTCCGGCCTGGCCGCTTCCGGCTTCACGGCAGCATCTTCTGAGGACTTGACTGGAACTTTTGCGCTCATTCTTAACTAACCAGTTAGTAAAATACCCCAAGCACAGCCAACCACGCAAGCCCCAATAGCTCTCCCAGGCACAATGCGGCCGAGCATCCGGCATCCAGACCGACAGAGTCGCTCTAACTATCTGATTAGAAATGGGAACAAGAATTCCAAGATAGAACTAGGCGAAGAAGCTGACCTGCCCGCGCCTGGGGTTCACGAGGTGCCGCGCATCAGGCTCCCAGCCCAAATCCTCGTCCGGGATCGCTTCGAGCTCGTCGAGTTCCTCCTCCGGCTCCTCGGCTCCTGCACCCTTCTGCCCCTGCGGAGAGTAGGTGTCGTCCCCGGGGCGCGCGGATGCCTCGATGTCGAACGCAGCCGTCAGCTCCGCTTCGACGGGCCGCACCCTGGTCACGGGCATCACGCGGATTCCGGCAATGGGAGCAATCTCCACCAGCTCACCTCGTTCTTCCCTATCGGCAAGCCGGCCGGCTTCTTTAATTACCCCATCCGTAAATCTGTCCAAATCTGACACACCCTCAAGTTCAGACAGCTACCTCCAGATTCACCGCTTGGCAAATCCGAACGCGACCGAAGCCATCGAGGCGTTCCCGGCTGGAACCAATGGCTCCGTCCGTTCGATCAGCCGTACGCCCTCTTCCAAGCTCAGTCCTAGTGGCACCGGAGTGAACCCGCCTCTCCGTTCGCTCGTCTCCCGGGCGATGTTCGTCACCAGCAGCGCCCGGATATTCATATGGACTTCAAGGTGCTCCGTCTTCCAATCCGTCGCGCTCACCCGCACTCGGGCCAGTTGGAACCAGCCGCCCTTGTAGAGTCTGCCCAACAAACCGTATCCGAAATCGACGTTATGATCGATCACCCCATCCAGCCGGGCCAGCCGCTTGTAGTTCGCATCCACCCAGATCGTCCCTGTCATCGCATGAAGCACACGCGCCTCAACTGTCCGCGCAGAGTACTCCGGATTGGGGTGAAACCGAAGCCGGTAGCAGCCGTTCTCCATACCGTCGTAATTGAATAGAAATGCGTCCGGCAGCAGGACCACGATCCGCCCGATCCGCCCCTCGTCCTGACGGTACTGGCGCAGATGGCTGGCCTGCTCCTGCGGTGAACTCAGCAGTTGGTGCATCTTTTGCCGCTCCTGCTCTATAGCAAGTGGGCTCAGCGGCTGCCCGTTGCCCTCTTCGACCATGGTTACCGGTCCAGCCGGCGTCTCTACCTGCTCTTCGACCGTTTCGCCAGCTGTCGAGTGCCGGTCGATCCAGTAGCGCCAGTACCCATGCCCCTGGTGGTCGTGCATTTCGTTGTACACCACCTCTCGAATCAACTGCTCCGGGGCGATATCCAGCGCGGCCTGCTGCGCGTGGCACCCTAAGCTGGTCAGAACAATCCCTGAGACTACGAGTGTGACGAGCGATTCACGCATCCCCTCAAACCTCCGCAACCCGGATTGGTACGCGCACAGTATGCAGGGATCGAAGTGAAACAATGAGGAGAAATGCGTGAAAAACCCGGCAAAAACCAAGAGGAACCCAAATAGACTACCCGCACACACCAAACCTGAGCGACCTGGTTCCAGCTCTGATTCCCGGGCCTTGCTACACTGAGTCCATGCAGGACGAGACCCAGTTCCGTAGCGCCGCCGAAGTTGCCATCGAGAAGCTCAAGCAGCACCTCTTCGAGCGCGAAGCGGCCGACAACTCCGGCTTCGAGGTCGAGGAGCAGAATGGGGTCCTCAACGTCCTGTTCGAGGAGCCGGGCGCGAAGTTCGTCGTCACTCCCAACACGCCCGTGCGCCAGATCTGGATCTCGGCGCTGGCCACCAGCTTCAAGCTCGACTGGGACGAAGCCCAGGCCGAATTCGTCCTCCCCCGCACCGGCGAAGCCCTGATCCCCCTCCTTGATCGGCTCATCGGGGAGCAGGCCGAGTAGTAGCGGGTTCCCGGCCAAGGGCGGTCCTGATCTATTGGCTTTAGAGTAACGGTGGGTTGCCGGTCTCGACTGGCGGTCGTGGGTCCGGAATCGTCAGAATCCGCGCTTCAAGTTGCGGTCGAGACTTGCCTTGCAATCGGGCGTTTGACCAGCCAGGCCGTACTGTATGGCGATACTTTCTTTTTAAGAGTATGAATATAAGGTGTTTATAGGTATTCTCTTGTTTTGAGCCCTAATCGCATAAGAGTATGATTATAAAACACTTATCGTATACATGTTTTGCAACTTCCGATTCTAAAGGACTTACAGTTCGCCCAGTGTTCCGTCCCCGCCGGAGAAGAATCGGCTGCAATTTCAGAATACGCGGAAGCAGGAAATTATCGGCAAACTGGAGGTTACCTGGTTTGGTTTTTTCTCTCACTCCGTGCCTTCCCAGGTCCCAGAATCGAGAGTTGAGCCACCCAATTTTTGTTGTAGATTTGCTTCGCAAAGACCTGGGGAACCCACCAGGTAATACGCTCGGATCGTATTCCTGAGGTTCCTCGAAGGCGATGCTCCGACGCTGCTTCAAGGCGCTTGAAATACGACCAATATAGTCGTATATTAGATGAGGACTAATTTAGTCGGATATGAAGTTTCGGTCTTATTCTTTCTTCCGCCCGATATGCGCCTCCGGCTGCCTGAATCATCCAAATCGGTCTTCCAATTCCCAGGAGTAACTGTTGAAAAACTTATGTCGCACAGCCGCTACCTCTCTCATCTCATTCTTTTTTACCGCCATTCTTCTCGCCGAACCGGCTTTGACCATCACCGGAGTGGTACACGACGGGACCGGCGCGCGAATCTCTCACGCGCAAGTTCGGCTGCTCCAAACCGGCTCTGACGTGATGCTAAGGACCGAGACTGGTGAACAGGGCGAGTTTCGTATTGAAGCTCCCGCGCCGGGAAGCTACCGCATCGAAGTTGCCTCGGACGGATTCAAGCCTCTGACAGCCGAAGCTGTTCTTACCCGAGATGCAGCGATGGCCAAACTGGACCTGACGCTGGAGATCGCCGGGCTCTCGGAGACCGTGGAGGTGACGGCCGACGCCCTTGCTGCCGAGACCACCAGCACCCAACTGGGCGAAACGCTGGACACCAAAAAGATGGAGGGTGTGCCGCTGAACGGTCGCAGCTTTACCGACTTGATGGCGGTACAGCCGGGGATCGTACCGGTAAACACGGCGCAGGCGGGCGCTGTCATCATGACCGGCGTGGCCTCAACGCCGCCATCGGGCGACGCTAACCCCGGCAACCTGTCGATAAGCGGCCAGCGGGAGTCCTCGAACGGCTTTCGAGTGAATGGCAGCGATGCGGAGGAGGACGTGAATATGGGCACATCGATTGTGCCCAATCTGGACTCGATCGATAGCTTCCGTGTACTGACCAGCAACTTCGATGCCGAGTATGGCAACTCCAGCGGCGGCCAGGTGCTGGTGACGACCAAGTCCGGCTCCGCGCAACTGCACGGATCGGCATTCGATTTTCTGCGCAACACGTCTCTGGATGCGCGCAACTACTTTTCTCAGGATCGAGCGGCTTACCGTCAGAACCAGTTTGGCGGCACGGTCGGTGGCACGGTTGGCGGTCCAACCCCCGGCAAGAGCGTCGCCGTCTTTGCCGATTATCAGGGAACGCGGCTGACCGAGGGCATCGATACAGGCAACGTCGCGGTTCCGTCCACGGAGGAGCGGGGCGGCGACTTCACGCAAAACCCGCTTTCCGGCAGCGTGAATGGCAACTTCTGGGCGGCGCAACTCACATCGTTGCTGGGGCGCGCAGTTACCGCCGGCGAGCCCTATTCCGCCGTTTTTCCCAACGGGCAGATTCCCCAATCGGCGTGGTCCGCTCCGGCCAGGTACCTGCTTGCTTCGATTCCGAAACCCAACGCCGGAGCCGCGCTCTTCGCGACGGCATCCGAGGCGGAAACCCTTGAGGACAACAAAGGCGCACTGCGTTTGGATTGGACCCATGGCAAAGGAACGCTGACGGGCTACTACTTCCTCGACAGCTACTCGCTCGACAATCCATATCCAACCGGCACGGGCGGCGCCAGCGTGCCGGGCTTCGATGCGACCTCCGGCGGACGGGCGCAATTGGTCAGCCTGGGCCATACCATTACATTCGGCCAGACGGCATTGAATGAGTTCCATCTGAGTTATATGCGCAACGCGAACGCCGTAGGCCAGCCCAGGGGCGGCGTGGGGCCTTCACTCGCGGCACAAGGGTTTTCAGGCATAGTGGCGCTGAAGCCGTCGACAGAAGGCATCGAGAACGTAGCCTTCAACGATTTCACGCTGGGCGTGGACACCACGGCCATTGTGCAGGCAGAGAATATCTACGAGGTGAGCGATGCCTTCTCGCGCATTCTGGGCAAGCATGGAATCAAGATCGGCGGAGAGCTTCACGGCAACCAAATCAATACCCACCCCGACGTGATCTTCAACGGCAGCTTCGCCTTCAGCGGGTCGGAGACCGGTGTGGACTTTGCCGACTTCCTGCTGGGCGTACCTTCCAGTTACACCCAGGGTCAGGCAAGCAGTTTTTACAACCGCAATCTCTACATGGCGGCCTTTGCGCAGGATAGCTGGAAGGCCAGCAGCCAACTGACGGTGAACTATGGTGTGCGCTGGGATCGCGTCCGCCCCTGGAGCGAGAAGTTCAACCAGTTGCAAACGCTGGTGAAAGGACAGCAGTCGCAGGTGTATCCTGGAGCGCCGCAGGGGCTTGTCTTCCCTGGCGATGCCGGCATACCGCGTTCTCTGGCCTCCGCGCAGAACGATCTTTCTCCGCGTTTCGGCATTGCTTACACGCCTGCGTTTACCGCGCCCTTGCCGCGCAAGCTCGCCGGCCCTGCCGGCCAAACCAGCATCCGCGCCGGCTACGGGCTTTTTTATACCGCCTACGAGGGACTGTCGGCGGGCATCATGAGCGCCAATCCGCCATACGGCTACACGTATACAAGCTCAGCGCCGCCGCTTTTTGCTCAACCCTTCACCTTTGCGGCAACAGGCGCCAGCGCGGGTCAGCGATTCCCGCTGCAAAAGGTCGCTTATGGAGCCTCCCGAGCGAATCCCAACAGCGCCGTCGATTGGAGTAAGTTCGAGCCGCTGGTAGGCATTCCCGCCGTGGACCCGCGCGACGTGACGCCCTATGCGGAGCATTGGATGGTCAGCATGGAACGGCAATTTGGCGCGGGTACACTGGTCGATCTCAGCTACATCGGCGCGGAGTCGCACCATCTGCTGGTGCTCGAAGAAGCCAACGCAGCCGATCCCGCGCTGTGTCTCAGCCTAGGTGCGGCGGTCTGCGGCCCGTTTAACGAGCAGGCCGCGCGCACGCAATTCGGCCCCGCATTCGGCAGCGTCGAATTGCAGCGCACCATCGCCAATGCCAATTACAACGCCCTGGAAGCGACGCTGAACCACCGCAGCCACGGCCTGGACTTGCTGGCCAGTTACACGTTCAGCAAATCCATCGATCAATCGGCGGGATTGCCCGAGCCCGTCAATCCGGTGAGCCCTTCGCTCAGCCGCGCACTCTCGGCCTTTGACCTGCGCCACAACCTGGTGGCCAGTTTCCACTACGAGTTCCCCGCATTGAAAGACGTACACCTGCTCAACTGGGCTGTTTCCGGATGGTCGCTGGCCGGTATTGCCCGCTTCACATCGGGATTGCCTGTAACTCTGCTGAACAACAACGACACGTCTCTGCTCGGAACCATTCCCAACGGGATCAACAACAACGGCGTCGATACGCCGCAATGGAGCGGGAAATCCCTCAGTATCAACCGGAATCCACGCGGCGGCGCGGCGGTCTTCGACTCGACTCAGCTCACGGCGCCGGCGCTGGGAACCCTCGGCAACGCACGCCGCCGGTTCTTCTCCGGCCCCGGCATGGAGAACCTGGACGCCACGCTCTCCCGGACCGTTGTTGTGGAAGGCACCCGCTCTCTCGAATTCCGCGCAGAGGCCTTTAACCTCTTGAATCACGCGCAGTTTTTTGGCGCTTCCACCGTTCAGGGGAATGTTTCGAGCAGCAATTTCGGCCAGGCGGTCAGTGCAATGCCGCCGCGCCTGATGCAACTGGCAATACGCTACCGGTTTTGAAATGCCTCTCAACTGGCGGTAGCAGCTCAATAGACGGTTCGGGAACTCGGTTGCGAAAATGAGTCCTCGGAAGCGCCGCGGGGGCCAGCTTCTGCCGGGCCAGGATCGTCGCCAACCTGTTGGTAACTCTTCGCCAAAGACTGCCAAAATCTGAGACCTAACCTGCGCCATGCCCGGACGCACACGCGCAGATTAGGCGATTGCAGGCTCAGGCTACATCTTCTGCTTGATCAGCTCCACCAGCCCGTTGACGATGCCTGGCTCGGCGCAGCCGCGCGCCAGAGGGGTGCCGTTGACCTCGAACTTGGGCGTGTCGTAGGAGGCGTCGTCGGCTATGTAGCCTATGCGGTCGTTGGCCAGGGTGATCATCATCGTGTCTTTGAGCGGCGACGCAGCTTTCAAATGGAGCCAGATGGGCGTGACCACCTCGCCGGAGACGCCGGTGATGGCGATGTTGTTAATGAGGATCAAGCTCAGGTGCAGGTTCGACGACGTGACCGCGGCCTGCTTCAGGTCGCCCATCTGATTTACGCCGGTCTTGATTGGGCAGGAGACGATCTTTTCGCCCGCCTCGATGCGCGCCGTCGAGGACAGATCCTCCATCCCGTTGGCCACACGCACCACCTCGGAGCCCACCATCAGGCCGAGGGCATCCATGATCTGAAAGGCCTCATCCATGTTGCTCTGCGGGCTGGGGCCGCTGGTTGCGGGCGAAGCTGGAGGCGGTCCGCTGGGTCCACCCTGCGCGCCGGGGCCACCTGGGCCGCCTGGTCCGCCGGGGCCACCGGGCCCGCCTTGCGTCCCCGCGCCGCGCGCTCTGCGCTGCGAGGGGCTCGCCTCCAGGTTGCTTCCGCTCACCTTTGGATTCTGGTCGCCCGCCGGCCCGATCGTGTAGAGCGCCACAATCTTGTTGTTATAGCGGGACTCAACATAATGCGCTGCCGCGCCGCCGATATCGCCGCTCAGCTCCCCGGTCCCAATGACCGCGGTGGAGTGCACTCCATAGTTGAACAGGATGGCGATGGGATCGGCCGAAGGGGTCTCGAACTTCATCACCCAGACGGTCTTGTCCGATGGGCCGTCGGGGTTGTAGCCCATGAACCAGCCATCGGCCTCGGTGTATTGATCGCGATTGATATTGATGTCGGCCCTGCCGGTGGCCAGCGCGAACCTGGCCGGCTGGAGCGCCGCCTTGGCCTGCTTCACCGACTTCACGATCTTGTCGTTTACGACGACCGTGTTGGCGTCTGTCTCCTGCGTGCTGCCGTGGGCGATTCCACCCGGGGTCACCGCGCCGACCCGGGGCGCATTGTGATCGTGCGTGGCGGTGATGAGAATGTGATCGACCGGAATGCCGAGCTCGTTCTCAATGCGCTGGCGCAGCGAGGTTGTGTCGCCGATCTCGGCCGAATCGATGCTCACGATGGCCACGATGTTCACGCTATTGTCCATGACCAGGGCGCGGGCGAAGATGGGATCGTGAACGTCTTTGAAGTCGCCGCCGAAGGAGTTGAGGTTGTGGAGCTGGGATGGAGTTATATCCACCTTTGCCGCGCCAACGCGCAGCGGATGGCCGTCCTCGGCGCGCACGGCCACCGACGCCAGACCGAACAGAAGAACAACCAGTGCTGTGTACACCGCTACGAATTTAAAAGAGCGCATGAGATCACCTCTCGGTTCCATTTCGTATGACGCGAGAGAACGGAAGATGGACCCCATCATCGCGAAGCTGGCCCAAAACGAAAGGGCCCGGCCATCCGGCCGGACCCTCGCGCTTGAAACCACGTCCGTCTTACTGGAGTGAGTAGATAACCTTGAGAGCATTGTCCGCCACCGCCTGCGGCAGCGGAGCGTAAGACAGCGACTCCACCTCGCTCTGGCCGGACTTCACGATCCAACTGAGCATGTCCTTGATGACCTTGCCCTTGGCGGCATCGGCGGCCTTCACAGGAATGAGCAGATAGGTGAAGCTCGAGATCGGATACGCATTCGCTCCCGGAGCGTTGGTGATCGAAACGCGGAAGTCGGCGGGAATCTTGGCGCCTGCGCCGGCCGCCGTAACGCCCTCGATCGAGCCCTTCACCCAGTTGCCGGCCGCGTTCTTGATCGAGCCGAAGCTGATCTTGTTCTGCAGCGCATAGATCAGTTCCACGTAGCCGATTGCACCGGGCATCTGGCGAACCACGCCCGCCACGCCCTCGTTGCCCTTGCCGCCCACGCCGCCCGGCCAGTTGGGCGAGGAGCCCGCGCCAACGGTGTCCTTCCACTCCTTGCTCACCTTGCTCAGGTAGTCAGAGAAGATGAAGCTGGTGCCGCTGCCATCGGAGCGGTGCACGGAGATGATCTTCTGGTCAGGAAGCTTCACACCCGGGTTGTCCTTGGCGATGCGGGGATCGGCCCAGGTAGTGATCTTATTCAGATAGATGTCTGCCAGCACGTCGGGGCTGAACTTCAGATCGCTTACCCCTGGGATGTTGAATACCGGAACCACAGCGCCCAGAACCGTGGGAATGTGAACCAGCTTGATCTTCGAGGCCGCCAGCGCATCGTCCGTCATGGGCATGTCGGAAGCGCCAAAGTCGACCGTGCCCACCGTCACCTGGCGGATGCCCGCGCCGGAGCCGATTGACTGGTAGTTGATCTCGACGCCCGGATGGGCCGCCGAATATTCGCTAAACCATTTGGAATAAATGGGATAAGGGAAGGTGGCGCCGGCAGCGGTGATCTTCTGCGCACGGACACCCGCAACGGCCAAAACAAACAGTGCAACGGCAATAACAGCCTTTTTCACGTTCAAGCTCCTTGGTGAGTCATCTACCGAGGACCATTGTCGCCCGCGCATGTTACTGGGAGTTGAAAATCCGGTCAAAGATTGGCGCAGGCAAGGGGCGATTCGCTGGCGTGGCCCACACCCGCGGACACCCGGCCAACGGGCTGCCGAGCCGGACTTCAGGGGCCAACCTCTATTCCACCGTCGCCCGGTTTCGACCCGCCGACTTGCTCGCATACAAGAGGCGGTCTGCCCGCTCGACGGCCTCCTCAAACCCTTCGCCGGGGCAGATCAGTCCTGCGCCGATCGAGACCGAGATCGAGATCCGTTCCTGTTCGCCGACCGGAACCTCGACTGTCGATTCGATCACAACACACCGGTCGGCCAGCCGGCGCAGACCCTCAACATCGACGTGCTTCACGATAGCCAGAAACTCGTCTCCGCCCCAGCGGCCGACGATATCGCTGGGCCTGAGCGAATCGGCCAGCGTTCGGCCAACTTCTTTGAGCACCCGGTCCCCGGCCGAATGGCCGGCTGCATCGTTGATCTGCTTGAACCGGTCCACATCGACGATCAGCACACCGAATGGGCTGTGGTGAACCAGAAACTCGGAATGGGCCGACTTGAGCGCCAGTTCCATATATCTCCGGTTGGGCAGTTGGGTCAGATGATCGAGAAAGGCCATTCGCCGCATCTCTTCGATCTTGCGCTCGGCTTCCACCTGGGCGGAGTTGTCGCTGAAGATCTCTACCGCGCCCTCGATGCTGCCGTCTTCACCCAGAATGGGCTGCACCCGCACCAGCACCGGTACGCGGTTTCCGCTCTTGTGGCGCAGGAAGACCTGCACCTCGCGCCCCTTGCCGTCGGCCACCGTGGCCGTCAGCGGGCACCCATCCTCGCACAGTCCGCGACCGCAGCCGTCAACGTGGTTGAGTATGTTGTCGTTGCAGAACCGGCCGACGATCTCCTCTGCCGCATATCCCGTCAAACGGCTCGCGCCCTCGTTCCAGTAGAGAATGCGCCGGTCGCGATCGACAAAGTAAACGCCGTCGCGCATGTGCTGGAGAAGTTCGCGATAGAAGTTCTGGTTTTCGACAAGCATGGTTCAACTCGCATTTCCCAGGGCCCGCAGCCGAACTCAGGCTCGATTCGAGATTTGTCGCCAGGAGTCTGAACTTGGTCCGAAAGCTACCCTCTGGCTCTCGTTTGGCAACTCCGGCAATGCCTAAAGGATGGCTCCGCAGGCATTGCGACAGTTCATTCTACTCTAGACTCACTGCGCTGGTCCGGCTCGAACCGGCCACCAAAGCCGCCGAGCCATGGAAGCCGTTACTGCTTTTCTTT
>Ga0326728_10014039_pt1 | contig 17167 bp, 9 predicted proteins | sample MB3enrmetagenome_FD_207602 | JGI IMG/M metagenome (GOLD analysis project Ga0326728, IMG submission 207602) | Lab enriched peat soil microbial communities from McLean, Ithaca, NY, United States - MB31MN | ecosystem: Environmental > Terrestrial > Soil > Wetlands > Peat | place: USA: New York...
TCTAGGCCGGTATTCACCTGGATAAGCAGTTTCGGCGCCCTGCCTTGCCTTTGGATCTCCGAGCTGAGCGCCGCCGCGAGCTTGGGCCGGTCGAGGGTCTCGATGCAGTCGAAAAAGGCGACGGCTTCCCGCGCTTTGTTCGATTGCAGCGGCCCAATCAGATGAAGCTCGATAGCAGGGAACTCTTCGCGCAAGCGCGGCCATTTGTGCATGGCCTCCTGAACGCGGTTCTCGCCGAAATAGCGGTGGCCCTGGCGAAGGACGGGCAGAATCTCTCTCTCGGAGAATGTCTTGGTGACAGCGACAAGCTTGACGGATGCCGGGTCGCGCCCGTGCGCTTGTGCCGCGCGCCAGACGCGCTCCTTGATCGAGAGATAGCGCTCCTCGATGCCGCGCGGATTGAACGGTTGATCGTCGTTGGTCATATTGCGGCCTTCTCTTGACCGGCGCCCAGTTTCAACTTCATATCGGGCAATCTTTTTGCAGCGCTTGGCGCGCAGGACATTGGATCATGGCAACAGAACGCTACAACGCACCCGAGCGCGAAAAACATTGGCAGAGGATCTGGGAAGAGCAAAAGACATTTCTCACCTCATCCGGCCATACCAAGCCGAAATATTACGTGCTGGAGATGTTTCCTTATCCCTCGGGCCGCATCCATGTCGGTCACGTGCGCAATTATGTGATGGGCGACGCGGTCGCTCGCTATAAGCGGGCCAAGGGTTTTAACATTCTCCATCCATTCGGGTGGGATGCGTTCGGGCTGCCCGCCGAGAATGCGGCCATGCAGCAAGGCACCAATCCACGGGATTGGACCTACGAAAATATCGAGGTCATGCGGGCGCAATTGAAGCGCATCGGGCTTTCTCTCGATTGGTCGCGGGAATTCGCGACTTGCGATCCCGAATATTACCATCAGCAGCAGCGCCTCTTTCTTGCCTTCTACAAAGCGGGTCTCGTTTACCGCAAAAAAAGCAAGGTGAACTGGGACCCGGTCGACCACACCGTGCTTGCGAACGAGCAAGTCATCGATGGCCGCGGCTGGCGTTCGGGCGCCATCGTCGAGCAAAAAGAGCTGGCGCAGTGGTTTTTCAAGATCACCCATTATGGCGAGGAGCTGCTGGCGGGCCTCGATACGCTCGAACGCTGGCCGGACAAAGTCCGCACCATGCAGCGCAACTGGATCGGCAGGAGCCAGGGGCTCCTGATGCGATTCCGTCTCTCCGGTGAAAAGCTTCCGGCCGGTTTTCCAGAGGTGGAGGTTTTCACCACCCGGCCGGATACGATCTTCGGCGCGAGCTTCATCGGCATTTCGCCCGAGCACCCGCTGGCGCAGGCGCTTGCGAAATCCGATCCCGAATTGCAGGCCTTTATCGAGGAATGCCGCAAGATCGGAACGGCTCAGGAGGAAATCGACCGGGCCGAAAAGAGAGGTTATGCGACCGGCGTGGTCGCGGCTCACCCGTTCCGCTCGACCACGAAGCTGCCCGTTTACGTGGCCAACTTCATCCTGATGGATTACGGCACCGGCGCGATTTTCGGCTGTCCCGCCCACGATCAGCGCGACCTCGATTTCGCCCGCAAGTACCGGCTCAAGGTCAAGGCCGTCGTCGTTCCCGAAGGCGAGGACCCGGCAGCCTTTAAGGTCGGCAACGAGGCCTATACCGGGCCCGGCCGCCTCGCCAACTCCTCGTTCCTGAACGGCATGGCTGTCGAGGACGCGAAGGAGGAAGTGGCGCAAAGGCTTGGCAAGCGGAACATGGCCGAGAAGCGCACAACCTTCCGTTTGCGCGATTGGGGCGTGTCGCGCCAGCGTTACTGGGGCTGCCCGATCCCCATGATCCACTGCAGCAAGTGCGGCGTTGTTCCCGTGCCGGAAAAGGATTTGCCGGTCCGGCTGCCGGACGATGTCACTTTCGATAAACCCGGAAACCCGCTCGACCGGCATCCAACCTGGAAGCACGTCAAATGCCCCACTTGCGGCGGCAAAGCGGCGCGCGAATCCGACACCTGCGACACCTTCGTCGACAGCTCTTGGTATTTTGCGCGCTTCTGCTCACCGCACGCGGCCGAGCCCGTCGAGCGCGCCCTTGCCGATTATTGGCTGCCTGTCGATCAATATATTGGCGGCGTCGAGCACGCGATTTTGCACCTGCTTTATGCGCGCTTCTTCACCCGCGCCATGAAAGATTGCGGCTATCTCGGGGTGGCCGAACCGTTCGCGGCGCTATTCACCCAAGGCATGGTGCTGCACGAAACCTATCTCGACAGCGCGCAGAGCTGGGTGAACCCGGCCGATGTCGTCATCGAAACGGTGGATGGCGTGCGCAAAGCCTTCAAAGCCGGCGCGGCACGGGCTCCGGTTCAGATCGGCTCCATCGAAAAAATGTCGAAGTCGAAGAAAAACACCATCGACCCCGACATTTTCACCGAGCATTACGGCGCCGACACCGCCCGCTGGTTCATGCTTTCCGATAGCCCGCCCGAGCGCGACGTGCTCTGGACCGAAGAGGGGGCGCAAGGCGCCTGGCGGTTTGTCCAGCGCGCCTGGCGGCTTCTGAACGAGGGCTTGGCGTTGCTGCCAAAGCCCAAGGCCAAGGCGCCGGCGGAGTTCTCAGCCCCGGCGCAAGCGCTACGCCGCGCGGCGCATAAAGGGCTCAACGCCGTCGCCGAAGAGATCGAAGGCCTGCGTTTCAACCGTGCCATCGCGGCGGTGTACGAATTTGCAAATGCCCTAAGCGCGGCACTTCAAGACAAGAACGCTCACGGCGATGCCTCGTTCGGCTTTGCGTTGCGCGAGGCCCTGATCTTTTTCGTTCACGCGGTCAATCCCTTCATGCCGCATTTGGCGGAGGAGGGCTGGGCGCTGTTAGGCTACAACACCCTTATTGCAAATGAGAGCTGGCCGGAGGTTGAGCGAAGCTTGCTCATTGACGATACCGTTACCATTGCCGTACAGGTAAATGGGAAAAGGCGCGACGAGATCGTCGTTGCGCGTAATGCCGATCGGGCGGACGTGGAAGCTGCGGCACTTCGCTTGGAAAGCGTAACCCGCGCAGTCGATGGGCGGCCGATCAAGAAGGTGATCGTGGTTCCCGAAAGGATCGTCAATGTGGTGGCGTGAGCTCTCGAAAAACACCGGCCGCCTCTTGAGGGGAGCGGCAGCGGTTGCGTTTGCGGGTCTGCTTAGCTTTGGCGCCGGCGGCTGCGGGTTTCATCCGCTTTACGGGCCGACGGCCTCGGGTGCAAGGCTCGACGACGTCATGAAGGCGGTCGAAGTGACGACGATTCCTAGCCGCCCAGGCCAGCGCTTGCGCAATGAGCTCATCTTCGGCACGACGGGCGGGGGTGGCGGCTTGCCTCCCGTCTACAGGCTCGATGTGGCGTTGCGTGAGACCACGAGAAACACGCTTGTCACGAATCAAGGTCTGCCAACCGGCCAAGTCGTGCAGCTCGACGCGGAATACCGTCTCGTTCGCATCAAAGACAATGCAGTGGTTTACAAAGGGTACGGCACCGCCGAGGCATCCTACGATCTCGTCGGCGCAACCGGTCTGGCGGGCTCTACCTATGGCGACACGCGTGCGGCAATCGATGCGGAGAACCGCGCGGCGCGCAGTCTGGCCGATACCGTAAAAACACAACTGGCCGCCTATTTGTCTCACGCCGCTTGAACGGGGTGCAGCGGTCTCCTGCGGGTAGCTGAATGGTTGCGCCGGGCGCGGCGTCGGCCGCGAAATTTTTGTCCGCTCCTCCTAACGCTGTCCGGGGATTTCTTTTCTACGGCTCGGACAGCCTCCAAATCGCGGCAAGAGCCGAAGCGCTGGTCCGCGCGCTTGCCGGAAAGCTTGGGCCGGACGCCGAGATCCTGCGGCTTCACGATAGCGATCTTGCCGCAGACCCCGCCCGCATCACGGTCGAGCTGACAACCGGCTCGCTATTCGGGGGCACCAAGATCATTTGGCTGACCGCGCTTCCTGTCAAAGCGCAAGGCCCGCTCGCCGAAATCGCCCGCCGCCCTCTGGAAGGCGCCTATCTGGCCGTGCAAGCGCCCGATCTCAAGAAAAGTCATAAGCTTGTGCAAGCCTTCGAAGCCGCGCCGTTCCTCGCGGCCATTCCCTCCTATGGCGAGGACCAGGAAAGCCTGAGCGCAGCGCTTCGCCGCCAAGCCCAGTCCGCGGGATATGAAATTGCCGCCGATGCCGCCGCCCTTATCGCCGTTCGATGCGATTTTTCCGCCTTGCTCGCCCAGAGCGAAATGGAAAAGCTGATGACCTTTGCGGGGCTCTCGCGGCAAATCTCGCTCGGCGATGTCGAGGCCTGCCTTGCCGATCAGCAAACGGCCGGGCTTTCGGAGATCGTGGATCACGCGCTGAATGGCGAGGGACGCAAAGCGCTCGCCGCCTTCGAGCGTTTCATGGCCGCAGAGCAAAATGTCACGCCGGTTCTCGTTGTGCTTTCGCAGGCGCTGCTCCGCCTTCACGCGCTGCGGTGCGCGGCGGATGCCGGCACGCCGCTTCAGCAGGCGATCAAGGAGCTAAGGCCGCCGGTTTTCTTCAAGCAGCAAGACGTGCTTGCCGCCCAAGCCAAGCGCTGGACCGCCGCGGCGCTGTCGGCGCAAATCGGCCGTCTCAATACCGTGGTGCGAGAGACGCGGCTGAGGGCCGCGCTTGCGGAGGACATAGCGGAGGATTTTCTCATCGCCGTCGCGAAACAGGCGCGGCGGGCCTAACGGCGGCAGCCGACAGCCCGGAGCACAAGCTCGGTGCGGCGAAAGCAACGCTTGGTAATTCACTTCCGCTCAGGCGCCCATTTCTCTCTACGTCAACAGGACCCTTAAAGTTTCCTCGCACCGGTGTTATGTCTGCCGGGGCAGAAATTTGGGGGAATCATGGCACAGGGCATTGGGCTACCGAACGGCGGTGAAGAACAGCCGCGCGTAGCGGCTCTTTGGCGTCGCTTCCTCGCATTCTTGCTGGATTTGGCCATAATGGGCTTGCCGGCGTTGGGCGTGGGACTTTTGTTTTTTGACGAGGCTTCTGCTCTCGAAGAATGGGGCCGGCTCATCGGCCTCGCGCTCACCCTGCTCTACTTCGGATTCTTCGACAGCAGGCTGGGCGGAGGTCAATCTCCAGGGAAACGCCTCTTCCAAGTGAAGGTCGTGCGCGAGGATGCGACGCTGCTTTTGCCGGCAATGGCGGCGTTACGTGCACTGATATTATTTACTCCGTTCTATTTGAACGGCGTTCCGCTTGACGCCGAAGCATCGCCCGCATTGTTGTGTCTAGTGGCATTTCTTTTCTTTGGCCTCGTACTCTCCGTGACGTATCTCTTGGTTTTTGATCGCTTGCGGCGTTCACTGCATGATCTTGCCACCGGTGCCGTGGTTGTCGACGCGCGAGCCGTCCAGCTCCCTCTCCTGGAGCCGGTTTGGAAAGGACATTGGATCGTAGTAGGGGCTCTTTGTGCAACGGCCACAGTATCACCTCTGCTCGAAACTGGACCGAGCCCCACGCTCTGGGAGTTACGGGCGATCCGCGCCTCGGTCATGGCTATGCCGGCAGTTCGGACGGCTGAAATCCGTTTGGGAAGGGTAACGGTAAATACTTTCGGCCGCGGCACCGAGTAGACCGACGTCCTGAACATCGTTGCGATATTGCGTGCTGCCCCCGCCCTTGAAGATCCGATTGTTCGTGAGATAGAAGACGCTGTCTTCACTAAGCACGCCGAAACCACCGGCCAGGCGCGCGTGGTCATCGTCCTTCGCTATGGCTTCACATTCGGGGGTATTGCCTCGGCCAATAGGGATGTCCTCTTGCGCACCTCCCTATCCGAATGGCGCGCCAAGAGATCGCAAGGTTAACTGTGACGGCAATGCCGGTGCTGCGCCTTAGTGATGGCAGCTATCCGCCCTTTGCGTCGTTTTGGCTTCGGCTGTTGCCTCGGTGAAGCGGTCATGATCGCGAAGCCGGGCAAGCCAGCTTAGAATTTGCGGAACACCCCCCTAGTTCTCGCGGTTGGCAGGAACCGGGCGGCGCCATCATAAGCATTTCGTCACAATTCCGCGGAATTTAGCCAATACCGCCCACATCTCTTGTCAAGCCGGGCAAGCCCTGCTTGTGTCTGGCGATGACGATTTCGGAGGCGGGGCTGTGTGGGACATACAAACTCCCGAGGCAATGAAGGCGCTGGCGAGCCGGCTTGCGGCGTTCGTCTCGGCGGCCGATTTCATCGCGCTTTATGGCGAGCTCGGCGCGGGCAAAACCACGTTCGCGCAAGGGCTCCTGCCGGCGCTCGGCGTCGCGGACGCGATCACAAGCCCGACCTATGGCCTTGTGCATAGCTATGCCGTGCCGGGCCGCACGATCAATCATTGCGATTTTTACCGGCTTGGCGCCTCGGAGGAGGAAGAGATCGGCTTCCGCGACATGTGCGCGGAAAGCCTTGTGCTCGCCGAGTGGCCCGAGGCGGTGCAGACGGCGCTGCCGGCCGACCGGCTGGAGGTGGGCATCGAGGGGGATGGAAGCGCACGGCGCGTTTCGCTTACGGGCTTTGGGGCGTGGCAAAAAAAGTTGGCGCGCTTTGAGGAGGCCGAAGCCTTTCTCGCGCGGGCCGGCTGGCCCGATGCGCGATGCACCGCGGTCAAAGGCGACGCGTCGGCGCGGCTGTTCTCGCGGCTCGCGCGCGGTTCTGAAACCGCCATGCTGATGGATTGGCCGCCGCAAACCGACGGCCCGCCCATCCGCAACGGCCGCCCTTATTGCGAGATCGCCCATCTCGCACGCGAGGGCAGCTCCTTCATTGCCATTTCCGAATGGCTGCGAGGTCAAGCAGGCATCAGCGCGCCGGCCGTGCTCGCGAGCGACTTGCGCGCGGGCCTCTATCTTGTCGAGGATTTGGGCGACAGCGTTTTCGGGCAGCTTATCGCGGCGGGCGAGCCCCTCGAACCGCTCTATGCGCTCGCGACCGATGGCTTGCTCGCACTTCGCGCTTCGAAGCCGCCGCAAATCCTGCCGTCCTCCAGCGGCAAGGATTACCGCGTACCGGATTACGGCCGCGAAGCGCTTGAGGTCGAGCTGGACCTCATTTTGCAATGGTATTTTAAATTGCTGACGGGCCGCGCGGCCGCAGCAGAGCTGACGGCCTCGTTTTTCGAGGCTTGGTCGCCCTTCCTCGACTGGCTCGGCCGCCAGCCAAAGGGCCTGACTTTGCGCGACTACCACTCCCCGAACCTTCTCATTTGCGAGCGCCGCAGCGGGCTCGCGCGCCTCGGCGCGATCGATTTCCAAGACGCGGTTTGGGGGCATCCGGCCTACGATCTCGTCTCGCTCCTGCAAGACGCACGCCTTGAAGTGCCAGAGGAGAGCGAGCGCGCGCTGTTCGAGCGCTATTGCGAGGGCGCGGCCGCCGCCGGTCCAGGCTTCGACCGCGCCGCGTTCGGCAAAGCCTACGCAATCCTCGGCGCTCAGCGAAACACCAAAATCATCGGTATTTTCGCAAGGCTCTCGCTTCGCGACGGCAAGCACGGCTATCTGGCACATTTGCCACGCATCGCGCGCTATTTGTTCCGCAACCTCGCTCATCCCGATCTCAAGCCGCTCAACGCGTGGTATGAAGCCAATCTGCACCGGTTAGGCGAAACCGGGCTAGAGCAAGGCGCAGTGAGATAGAGGAGAGGCCGGGATGGCTCAGATCGAGACCGCGATGGTGCTGGCCGCAGGGCTTGGCACGCGCATGCGGCCGCTGACCGACCGCATCCCGAAGCCGCTGGTTACGCTTGCAGGGCGAACGCTGCTCGACCGCGTCCTCGACCGGCTGGCAGAGGCGGGCATCGAGCGTGCCGTGGTGAACGTCCATCATTTCGCAGATCAGATCGAAGAGCATCTCAAAGCCCGCATGGCGCCCAAAATCGTCGTCTCCGACGAGCGCGAATGGATTTTGGAGACGGGCGGCGGCGTGCTCAAGGCACTTGCGCATTTTGAAGGCCGTCCCTTCATGGTCCATAACTCGGACTCCGTTTGGAGCGAAGAGGCACGCTCCAATCTAACGCTGTTAATGGAAGCCTGGGCGCCGCAGAGCATGCCGGCACTTCTCTTGCTGGCCCATCGCGACTCAAGCATTGGTTACGATGGCCGCGGCGATTTTCACCTCGATGCGTCCGGCCGTCTGAGGCGGCGGGGTGCTGGCGAGGAAGCGCCTTATGTATTCGCCGGTGTGTCGATCCTTGAGCCGCAGCTTTTTGAAGGCATTGCCGAGCGGTCTTTTTCGCTTAACAAGATCTTCGACCGGGCAATTGCTAAGAACGGTCTATTTGGTATCGCGCTCGAGGGGACGTGGATGCATGTGGGCACGCCGCAAGCGCTGATCGAGGCGGAGAGCCATCTGGAGTGTGCCCAGCTCTTACGGAATCGCCAGCTTGTGTGAGAAGTCCCCCCTCACTCTGTCTCTCTCCCCACGGGGAGAGAGGACGCTGTTTCACCCTCTCCCCTTGGGGAGAGGGCTGGGGTGAGGGGGTCTTGAAGCTGTTTCCGTTTCCATAGGACAGACTTTAAATGAAGGGCAGCGGCGCCGGGCTTAAATCTATGTCCTCCGGGACTTCCCAAGGGGTTGTTTTGAAATGCCCCGCTTACTCGCCCTTCCTTCCCAATCTGGCGGCGGCGGTTCTTAGCGGCTCGATCTGGGACCGCGGCGCACCTTTGCCTCACGAGCTGCCGCAGCTCACGATCTATCTTCCCACGCTTGCGTCCGTCGAACCCCTGAAGCTTGCGTTTCTGGCCCTTGCGCCGAACGGTGCCACATTCCTTCCGCGGATTCGCGTTCTCGGAGACGCCGATCCCCTGGACCTGTTCGCGGCTTACGGTGCGCGCATGGCTTGCCCCGCGGCAGCGCTCGATCTTTTGGAGACTGCGCTATCGGTCCCGCCGGCTTACGGCGAGCTTGAGCGCCAAGTAGAGCTCGCCGCGCTGGTGGCACAGGCATCGCGATCCTTGCAAGGCGCAAGGCTCATGCACGAGCCAGTTTTCATGGGCGTCCCGGCAGCGAGCGCGTTCACCATCGCCGGGCAAATTGCCGCCCTCATCGGCGAGGCGCATACCGAAGGCGCCGATCTCGCGCGCGTCGCGCTGCTCGACAGTGCGCGCTCATCGGGCAGCGAGCAGCTCTCGCTGCAGCTTTTGCGCAGCGTTTTGCGGGGCTGGCAGGCGCACAAGGCGAAGTCTGGCAAGCTCGATCGCGAGGAGCGGCGCAACCGCCTGATGGCCGTCGAGGCCGAATTCATCCGGCAGAGCGATGCGCCGGTTATCGTCGCCGGCTCGACCGGTAGCGTTGCGGCTACCGTCGGGCTGATGGAAGCCACGCTCGGCCGGCCTCAATCGGCGATTGTGCTTTATGGGCTCGACGACAGCGCCGACGAAAGCTGGGCCGCGGCGGGGGCGCATCCCGAGCATCCGCAGCACGGGCTCCAGCAGCTTTTGGCGCGCCTGAATATCCGCCGGGAGCATATTCGCGTTCTCCCCCCTCACCCCAGCCCTCTCCCGCGAGGGGAGAGGGGGCAGGGCGTGCCCGCTGCAACGGCGTGCCCTCTCCCCTCGCGGGAGAGGGACAGGGTGAGGGGGAGCAACGAAGAACAGGCCGGGTTGAAACGCGCCATATTTCTCAGCGAGGCGCTGCGGCCGGCGCCTGCGACGGCAGAATGGGCGCCCTTTATCCGGACTCTCAAGGAGGATGGGGCGAGCCCTGCGCCCGGTCTATCGCTCATCGAGGCCGGGACCATCCAGGACGAGGCGGCGGCGATAGCGCTCATCCTGCGCGAAAGCCTGGAAACGCAAAGCCAAACCGCCGCGCTCGTCACGCCAAGTGAAAGCCTCCTCAACCGCGTCCAGCACGCGCTCGCCCAATGGGGCCTTGGCACCGTGCCCGCTGACGCCGGGAACGGTAATGCTTTGGCGGCCCGCGCCGCGGCCTGCGCGGCGAGCGGCAAGCCCGAAGACTTTGCGGAGCTGCTGAGGCATGCTGAAGCTGAGGCTTCGGCGCGGGTCTTTCGCATCGCCGAAATCATCGACATCGGCGTTTTGCGTCAGATGTGGCGGCCCTCCTCGCTCACCGGCATACCGGCAGCGCTGTTGCGCGCCGAGCACGCCATCTCATCGGGTGAGGCCCGCCATCCGGCGATGAAGCGGATTGCCGCGTCCGAATGGGACGCCGCCCGCGCCTTTGCAACTCAGACTATCGAGGCGCTATCGCCGCTTATCGCGCGGGCTGTAAAGCGCATCGCGTTACCGGAATGGATTGCTGCGCACCGCGCGGTCCTAGCCGATCTCGCTGCCCTCGGCCTTGGCGGCCAAGAAAGCTCCGCGCTCAGCGGCCTTGAGCAAGCCGCTGCGCGTTCCTTCGCACTCGACCTTGCCGATTACGCCGGCTTTTTCGCGCAAGTCGCTTTGGCAAAGCGTACGGTAACGCTGGAAAGTCCCCATCCGCGCCTTTTCTTGTGGAAGCCGTTCGACGCGCGCCTCCTGAGCGCGGATGTGGTTATCCTCGGCGGCCTCAATGAGGGCTGCTGGCCGCAGACGCCCGGACCCGACCCCTGGCTCAGCCGGCCGGACCGCGCCTTTGTGGGCTTGCCGCCGGCCGGGCGCCGCATCGGCCAAGCGGCCCACGACTTCGCCGCCCTTGCGGCTTCGGCGCCGCGCGTCGTCCTCACACGGTCCAAGAAAGAGAACGGCAGCCTCGCCCGGCCGAGCCGGTGGATCTCGCGCATCCAGGTGCTCGCGGCCGGAGCGGGGCAAAGCCAAGCGTTGCAGCCCGGGCAGCCGTGGCTCGATTGGGCAGCCGCGCGGCGGGCACCCAAAATAACAGCGCCGATTGCCAAACCGCAACCCCGGCCGCCCCTTGCCGCGCGCCCGCGCCGCCTGAGCGTCACCGCGATAGAGACCTGGTTCGCCAACCCTTACGCCATCTACGCGCGCCACATCCTCGGCCTCGAGCCGCTCCGCCGCCTCGATGAGACCGCCGATGCGCGCGATAAGGGCATTCTTTATCACGCCGCTTTACACGGTTTCTTCCAGGCTTATCCGGGCGCGCTGCCTGAGAATGCCGCGGACGAGCTGTTGCGCAAGCTCGACAGGGCAGCGGAAGATTTGGGCTTCAATCTCGAAAACGCGCCATTCTGGAGGCCCCGATTTGCCCGGTTTGCGCAATGGTTCGCTGACACTGAAAGCGACAGGCGCGCCGGCGTTGAGATCCTCAAGAGCGAGGTGGGCGGCAAGCTTCGGCTTCCAGCGCCGGCCGGGCCGTTCGAAATCACGGCGCGCGCCGACCGGATCGACCGGCTCAGCGATGGCACTTTGCGCATCTACGATTTCAAGACCAGCACCAACACGGCGCGGGTTTCCGCCGCGCGCGGCGCCCCGCAGCTTGCACTGGAAGGCCTGCTTGCGAGAGAGGGCGCATTCGCGGGTATTCCAGCCGGTGCGAGGGCGGAGCTTTCCTATATCGTCGCGACAGGCGGCGAGCCGCCCGGCGGCATCGTCACGCTGAAAGTACCGTGCGCTGAAGCCATAGACGCTGCCTACACCGGAACGCTGCAACGCATTGCGCGCTTCGATGACGAGGCAACGGCTTACTCATACGAAACGCGCGCAATCTTCCGCGACAAGACCGAAAACGATCCTTACGCGCACCTCGCCCGCGTGCGGGAATGGTCGGTAGAGGCAGACGATAGCGAGGCGGGCGATGACTGAGATTTTGCCGGACCAAGCGCTGCTGCTTGCCGCCGCCGAGGAAAAACAGCTGCGCGCCGCCGATCCGGGCCTGTCCGCCTGGCTTCGCGCAAATGCGGGCACCGGCAAGACCTACGTGCTCGTGCAGCGAATATTGCGGCTCCTGCTTTCGGGAGCGAATCCGCGCTCGATCCTCTGCCTGACGTTCACGAAAAACGCCGCCGCGGAGATGGAAGCGCGCGTGCTGGCAAAGCTCGGCGAATGGGCCACCTGTGCCGATGCGGACCTCGAAACGAAGCTGGCCAAGCTTCTGGCGCGCGCTCCCGCCGAAGCCGAGATCGCGCTCGCGCGCTGCCTCTTCGCGACCGTCATCGATGCGCCGGGCGGGCTCGCCATCATGACGATCCATAGCTTTTGCGAGCGCGTGCTGCGCCGCTATAGCTTCGAGGCAAACGTTCCGCCCGGTTTTTCCGTGCTGACCGAGGAAGAGGCGCGCGATGCCCTGCAGGAGGCTTCCGCGAGCGCTTTCGCATCGGCCGATTTGCGCGGGGCGCTTGAATGCGTAGCCGCCCATGCGGGCGAGGCCGAGTTTGCGCGCGTGCTGCAAGCCATGCTGGCCAAGCGCTTGGAGATTGCGCAACTCTTGAGCGTCACGGCTGAGGAGCATCTGCTTCACGCCATCGAGGCGAGGCTGCGCCGGCTTTTCAATCTCGCGCCGAAAGATACAAGGGAAGGCCTGATCGCACGCTCCGCCGCGCTTGCCGATGCGAGCCTTCTGAGTGAAGCTATTGCTGCACTCTCAGGCGGCACCAAAACCGATTGCGATGGCGCGGCCCGCTTCGAGGCTGCGCGGCGGGCATCGGGCAACGAGGCGATATGCGCCGCGCTGAAGGCCGCCTTTACCACCAAGAGCGGCGAGCCGCGAAAATCGCTGATGACGGCCGCGGTCAAGAAGCGCGCGGAAGCGCTGCACGAGCGGCTCGCGGAGGCTCAGGATGCCTTCCTCGCTCTCGATGAAAAGGTTTGCGGCCTCAAGCTGGTAGAGGCCAGCATCGCTCTCCTGCGCCTGACCGAAGCGATATTCGAGCGCTACGAGGCCGCCAAGCACGCACGCGCCGCGCTCGACTTCGACGATCTCATCGGCAAGACTTCGAGCCTTCTCACCCGGCAGGAGGCGGCCGAATGGGTGCTTTACGAGCTCGATGCGCGCATCGACCACATCCTTGTCGACGAGGCGCAGGACACGAACCCCGGGCAATGGATGATCGTCGAACGGCTGACCTCGGACTTCTTCACCGGCGCAGGCGCCCGCGATTGCGTGCCGACCCTGTTCGCGGTGGGCGACGAGAAACAATCCATCTACGGTTTTCAAGGCGCGAAGCCGGAGCTGCTTCAGGCTTTCGGCGTGCTTTACGAGAGAACGATCCGCGAAGCCGGGTATTCGTGGTGTGAAGCCGATCTCGATCTGTCGTTCCGCACGCTGGGACCGGTCCTCGCCGCGGTCGATCATGTCTCGGCGGCGCTGCCGGGCTTGCAACAGGGCCAGATCCGGCACTTGGCGTACCGCCGCGAGGCCGGGGGGCTGGTCGAGCTTTGGCAGCCGGAGCGGGGCGAAAAGGAGGACAAAGGCAGCGTATGGGAACCCGAAGCGTCAGCGGCTCCCGCGGCCAAGCCCGCCGAAGCGCTGGCGGCACGCATCGCCGCGCAAATCAAGCATTGGCTCGTTAGCGAAGAGAGCCTTGCGTCCTGCGGCCGCGCCATCGAGCCGGGCGATATACTGATTTTGCTGCGCAAACGCGAGCCCTTGGCGAAACTCATCCAGGCCGCCCTGAAACTTGAGGGCATTCCCGTCGCCGGCACGGACCGCATCGCGCTGATCGACGAGCTGGCCGTCATGGACCTGCTCGCGCTCGCCGATGCGCTGCTTCAGCCCGAGGACGATCTGGCGCTCGCCACTGTGCTGAAGGGCCCGCTGCTAGAGGCTAGCGAGGACGATCTTTTCAAGCTGGCTTATGGCCGCGAAGGCTCGCTCTGGCAGTCTTTGCAGCGCGATCCTGATTATCGCCCGGCGGTAAAGAGGCTGAGCGAATGGCGGGAGTTGGCGCGAAAGGTGAGCCCCTTCGATTTTTTCGCCCACATTTTGGAAGCGGAGAAGGGACGCGAAGCCTTCGGCGCAAGGCTTGGGGCCGAATGCTTCGATGCCATCGACGAGTTTCTCGCCCTTGCGGAGACGTTCAGCGCGCGGCCTTTGGCGAGCCTTGGCGAATTCGTGGCATTCGCGAGGAAAAGCGCATCCGAGGTGAAGCGCGAGACGGACCAAGCGGCGCGCGAGGTCCGGATCATGACCGTACACGGCGCCAAGGGCCTCGAAGCCAACATCGTCATCCTGGCCGATACGTGCGGCAATAAGGGCGCCGCGTCTGCTCCGCTTTTCTTTTTGGACGATAATTCGGACGCACCCAAGATTCCGGTTTGGGCTGTCAAAGGCACCGGCGGGCTGCGGCCCATCGTGGACGCGAAGGACGAGATAAAGGCCGGCGAGCAGCGCGAGATGGGGCGGCTTCTCTACGTGGCGATGACGCGCGCGCGCGACCGCCTTTATATTGGGGGCTTTCACAACGGCTCCCTCCCGGCAGGGAGCTGGTACGAGACGATTCAAGCTGCGCTCGCGCCGGTGCTTCAGGAAGGACAAGACTTTCAGGGACGGACGGTTTGGCGGACCGGTCCGGCGCATGAGTTCCGGGCGCCGCCGCGCCGCGCGGCTAAACCGGACGCAGCCGGCCTGCCGGCGTGGCTCGCTGCGCCCGCGCGACAGGAACGGCCGCTCATAAGCGTGTCGCCCTCCCGGCTCATGCAAAACTGGGACGCAGGGGTGGCCTCATCGCAGCATCTGACGGAAACCGATCGGAAAACGGCTCAAAGCCGGGGAACATTGATCCACCGGCTTTTGGAAATTCTGCCTGCGCTTGCCGAAGAGCACCGGCCGCACGCGGCGCGGCTTATTGCGTCGGCCTTCTCAGGTGAGCTTAGCGCTCAGCAAAGACAGGACGCGGTCGCCGGCGCGCTGGTTCTTCTGACGGCCGGAGCGCTGGCGCAGCTTGAGACGAACCCTCTATCGGAGGCGGGTCTCGGCGTGACGATCGAGGACGCCAAAGGAGAGCGCATCGCCAGCATTCTGGGGCAAGCCGACCGCATTCACTTAAGCGAGGGCGGCGTGGCCGTCGTCGACTACAAATCGGGCGCGCTCCCGGCCGGCGCCGGTATGCGCCGCGCCCATCTCGCGCAGCTCGCCTGCTACCGCCTCGCCCTGCAACGAATCTACCCGGGCGCCGATATCCGGGCCTTGCTTCTCAATACCAGCTCCGGCAAAGCCATTGAAGCGGCGGGCGAAGACCTCGACGCGGTCCTGGAGGAGGTCTTGGCGGCGCTCAAGTAATTGTCAGCTGCGGTGCCAGTTGAGGCGACGCAAGGCTTAGCGCGCTTGACGGTGTTACAGTTTATTTCGAAGCGAAGTCTATGCGAATTCCCGGAAAAGCCCCGATAACTCTTCGCAACCTTTTCAAACCAATCGCTTCATCCGGCCATCCGCCGCAGACCGCGCTTGCCCCGGTTGCCCGCTCGCGGACGCTCTGCCCGCTTCTATCGTCACTAAGCTGTGGAAAGTCTGTACCGCCAATTGTTTAGGGAAAACGAATCTGGCCTCGATAAGTGTGTCAATAATGAAATGCTAGGGGCAACACCATGGCAGCAGCAAAGAAACCAGTAGCAGCAGCTCCCAAACCTGCGACGAAGGCAGCAGCGAAACCTGCAGCCGCGGCTCCCGCGAAAGCGGCGCCGAAGTCCAAGGCGAAGGGCAAGTAACGTCCCGGTTATTCTAAATAGCGGGGTGCGAGGCGCGATATTCGCGCCTCGCTTTTTTTTGTGCGCCAAGCATGGCGCCGATCCCGCTCTAAACTGCGTGGATCGTGTTGCGCATCGTGCCGATTTCTACGATCTCCGATTCCATCGCATCGCCGGGCCTCAGATATTCGGGCGGCTTCCGGCCCATGCCAACGCCCGATGGCGTTCCCGTCGCGATGACGTCGCCAGGTTGAAGCGTCAGCCCGCGCGACAGCTCCGCGATAATGCGCGGCACCTTGAAATACATGTCCTTCGTCGTGCCGTCCTGCTTCACGGCGCCGTTCACGCGGCAGATCAGACGCAGATTATCGCGGTCGAGGTCGCCCGCGGGCACGATCCATGGCCCCATCGGCGCATGCCCGTCGAGGCTCTTGCCCTTGAACCACTGGCCGCCGTGCCAGCTCTTTTGAATGTCGCGCGCGGTGGTGTCGTTCAAGACCGTATAGCCGAAAATGTAGTCATCGGCTTCTGCCTCCGCGATGTTCCGCCCACGCTTGCCGACGATCGCCGCCAGCTCCACCTCCCAATCGATTTCTTTCGAGATAGCGGCATCGTAGGGGATCGGATCGAAGGGGCCGTTGAGCGCGCCAGTGGCTTTCGTAAAGAACACCGGATGATCCGGCAGCTTTTGCGCGGGGTTGCGCATATGCGCGCCTTCCGCGAAATGCTCAAGGTAATTCCAGCCCACGCAAGTGATGTTGCGGGTGAGTTTTGGGATGGGAGGCAGCAGCTTGATGTCCTCGAGCTTAATGCCGGCGTGGATATCCTCCCCCGCGAGCTCCCGCACTCCGGCGAGGCCGCGCGGCCCGGCAGCGATCAGCGCCAGCATCGAAGTGCCATCGAAGCCGAGATGAACCTTCGCCTGTTGGGCGGCTTCCGCAACATCCACCACATGCCCGTCCGGCCTCGCAAACCCGAGGCGCGGCGCGCCGCTTTCGTCTGCGTAGCTCAACAGGCGCAACCTCGAATCGAGCGGCACTTGAATAGGTGTCATGGTCTTTCCCGGCGATGCACATCCCTGCGTCAGCTTGCCGGCGCGGTCCGGCGCGCTGTCCGCGAAGACCATACAAGACCACAATTACGCCGCCCGCTTCAACAGCGCTCTTTTGAGGCGCCATGATAGGGAATAGCTCCTTATCGAGGCGTTAAGCGGCGAGCGGCGGCGCGAACCGGCGAATCCGGCATCGCTTGCAGGTGCCGGCCTGCACAATTACCGCAGCTTCCGGCCAAGCAAAGTTTCAAGTAAAACCGGACAGCCAAGGAAAATGCATGGGCGTGCGCACCGGCAAGCCTGGCCAGCCGCAATCAAAGCCATACCGGAGTCTACACCATCGACTCCGCATTCCGCTTTTTTAAACGGCGCGTCAACCTAGATCTTCTTATCGATGCTGCGCGGCAGGTACAACTTGTCCGTCGCACTCGAGTAAATCCAAGAAAAAGCGACTTTTCGTGGTCCGGGCGAGGCTGCGCGCGGTAAGTTATTGATATTGCATGATAATTATTGGGTTGCCGTTAGCGATTGCTGCCACCTAAGATTGGGATTTAAGGTT
>Ga0326728_10014041_pt1 | contig 17164 bp, 17 predicted proteins | sample MB3enrmetagenome_FD_207602 | JGI IMG/M metagenome (GOLD analysis project Ga0326728, IMG submission 207602) | Lab enriched peat soil microbial communities from McLean, Ithaca, NY, United States - MB31MN | ecosystem: Environmental > Terrestrial > Soil > Wetlands > Peat | place: USA: New York...
CCAGAGCCACCGACATGTCCGAGATGGTTTCAACCATGGCGCGCAAATCCCAGGCTATATCCGGACGGACGCGGGGGGTGTAGAAGTTGTCGCAAAGGACCATCTCCCGGTAATCCGCGCCGGCGGCGACTGCCTTGGTGATGGCTTCGATGATCATCAGGCGCGCCAAGCCCGCCGGGTCGATTTCCCCATAAAAGGGATTGAAGGCCAACGTGGTGATCATGCCATAAGGTTTACCACGCAGGGGCGCCGAAACATAAACATTGGTCGGCATCGTATGGTTCTTGCCCCCGTACGGCCCCATGGCTGTTCGCCCCTGCACCGTCGTATCAAAGCGGCAACCGGCGGCGCTCTGGTCAGCGCAGTGGTAATGTCCAAGCACGCCACGAACCGCGGCAGCCCACTCCGCCTGCGTGCGCGGCTCGCGAATGCTCAGAGGTTGGAGGGTTCGCTCTGGCCGGGCAATCTGCAATGGGTCGATGGGGCAGGCTTCCCAGAGGAAAGCCATCTCCAGGTCAACCACCTTCTGGCCGCGCCATATTGCCTCCAGGCGGCCGGTGTCCGTAAAGTGGCCGAGGATTGAATAGCCCACCTCGTACCTCTCGAGAATGCCGCGGGACTGCGCAAGTTTCTCCGGCGGCACGGCGACCAGCATGCGTTCCTGCGATTCGGAAAGCAGGATTTCCCAAGCGGTCAGGCTCTTGTCCTTCAGTGGAACGGCGTCGAGGTCGATGCGCACGCCCGTCTCGGAACCCATTTCGCCCACGGCGCAAGAGATGCCTCCCGCTCCCAGGTCGGTGATGGCGCGAATGCACCCTTCGTCGCGCAAAACGGGGATGGCCGAAGTAAACCGACGCTCCGTAATCGGGTGGCCGATTTGCACGGCGGCCGATTCTTTCCGCAGAGTTTCGCCGGTCATGCCCGTTGAACTCGCGGTGGCCCCGTGTATGCCGTCCCGGCCGGTTTCGCCACCGATGAGCAGAGCCACGTCGCCCTGGCGGAGCGCATCCTTCAGAGCGTATTTCTTGGGAATCAATCCCACGGAATGCCCCAGGGCGAAGCACTTGGCGTAGCCGGGATGGATGCGGTAAACCGGGTGCATCATGGGAATGCCCATGGGGTTGGTGTAATAGGAGGTGGCCCTGATCGATTCCGAAACGATCAACTGCGGGTGTAATGCCCCAGGTGGAACTTCCGAAACCCGGGGGTCCATGGTTCCCATCACCGTCGTGCCGCCGATGGGGTAACCACCCTTGCCAAATCCCAGCGTATCCCGGATCACGCCGCCGTGCTTTGTCGCGATGCCCCCAAAAGGAGCGATGGAGCTGGGAAAGTTATGGGTCTCACCCTTAATGGTCACCACCCAGTCTTCGTAGAACTCCATTCCCCCGGCGTTGTCTTTGAAAGACGAAACAACCAGAGGGTGGTTGATTCGCGCCGTCGCCTCACTCAGCCGTTTGAGAAGTCCCAGGCTTTTCCAGGTGGTGTGGTAGCAGTGGTCGCTCCACGATTGCACCAGGATCTCGATCTCGGCATCCGTGTGCGGCCGGCCCTGAGCCATCTCATGCGCTTGGAGAGCCTTCATCTGGGTAAGCGGCGCATACCAGGACCGGGCCTTGGAAAGGCCCACAAGTTCTTCATCGCTCAAGTCTCGGAAAGAAATCGTCGCCACGGGATCGGGGCTGCCGGTGGGACGAAGCGTGGCAACGACTTCCCCGGGCTCGCGGATGCGCTCTACCACGTGGTTGTATATGAAACGAGCGGTGGCTTCCCGCGCATCGGATTCGTCCAACCCCCAGAACTGGTAGCGCCTGCTGAGCCGTGCAAATTCCAAGCCGGCCTCACCCAGAGCCCGCGCCCCCGCCAGGATGGAGGGGGTTTCCGGATCGGTCACGGCAGGCCGATAAGCAATTTCAACAATCGGTCCCAATGCCGAATCAAGTTGGGAGTGTGCCGCCGGAGCCTGATAGAGCGGATTCACCAGGAGCGGCATAAGGCGGTCGAGATTCACCGATCCCTCCAGCCAAAAAACGCGCTCGATCACCAGATTTTTCAATTGCGGGTAGCCGCGCCGGTGAAGGAAGCTCAGCCAGTTACGGGCTTCGGGGTCGTCCTTCGAAAGTGTATAAACGCTCTGAATCGGCATCATCGCCTCGGGCAAGATTTGCCTCGAAACAAACTGTTCATTATATCCGGGATGCCGCCGCTTGTCTCTGAAGGTGTGGAAAAATCGACCGGCAGTCATCCCGAGCGGCCGCAGCTACTCCGGCAGCGCAACTTCAATCGGCGTGCTGAGCACCAGGTTTCCCCACGCCACTCGCATTGTGACATGCTGGATGTCGTTCTTCGGGTATGAGAGCGTGATAGTCAGTTTCGCGGCTGGGGTGTCTGCCTTTTCGACTTCAGACATATGCGCTTCGAGTTCCACCGGCGCCCTCTCGATTTGGAAGGCGTCAAGCCGCACCTTCCGGGCCTTGCCCGGGTCAATGAAAACCAAGCTCCACTCTGAGCCCTCCTCGGAACGATGCAGGCCGAGGTAATAGAAGCCCGCCGGAATCTTCTTCCCACCGATGGACAAGGGAAGCTCGGTGTCCAAAATAGTCCAGTAGTTGCTGCCCATCCGCCAGATTTTCCCCCTGGTCATGGCGTCGAACTTGGCGGAGTCGTTGTACTCCTTTTTCCAGACGGGCCGGCCGTAGTCGATAGCCACCTGTCCCGCAGCGGCATCGGTTTGGGTATTCCAGTAGAGCACACGGGCTGAGGCCCGATCGTCCGGCGTGCCGCCTTCCGCCACAATCTTGGGCTGTTGCCCCTTCGCGCTCAATGAGAAGAGCAGTACGACGATGGCCGGCAGTGAATGGATCCTCATCGCATTCCTCCTTTTGGCTCGACTTTTTCCAGGAACGTGATTCTAACACGGGTCCTGCGACCTTGCTTGGAATGTCGCACCTCGGGATCGCAACCGCTGGTCTCACGTGCAACTTGGGCCGCCGGAAACCACGACATTTTGTCCTTGTCATTTGTTTTCATATACATTCCCGGTTTGTTCCTTCAATTTTCAGAGCCGAGTAGTCGAGGAGTCGAGGGTCGAGGAGTTAACAAAAACCACCCAGGCTGCCGGTTGACTTTGCTCTCGCACTCGATGGACTCTCGACTTCTTGACTTCTCAACTTCTCGACTTTTTGACTCGATCCTTTGTTTTCATATACATTCCCGGTTTGTTCCTTCAATTTTCAGAGTCGAGTAGTCGAGGAGTCGAGGGTCGAGGAGTTAACAAACATGACCCAGGCTGCCGGTTGACTTTGCTCTCGCATTCGATGGACTCTCGACTCCTCGACTTCTCGACATTTTGACTTGGACAGCCTTGCCACCAACTCAACCCTACCTGGGCAGTATAGCCTATAAGTGTGGGCTTGTCAAGAGACAGGAAGTCCGAGGGGGCTGATCTGACGCGCGGCGCTGGCCATTGGGCTAGCCTCTCGGGCAATTCGGGGCGAGGTCCTATAGGCCGGCGCGACATTCGAAACGGCGCCGGGGTGGAGGGCCGGGCGGGTGTTGTCGCGGCGAGTTTGGCTGGGAACGGTCAAAACACTAGAAGAAGAGTTCTGGGGAGACATGGAAGCGCTCGCTTAGGCGCTTGATGTGGTCCTTGTTCAAATCCCGCTTGCCGCTCAATACTTCGGACACAACGCTCGGCGTTCCGAATACGTCCACGAGGTCTTTTTGCTTGAGGCCGTGCTGGTCCATCAGGAAGCGCAACGCATCCATCGGCTTTGCGTGCGGTAATTGGTATTGCCTTTCCTCGAAATCCTCAATCAACAGCGTTAGGAGTTCCGCCAATTCCTTCTCGGCTGGAGTCAGCGTTTTGCTGCGCCGGTCGAGGTCGTAGAGAATCTCCGTGTAGGCGTCGTTTTCCTTCTCAGTGCGAATGACTTTTGGTGGGACTTCCCTAAGGAGCGCACCGTACTCCGGGCTTGCGGTAAGAGTGCTCATCTTCGCCAACCCCCCTTGCTGTACTCGGCATGAGTCAGCACATGGCGCAGGAAGATTCTTCCTGTTTCATAATTGATCTCGGTAATCAGCCGGTACGCATTACCCTTGATGTTGAAGACAGTGAATCCTGCCACCGTGTCCGCCGTGGGGAGAACCTGCCTGACATCCATCAGGCTCTTCCACTCGGCTTTCTTCGCGGCCCGATACCACACATCCAGAGGTGCCCCGAGATCGCTATGTTTCTCCGCCGCGTCGAGTAGCTTTCTGCGAGTAATGACGTGCAATCTCAGCCTCCCCTTCATTACATTCGCAAATTGCGAAGTAGTCAAGAGGAATTTCGCAGATTGCGAACTGCCTTGAGTTCGGCAGGTGGCACATAAATCGTTTGGTAGTGTCCCAACTAGAATGTAGGGCCGCCCCTTGGTACGGCCAGGCCGGGACAAGCCCCGGCCCTACGTCGCGTTTTAGGACACTACCCATTGTTCTGTGGCGTATGCGACGTCCTGGCAATTGGGCTGGAATGCGCTGGTTCCTGGGGAATGGGTACCATGATCGCATACATGCCAAAGGGCGGCATGTATGCGCCACCCGCGGGACGCTAAGCAGATGGGGGTTCAAACACGTAGTAGTGTACGTTATCGTCTTGCTCTTCCTGCATGTGAATGAGCCAAAGTCCCGGCTCATTCACCAACCGAATCTCATGTGCGCTAAGTAGGTTGACAAGTTGGGACAGCCAAATCGGCACCCTTTGCTCGTAATAACTGTAGTCTGTCCCAGAGCCGAAAGGATTGGCTGCATGCATGAGCACGCCGCATCTTCCGTAGACTTCCACAAAGTCCTGTTTTGAGAGATAGTCGGGACCTCGCAAGACAAACTTCGACTTTACGCCCTGCTTGTCCGAAGGGAGTTCGATAATTGGCTTTGGGTAGAAATCCGGGTTTACTCTCTCAAGTCTTTTCATCAACTCGCCCGCGTTCCAGTCTTTAGCGAACCCGCCATACACCATAGAGTAGGCATCCCGATTCGCCACGAGAGAACCAAAGGCGACGACTTCGAGTATTTTTCGGAACTGCAGACCGACCGACTCCAGCACAGAAGGTTGATCGAGGGAGCTGGAGAGGAACAGATTAATAATCCTCATTCGCCACTTTACCTGTTCCATGAGTTTGGAATATTGGACGATGTCAGGTTCGCTCATCGCCAGATCATATCAATTACTTCTTCAAGCCGAAAGACCCTACTTCCCGAGCAGTAATTCCTCGATTGTCCACACATGACCGGTCAGTGCGCTTTCCATGGCGGGTGTGACCTTCAGCGTGGAATGCACGCGACAGAAGTTGAACCAAGCCATGTAAATGGCGACGCACGCTTTCAGGTTCTCTAGCTTCTTGCTGTGTCCGTTGGTGAGCCGTACAAATCGCCGCAGGTGTGTGCGCACGCTCAAATTCGCCCTCTCAACATAGCTGGTCGAGATTAACCAGGGAGAAGGTTCCCCAGTGATGGGAGTCGGAATCGTCTCGATGACTTCTGCTGGCCCGTACCAGTCTAGCCCCGCCTCCCTCGGCCTGCCGTGGGCCTTCACAAGTTGGGCAAGGTCGATGTCGGCGCCGAAGTTTTCCTCGACCGCGTTGACATACTCCCTTAGCCCATCCGTCGTCCCCGACGAATCCCGTTGACTCCGCGGCGGAGCGGGTGCAAGATTTAATTTCGGGGCTAGGGAAGCGCCCCCCCCCCAGCGGGTTCGGGGGTTGGGCATTGCCAGGGCGCACACGTCGCATTGAGCTATGAAAAACCGCAAGCTAAAGTTCGGCATAGGTGTGGGTATTATTCTCGCCGTGGTGGGCTGGGAAGCTGTCTCAGGATTCCAGCAAAGCAAGACCTACTATGTCACCGTAAACGAACTCACCCAGGGGCAGGGCGCGCGGCGCCGCATTCGTGTGGGAGGCACCGTCGAATCCGGCTCAGTCGAACGCCACGCGGGGAAAGTCACTTTCCGCCTCGCCCAGGACGCCAATTCAATCCCTGTGAGATACGTGGGGACCGACACTCTTCCGGACACCTTTAAGGATGGGGCGCAGGCCATCATTGATGGAGATTATCTCGCCAGTGGCGAGTTTCAGGCGGAGAAGATCCAGGCGAAGTGCGCCTCAAAGTATCAGGCGGCTCCCGTCTCCCCGGCAGGCGGAGCAAAGAATCCTAAGGTTGCGGGCCTATGAACGAACTCGGAAGCGTTAGCCTGGTTGCTGCCCTGGCTTTTGCCGTTTATGCGGTGGTTGCCGGAGCCGTGGGCGGGAAGTTGCGGAGTTCACGGCTGGCGAAGAGCGCCGAGCGTGCCACCCTGTCTTTCTTCGCCTTGCTCACGCTGGCCGTGTTCGCGCTCGAGTACCTCATCCTCACCAACGACTTTCATAATGCCTACGTTGCCGAGCACTCGAACCGCGACTTGCTCACTTTTTACAAGGTGGCGGCGCTCTGGGCGGGGCAGGAAGGCTCGCTGCTCTTCTGGACGTGGCTGCTTTCTATTTACAGCGCCTTGGTCATCCTGCTGAACAGGAAGAAGAACCGCCAGCTCATGCCTTACGTGGTTGCGGTGCTGATGGGCACGGGCGCTTTCTTCGCTTCGCTGGTGCTTTTTGTAGCCAACCCTTTTCAAGAGTTATCGCTCGCCTCGGCTTCTGGAACGCAACCCTTCACGCCGCCCGACGGGAACGGATTGAATCCTGTTCTGCAATACCACTCCATGGTGATTCACCCTCCCATGCTGTACCTGGGATACGTGGGCATGGTGGTCCCCTTCGCTTTCGCGATGGCGGCGCTCATCACGCGGCAATTGGGCGACAACTGGATTCGCACCACCCGCCGCTGGACCATGGTCCCCTGGATGCTCCTCGGCTTGGGCATCCTTCTGGGCGGTAACTGGGCTTACGCCGTGCTCGGCTGGGGCGGCTACTGGGCCTGGGATCCCGTCGAGAACGCATCGCTTCTGCCCTGGCTTTCGGGAACCGCCTTCTTGCACTCCGTAATGATCCAGGAGAAGCGAGGGATGTTGAAGGTGTGGAATGTCGTCCTCGTGATCACCACATTTTTCCTCAGCATTTTCGGGACGTTCCTCACTCGAAGTGGAATTGTTTCGTCGGTACACGCTTTCGCCCAATCGAGCATCGGCCCCTTCTTTGCAGTCTTCCTCTGCGTCATACTCTTTTTCTCGGCCACCTTGCTTTTCCTGCGACTGGATCATCTCAAGAGCGAGAATAGGCTCGATTCTCTGGTTTCCCGTGAAAGCGGATTCTTGTTTAACAACTGGATTCTGCTGGCGCTGGTCTTTGCAGTCCTTTGGGGAACGTTGTTCCCGCTGATTTCCAAGGCCGTGCAGAATGTGACCGTCACGGTGAGCGCTCCTTTCTTCAACAAAACGGCCATCCCCATGGGCTTGCTGCTCTTGTTCCTGACCGGCGCGGGTCCGCTGCTCGCGTGGCGAAAGACTTCCTTCCAGAGTCTCAAGCGGAACTTCGTTGTTCCTTCGCTTGTTGCAGGGGTATCAGGCGGGATTCTCCTCATCGCAGGCATGCGGCATTTCTATGCCTGGATGACGATATGCCTTTCCATTTTTGTAGCCTTCTCGGTCCTGGGCGAGTTTTGGAAAGGCGCCAGGACGCGCATGAAAACTGCGGGCGAGAACTTTGCGCAGGCGATCTATAACCTCACCATGCGCAACACACGGCGTTACGGCGGCTACATCGTACACCTGGGTATTGTGCTGCTCTTTATCGGGTTTGCGGGCCTGGCCTTCAAGACGCAGGCCAAAGCCTTGATGCAGGAGGGCGACTTGCTGCGGGTGAAGAATTACCTTCTGCGTTGCGACGGGCTCACCAGCGGAGACACTCCGAACTACGAATACACGCGCGCCCTGATTACGGTCACCAAGGACGGCCGTGCCTACACCACCCTGCATCCCGAGAAGCGCTTTTACAAAGCCAGCCAGCAGCCAACCAGCTATGTTTCCATTCACCCCACGCTCGCCGAAGACCTTTACGTGGTGCTTTCAGGGCTTGACGAGGATACAGGAAAGGCCGTCATCGAAGTTTTCGTCAACCCGCTGGTTATGTGGGTCTGGATCGGCGGACTCGTGGTGTTCTTCGGAACCCTGCTGGCGCTCGTCCCCAGCCGCGTGGAACGGGAGATGGCGGAAATCCGCCGCACGCAGGGCGTTGCAGTGGAGGCTAGGGGCTGGGACTAGTCAATGAACAGCCCTTTCCCTTGGGGAGAGGGTGTCCCGCTCCGGCGCTCTCACCAGCCTGATCGGGATAGGTGAAAGGTTACTTGCACGAATCAACAGAGCAAGTCATAAGTCAAAACGCAAAAGGCAAATTGCAAAAGTAGCGATCGCGCGTACCTTTTGACTTTTGACATTTGCGATTTGCCATTTGACTTGTTCTTCCGCTTTGCGGACCTTTGCCTTCCGGCTCCGCTCGCGCCACGAGGACGATGTGGCGTTTTGAGCTGCGGTTGGGTTGCGCCGCAAGGGGCAGGGGGAGACTATAGCGGCTGAGAAGCTTTATGCAAATCGCAGATCGCAAATCGCGAAGGTCAAGGGCCAAAAACCTTTTCCAGGATCCTGCTAAATGGGTTGTGGCCCTCCTTGCCTGTACGCTGTTCGTAGTTTCCATGACGCGCGCAGACAGCGCCAGGAAGCCGACGCTCGAGTCGATTGGTGACCAGGTAATGTGCCTGTGCGGCTGCGTAGCCACCCTGAACCACTGTCCGCATCGCGATTGTGCGACAGTTGCGGAGATGCGACCGGTGATCGCCAAAGAGATCGCTGACGGCAAGGACGAAACCACGATTCTCCAGGACTTGGCAATACGTTATGGCGTGCAAGTGCTGGCCGCTCCTCCAGCCAGGGGGTTTAGCCTTACCGCATGGATCCTGCCCGGAGTAGGATTGCTGGCCGGCTTGTCGTTAGTTGTGATGGTGGTGCGGCGTTGGCGGAAACCGTCGCCTGTCTCCGGCGCCATTCCGCCCAAGCCCTTGGACCCAAAGCTACTGACGGCTGTGGAAGAAGAAATGAAGGCTTCGGGGATGGGGCTGGGGAATTGAATCATTGATTTATTGGGTCGTTGAGTCAAGAACCAGCCCTCTCCCTTGGGGAGAGGGTGTCCCGCTGCCGGCGCTTTCTCCAGCCGGAGCGGGACGGGTGAGGGGTCTCTTGCACGAATCAACAGAGCAAGTCAAAAGTCAAAACGCAAAAGGCAAATTGCAAAAGCAGCGATCGCGCGTACCTTTGACTTTTGACATTTGCGATTTGCCATTTGACTTGTTCTTCCGCTTTGCGGATCTTTGCTTTCCGCCTCCGGTCGCGCAACGAGGACGGTGTAGCGTTTTGAGCTGCGGTTGGGTTGCGCCGCAAGGGCAGGGGGAGGCTATAGCGGATGCGAAGCTTTAACCGGACGAGGTGGTTTGCGAACGGAAGCAACCCCTCACCCGTCCGGCGACGGCTGGAGAAAGCGCCGTCGCCGGACACCCTCTTCCCAGGGGAGAGGGCAGTATTTCCAACTTGAGGGGGAGGGTCCCGCTGTCCCGATGCACTTCATCGGGAAGCGGGCCGGGTGAGGGGTCGCTTGCACGGCGGCGAGGGATCAGATGGGCAAACGCAGAAGAAACCGGCTATGACGACGCGTTGGCTCAGGTGCTTCAATGTTTCTCATTATCGGATTATTGATCGCCGCAGGTCTGGCGGTTTTCGTGGCGACGCCTTTGCTTTCTCGGGAAGGCGCGGCGGGTTCTAGTTTGCCTGTGGATGTCACCCCACTCGCCGACTTGAAACGACGCCGGTTGGTGGTCTACGAAAACCTCAAGGACTTGGAATTCGAATTTCAGGCGGGAAAGCTCGCCACCCAAGACTACCAGAGCCTCAAGCAAAACTACCTGGGTGAAGCCGCTAGCCTTATGGCAGCCTCCCAGGAGGCTGAGCAACTGAAAGAGACCGACGCCTTGCTGGAACGTGAGATCGCCGCGCGCCGAGCTTTGCGGAACAGCCTGCCACCACAGGATTACGTTTGTCCCCATTGCGGTTTCGAGAACCCTGTGCCGGTGAAGTTTTGCGGGGAATGCGGGACGAGGATCACGGATCGCCCAAGCCTCACTTAAAGCGAAAAACGACGCCAACGCTCGGAACGACATTGTGACTGGTCCCGGTGATGATGCTGGGCTGGCCAGTTATGTAATCCCTGAGTTCCAGTCGCAAGGCGAAATTTCGTTCGAGGACGAGGTCGGCGCCGCCTCCATAATTCCAGGCGAGTTGCCACCCGTTGTCCGCACTGACGAAGCCGTTAAGAACCGCAGGGGCATTCGCGGGGCCGCTGAAGCGGTCCATCCCTAACCCGGCAGTGACAAACGGCTGCACACGCGCTTTGGCCGAGAGATAGCGGACGTAATTGAAGGAGACTAGGTCATCGCGATTATACCCGGCGAGCGCCGACTGCCCTGTCGGCTGAGCAGCGAAGTGGTAGGGGCTGTAAGAATAACTCGCTTCCAGGGCGTTGTGCCGCGTAAAACGATAGCGTGCCCCGGCAGTAGGGTGTATCCTCTCGGAGAAGGAGCTAGTCATGCGGACTGATAAGGGTAGGGGGCAGGGCAATGGTAGTGGACATACAAGAGGGGTAACAGGGGTCTCGGTGCCGCTGCCACTATTCGAGAAAGAGCCGCCGCCTTCCAGGAAAACCTCGAGACCCGGAGCAGGGCTCTGAGCGAAAGCCCAAGGGAAAACCAAGAGGAGAAATAAAATCAAGGACGGGATAATTCGACCGGTTCGCATATCACTTCCCTCCACTAACAACCTGGACAATTTCCTTCGCAGCTTCAAAATGGTCCACGGATTGTCTCGATTCTGTGAACTCCGCCGTTATTCTGGATGCATAACGTCTCGACTGGGATTTCCGCATCAGATTTGCCCTTAACTTTTTGTATACCGCCTCATAACCTCGGTTGGGGGTCATGCAGGGGAGTCCCTTATTTCCTGCGGGAGTTGTTTGCCGGACCGATTTAGTGTAAGTTGGCGGCGAGTGCCGTAAAGCTCTGCGGCCAGTGTGGAATCAGAATCGATCATTGAGCGATTGAGTCATTGAGCCATTGAACCCATTGACTCGCTGGTCCATTCGTTTTAATTTCTTCTCGCACTGTTCTTTCGATGGCTCAATGACTCAATGGCCCAATGACTCAATCACGTAACCTCCGTTTGATCATCTCCTACGATGGCACGGATTTTCATGGCTGGCAGCGCCAGCCGGACGCGCCGACGGTGCAGGAGTGCCTGGAGTCGGCGATCGAGCGGATCCTGGGCGAGAAGGTCCAAGTCTATGGGTCGGGGAGAACCGACGCCGGGGTGCACGCTCTGAATCAGGTGGCCAACTTCAAGACAGCCTGCAAAATCCCCTGTGAAAACCTCCTGAAAGCCTTGAATAATACTCTGCAACCTACTGTACGCATTAAAGATGTCAGGGAGATGCCGCTTCGCTTCCATGCTCGATATGATGTGCGCTCCAAAACCTATCGTTATCGAATTCTCCAGGCGCCGGTCGCCTCACCTTTTGTGAACCGGTTCATTTGGCATTATCCGTTCCCTTTGGACATCGTCCGCATGGCCCGGGCTGCGAAGCTTTTTGAAGGCGAGCACGATTTCACCAGCTTCGCGGCGGCCGAGGGTGCGATAGGGGAAGAGCGTTCTGCGACCACCTCGGTATCACGGGGCAGCGCGGAGGCAACTCTGGCGCGAACAATCTTTACCTCGCGCATTCTCCGCCGCACCAGAACTTGTATGCTGATCTACGAAGTCGCTGGCAGTGGTTTTCTTCACCATATGGTGCGCAATATCGTGGGCACGCTGGTCGAGGTCGGGCGAGGGAAATTGGAGCCAGCAGACATCACACGAATTCTTCAAGCTCGCGACAGGACGCTGGCGGGCCCCACCGCTCCGCCGCAAGGGCTTTGCCTGGTAAGAGTCGAATACTGAAGATTGAGTCATTGAGTCATTGAATCATTTGAGGTACCGCCGACGCTTGCCCCTTCAATGATCCAATGACTCAATGGCCCAATGGCTCGATGACTCAATTCTCTGGTAGTGGTACAGTTTGATGTAGAGGCGGCTTTACGCCGCCATTTGGCGAGGTAAACTCGCCGCTACAGCATCAAACTGTACCGCTGCCAATTCTCTTGGACTGTTGACTGTCGACTGTTAACTCTGCAATGATTCAATGGAGCATTGACTCAATGAATCAATTCCAGGGGGCTGCTGTGGCTTTCAAAGTCAAAGAAAAGAAACCGGGCCAGAGGGCTTGTGACGAGAAGGACGGGAAGGGGGAGCTTTGCGTCGGCCACCTCAAGCGTTGGTATTACGACGATCGCCGCCGTCTCGCTTCCACAGCGGACGAAGAGGAAGCCGTGAAGGAATTCGGCCCAGGCGCCGAGATTTATCGCTGCGAGCGTTGCCATACGCTTTACCGGCCCGCCCTGGCTGACCATTCGACAGCCGGGCAAAAGTTCGAGCCTCGTCCGGTGAACTTGCTGGGAGACTTTGGAAAGTCGATAGTCGAAAGTCGATAGTCGAAAGTCGAAGAGTGGCCAGTCGAGACTGCGCGAATGGCGAGGGCGTTCAGTCGCTAAAGTGAGCAAGGGATTGAACAAGCACGATAACGAATTACGTGCTAAAGAATTTGCTGACGTGCCCCTGCATTGGTTTGGGCTGGAATAGAGCATCTATACCGCTCTCCCGCGAGACAAACCCTAACAAACTACAGCGATCCTTCGCTGCGCTCAGGATGACAACACTGATTTGGTTGCGATTTTCGAATTTCGAATTTTGAGTTTCGAGTTCCGACGTTGAACATCCGAACAAAAGCTGAATTTTCTTTAGCGCTGATAACCGCCATCTGGGGGTGCACGTTTGTGATCGTCAAGGGCGCGCTTGCCGACGCTTCGCCGCTGCCTTTCCTGGCCGTGCGGTTCGTGCTGGCCGGGCTTCTCCTTCTGGTGGTTTTGGGGCGAGGGCAAGTGGGAAGGGGAACAATCCTGCCCGGATCAATCTTGGGAATATTTCTCTTTGCAGGCTACCTGTTTCAAACCTGGGGCCTGGTTTATACCACTCCTTCCAAAAGCGCCTTCCTTACGGGCTTCAGTGTGATCCTGGTTCCTATCATCATGATGCTGTTGGGCCATAAATTGGGGCCGGCAACCCTCCTCGGCGCAATCTTGGGACTCGCCGGGATCTACCTCCTGGTGGCGCCCTCAGGCATGAGCGGGGTGAATCGGGGAGATTTTTTCACGCTGGCGGGCGCAACCTCATTTGCGATTCACATTGTGCTGGTGGGACGCTATACAAAGAGATTCTCCTTCCTGCATCTTGTCCCGGTGCAGATTCTGGTGGTGGGGTTGCTTTCGTCCGTCGCGCTGGTTATGGTTCCGGCGCAGAGGTTACATTTCAGCGCGCGCCTGGTGGTGGCGATCCTGGTGACTGCGCTGCTGGCCACCGGAGTCGCGTTCTCCGTTCAGAATTGGGCGCAACAATATACTCCTCCCGCGCACACTGCCCTGATTTTTGCGCTCGAGCCTGTCTTCGCTGCGCTCTCTTCCTGGCTGGTTATGGGAGAACACTTTCGAGGCAGGACACTGGCCGGCGCCGGGCTGATCCTGGCGGGCATGGTGGTTTCGGAAATTTGGGGCGCACGCGTGGCGACGCCGGTGGAAGGATAACCGAACTGCGAAAATCGAAATTCGAAAATCGAAATTCGAAACTCGGAATTCAAAACTCGAAACTCGGAATTCAAAACTCGAAAGACGACAGACTGCTCAGGTGTCCAGGCTCAGATTTCGATCTTGGGGTTTCGATTTTCGAATTTCGATTTTCGAATTTCGATTTTCTACACTCTGCGCAGGGCGCGTTTGAACCCGGGCAGGGCGCGTTCAATGGCGCCGGGTGGCACGGTGAGTGATAAGCGGATGTGTCCGCTGCGCCCGAATCCCGCGCCCGGCACGGCGAGGATGCCGTCCTCCATAAGGCTGCGCACGAAGGCTATGTCATCCGGGATGGGCGCCTTGGGAAACATGTAAAAGGCTCCCTGCGGTTTGGCGACCTCATACCCCATGCGGGTCAAGCCGGTCCAAAGCAGGTCGCGTTTCTCCTGGTAAGGGCGAGGATCAATCTCGAGGTCCGCCACTTGGATCATGACCTGTTGCCAGATGGCGGGCGCATTGATGAACCCCAGTGTCCGGTTCGCGAATGTGCAAGCGTTTCGAAGCGCGTCCAGTTCCGGCAGCCGGGGCGAGAGTGCCAGATAACCAATCCGCTCCCCTGGAATCGCCAGCGCTTTGGACCATGAATAGGTGACTGCGGTGCGTTGAACGATGGCGGGAATTTCAGGCAAGGTCAGGCCATCAAAGGCGAGGGATCTGTACGTGTCGTCCGCGATCACCGTTACCGGATGATCGAGATTCGAAATCAGGTGTTCCAGGTCCCGCGCGAATTCGGCAGAGTAGACGGCGCCGGTGGGGTTGTTCGGCGAGTTGAGAATGATCGCTTTGGTGCGCGCGGTGACGGCGGCCTCGATGCGTGCCAGGTCAGGGCGAAACTCGTTGTCCGTTTCCACCAGAACCATCCGGCCGGCATGGTTCTCAATGTAGAACTGGTATTCCGGGAAGAAGGGAACCAGGATGATGACCTCGTCGCCGGGGTCGAGCAGGGATTTCAGCAACACATTGATAGCGCCTGAGGAGCCGACCGTCATGAGGATGTGATCTGCGGTATAAGCCAATCCTGTGCGCCTGGAGAGTTGCTCCGCAATCACGCCTCGCACCGAAGGGAAACCCGCGTTGGGCATGTAGGCGTGGCTGCGAGGACGATTCTCATCAACCACTCGCCGCAACGCTGAAATCACTTCTTGGGGCGGCTCACCGGCGGGATTTCCCAAGGTAAAATCAAATACGTTTGCTTCCCCGCGCTCCCGTTTCATCCGGTCGCCTATCTCGAACATGCGCCGGATCCAGGAAGAATGTTCCATCTGTTCCGAAATAGTTTTGCCGATACTCATTGGTTATCTCAGCACCCTGTCGTTCCGAGCGCAGCGAGGAATCTCGCTCTGAGTCTTTACTGCACTTACTCCTCAGTCCGTCTTGCGCGCCCATCCACCCAGCGCAGAGCGAGATTCCTCGCTGCGCTCGGAATGACATCCGCGCGGGACGGCTCCCGCCATTCAGCGGGTGGTCACATTCATTTCTCGATGTGACTGTAAACCTCTGCGCTTCCCACCACGTTGATCCCCGCTGCTTGAAGCCGCTCAATGGCTGCGTCCGGCTTATTGAAGCGGAAGATCATGACCGCCGTATCTCCGCGGCCGAACGTAAACGCGTACATGTACTCGATATTGATATCGGTTTCTTCGAAGACAGCCAACAATTCGGCCAGACCTCCGGGCCGGTCGGGCACCTCCACGGCCACGACTTCCACGACGTTGACGACGTAGCCGGCCTCCTCAAGAAGTCGTGCGCCCTTCTCCCAATCGGAGACAATGAGGCGCAGAATGCCGAACTCCTCCGTGTCGGCCAAGGTCAGGGTGCGAATGTTTATGCCGCCTTGGGCCAGGAGGCGACAAGGTTCCGTCAACTGGCCCGGCTTGTTTTCCAGGAAGACCGAAAGCTGATGAATCTTCATATGTTTCGCCGATCGATGACCCGTTGCGCCTTTCCCTCGCTGCGCTTGAGCGTCTGCGGCGCCACGAGTCGTACCTTCACGCGCAGTCCGAGCGTCTGATGCAACGCTTGGGCGAGCTTGTTGTGCAGGTTTTCGAGGGCAGCCACGCGGTCGCTCGAGACCGGCGGCGTAACTTCCACTTGGACCTCCATCTGGTCCAATCCTGCTTCGCGCGTCAGAATAATCTGATAATGGGGCAGCATGCCTTCCACCGCGAGGAGGGCGGACTCGACCTGGGAGGGGTACACGTTGACGCCCCGAATGATGAACATATCATCGCTGCGCCGGCTGATGCGCCGGATGCGTCGGAGGGTTCGACCACAAGGGCATGGTCCAGGCAGGAACGCGCTGATGTCGCGAGTCCGGTAGCGAAGCATCGGCATGGCCTGCTTGCTCAAGGTCGTCAGGACCAGTTCGCCCTCCTCTCCTTCCGCCATCGACTCTCCGGAAGCCGGGTTGATGATTTCCGGATAGAAATGGTCTTCAAAGATGTGCAGGCCTGCCTGGCAACGGCACTCGATACCCACCCCTGGGCCGGTAATCTCCGTAAGCCCGTAGATGTCATACGCCTTGATGCCGGCGGCGGTTTCGATGTGGCGGCGCAGCGAGTCGGTCCAAGGTTCGGCGCCGAAGACTCCTACCCTCAGTGACAACTCTTGCACCTCGACTCCCATCTGGGCGGCACGGTCCAGCAGGTGAAGAAAGTAGGTTGGAGTGCAGCAGATGGCCGTCACTTTGAAGTCTTTCATCACCATGATCTGGCGATCCGTATTGCCGCTGGAAATCGGAATCACCGTCGCCCCTAGCGCTTCAGCGCCGTAATGCGCCCCCAATCCCCCGGTGAATAGGCCGTAGCCATAGGCGTTCTGAATAATATCTCCGCGGCCCAGGCCGCAAGCTGCGAGTGTCCGCGCCATAGCGTCGGTCCACACTCCAATATCCTGGCGGGTGTAGGCGACCACAATCGGCTTGCCCGTAGTCCCACTGGAAGCGTGCAGCCGCACTACCTCTTCCAGTGGGCTGGCAAACAGGCCGAAAGGATAGGTGTCGCGAAGGTCAGACTTCACCGTGAAGGGAAGGCGAGTCAAGTCTTCCAGGGTTCGTATCTCTGCCGGCGAGACTTTGCGCTCCTCCATCCTCTGGCGGTAGAGTTCAACCCGCTGGTAAGCACGGCTGACGGTCGCTTGCAGCCGGCGCAATTGTAACTCGTGGATTTCCTCCACCGGCAGATAATCAAGTGCGCTGGCAGGATGCATCTCGGCGGAGTAGTCATGTTCGATGTCAGGCATAGGTCCATTTGTAGGGGCGGCCCTTGTGGCCGCCCTACAGCGTGATTCCAAGGTGGTCGCTCGTGCCTCCGGCGGAACTCAGAAACCATGAAAATGCGCGAAGCGCCTTGGAGTGCGGTAGCAGCAGCTACCGCCCTCGGTTCAC
>Ga0326728_10014042_pt1 | contig 17163 bp, 13 predicted proteins | sample MB3enrmetagenome_FD_207602 | JGI IMG/M metagenome (GOLD analysis project Ga0326728, IMG submission 207602) | Lab enriched peat soil microbial communities from McLean, Ithaca, NY, United States - MB31MN | ecosystem: Environmental > Terrestrial > Soil > Wetlands > Peat | place: USA: New York...
CACTCCGCATTACTACACGCTGCTTGGCTATCTGATGTTGTTTCATGAAATCGGACTTGACTACACAGTTAGCGCCTTTGCTTCGGAAGGCGGCAACTTCGGCCTGTTTTCATCGCACGAATTGATGAAGCGGCTCAATGCCAAAATCTACGAAGAAGCGAAGCGGCTAGGCGTTAAATGGATTCTGGGCGGCGAGTGCGGCCACATGTGGCGCGTGTTTCATCAGTATATGGACACGATGAACGGGCCCGCCGATTTTCTCGAGCCGCCGGTTTCGCCCATGACGGGTACGCGTTTCGAGAATGCCCGCTCCACGCGCGCGGTGCACATTTGCGAGTTCACCGCCGACCTTATTCATTACGGCAAACTGCGGTTCGACTCCAGCCGCAATGACCGCTGGAATGTCACTTATCACGACTCCTGCAATCCCTCGCGCGCCATGGGATTGCTCGATGAGCCGCGCTCCATCATAAAAAGTGTTTGCCGGAATTTTCACGAGATGCCGGAAAACACGATCCGCGAGCAAACTTTTTGCTGCGGCAGCGGCGCCGGACTGGGCCCGGACGATAACCTGGAAATGCGCCTGCGCGGCGGCTTCCCGCGCGCCAACGCCGTCAAGTACGTGAAAGAAAAACATGGCGTCAACTTGCTCGCTTGCATTTGCGCCATCGACAAGGCAACCTTGCCCACGCTGATGGAGTACTGGGTCCCGGGCGTCGAGGTCGCCGGCGTACACGAACTGCTGGGCAACGCACTGGTGATGACCGGCGAAAAAGCGCGCACCACCGATTTGCGCGGCGAGCCATTCACAAAAGAGGAGGCTGCGTATGAGTGATCGTCCACTGATTCTCGCGGGGCTGACTCTTTTTGTCGGATTGGTTGCCACTCCCATCTGGCATGGCGCTCTCGACCGAAAATCCGCTCTGACCGCTCCGCCTATCCAGCTCCCCGCCCAGGAAAAACAGTGCGTAGCACCCACGAGTTATATGCGCAGTTCTCACATGCAGTTACTCGATCATTGGAGAGACGAGGCGGTGCGCGATGGACGGAGGCAGTTCGTCGCGTTCAACGGGAAGACTTACGACAAGAATCCCACCCGCACCTGCCTCACGCAATGTCACACCGACCGCAAGGAATTTTGCGAGCGCTGCCATGACTATGCCGGTGTTTCCGATCCAGATTGTTGGCATTGCCACAACGATTCCCTGCAAGCTTCCAGGGGGGCCCAATGAGGTGCACGCCATGAATATTACGAGAAAAGATTTTCTGCGGCTTTCGGGTCTAGGCTTGCTGGCCGTGGCCGGAAGGAAAGCTGTCCAAGCGGTAGCCGAACGAACATCCGAGCGAGCGCCGGTACAAGAACCTGCGACGCCGGCGAAACCCGTCCGCTGGGGCATGGCGATTGATCTGCAAAAGTGCCGGCAGAAAGACGGTTGCGACCATTGCATCAAGGCATGCCACTCCACGCATAACGTGCCGCAATTCGCCGACCGCGCGCGCGAGGTCAAGTGGATATGGAAAGAGCCGTTCAAGAACGTGTTTCCCGCCGCGCAGAACGGCTACACGCGCGCGTTTTTCGGAGACCTTCCCGTGATGCTGGCCTGCAACCACTGCGACGATCCTCCCTGCGTGGGCGTTTGCCCGGTCGACGCAACCTGGAAGCGGGAGAACGGCGTGGTCACTATCGACTTTCATCGCTGCATCGGCTGCCGTTATTGCATGGCTGCCTGCCCGTATGGCACGCGCAGTTTTAACTGGCAAGATCCCCGGCCCGCCATCGCAAACGTGAATCCGGATTTTCCTACCCGCACCCAGGGTGTGGTGGAGAAGTGCAATTTCTGCGAAGAACGGCTGGCGAAGGGCCAGGGGCCGGCTTGCGCCGAGAGCTGCGAGGAAAAAGCCATCGTGTTCGGCGATCTCGCGCGGCCAGATTCCGAGGTCCGCCAATTGCTGCGCTCGCGCTTCGCGGTGCAGCGCAAACCGGAATTGGGCACTGGCCCTGCAATATATTACATTGTCTAGTGGGCTTATGGTCATACTTGCAAAAGCGTTCACGGATGGCCGCAGATACTGGCTCTGGATCGCCTCGCTTCTCTGCGTGATACTGGCGAGTTTCCTCTGCTATGTTTTGCAACTGAGGCACGGGCTGGCCGTCACCGGACTCAGCCGCGATGTGAGTTGGGGCCTCTACATTGCGCAGTTTACTTTCTTTGTGGGCGTCGCCGCTTCCGCCGTCATGGTGATCCTGCCCTATTATCTGCACGACTACCGGCAATTTGGCCGCATCACTCTTCTCGGCGAACTGCTGGCGGTCGCGGCAGTGACGATGTGCATTCTCTTCATCTTCGTCGACTTGGGCCAGCCCACGCGGGTTTTCAACATCGTGCTTCATCCCCAGCCGAAGTCGGTCATGTTCTGGGACATGATCGCACTCAGCGGTTATCTGCTGATGAACGCGGTAATCGCTGCGGTCACGCTGACCGCGCAACGCGAACATGTGCCCGTTCCCGGCTGGATCAAACCCGTGATCCTGGTTTCTATTCCCTGGGCGATCAGCATTCACACAGTCACGGCGTTTCTCTATAGCGGATTGTCTGGACGGCCCTACTGGCTGACGGCGGTCCTGGCGCCGCGTTTCCTGGCTTCCGCTTTCGCTTCCGGCCCGGCTTTGTTGATTCTTCTATGTCTGGCGTTGCGGAAGTTGTCCGGCTTCGATGCGGGGCGCGATGCCATCCAGAAGCTCGCGGTCATCGTGACCTACGCCCTCGCCATCAACATTTTTCTAATCCTGGCAGAGGTCTTCACTGCTTTTTACAGCGGAATTCCGGCGCACGAGGAGCACTTCAAGTATCTCTTCATCGGAATCGACGGCGACCATCGCTTGGTGCCCTGGATGTGGCTCTCGGTGCTGCTTTCATGGGTTGCGTTGGCATTGCTGCTGGTCCCAAAGTGGCGAAGTAACATCCGGCTGCTAACCATGGCGTGCCTGTGTATTTTCGCTTCGATCTGGCTGGATAAGGGTCTCGGGTTGATGGTTGGCGGCTTCGTGCCATCGCCGCTCGGAGCGGTCACGCGCTACGTGCCCACGCTGACCGAGTCGGCCATCGTTCTTGGAATTTGGGCCAGCGGCGCTTTGATGATCACGGTTTTCTATAAGATCGCGCTCTCGCTGTGGAAGGAGGACTAATAGTCAAAGTAGCAACAAAGACCCGCTCCGTGGAGATAGCAATGACCAATGAACCAACAATCGTTGGCCAGCGAGAGACGACAATGATTCTTGAAAGAGAGCATTCATGACAAATACGGGCAAAGTGTATTTGGTGGGCGCGGGACCGGGACATCCCGATCTTCTTACCATCCGGGCAGCCGAGCTGCTGAAGACCGCCGAAGTCATCGTGTACGACCGGCTGATCCAGGATGAGGTCCTCGCGCTGGCCAAGCCTTCCGCTGAAAAGATCTTCATGGGAAAGCCGCTCGGCAGGCATTGTTCGCGCCAGGACGAGATCCACGATCTGCTCGTCCGCAAGGCCCGCGAAGGTAAGACTGTGGTGCGCCTCAAAGGCGGAGATCCGTTCCTGTTCGGCCGCGGCGGCGAAGAAGCCGAATATCTTGCGGAGCATGGAATTCCCTTCGAAGTGGTTCCGGGAGTTTCTTCCTGCCTGTCGGCCCCACTAAGTGCCGGAATCGCAGTTACTCACCGCGACGCAGCCTCGTCGGTCGCCATCGTGACCGGCCATCAGGCGATGGAGCATGACGATCGGCTGGATTGGCACGCCCTCAGCAAAGTCGACACTTTGGTCGTGCTCATGGGCGTCCACAATATCGAATACATCGGCAGAAAGTTGATGGCGGCCGGCCTCCCGCCCGATACTCCGGCCGCGATCATCCAAATGGCCTTCTGGGAGAGCGAGCGCGTTGTCACGTCAACGCTGGCCGCGATTGCCGAGGACGCTCGCCGCGCAGCCATCGAGCCTCCCGCGACGGTTGTGATTGGCGAGGCGGTGCGCCTGCGCGAGAAATTGAAACATCATCAACGGCACATCGGACAGCACACGGGCCGCGATCCCTTATTTCACGTCATTCCTGTCCCTGTTACTATTACCGGCCAGCCCTCGGGCGACACACTTAGTCTGGAAGAGGAGAGTTGCATAAGTCCTGTAGCCTGCGAGAAAGAGGCTCTGCAATGACAGATGCGAAATCGGTTTCGATTGAGACATTGGCGGAAGAAATGTACCAACTGGTCGCGGAGTGCGCCGGAAAGAGAAACATGAAGCCCGGCGACCTGGCCAAAGAGTTAATTGCCAAACACGGCGCCGCTTGCAGCAAAGACGACTGCAAAAAGGCCCTGCGAATTTTGATCGACTCCGGCCGCTGTGTTTACAGCTATCTCGGAGGCTCTTTCATCCAACTTCCGCCTAAGCCCGGCGCTGAGCTGTGACCGGCCTTCGTCCCATGCCGCGCCTGCTGATTGCCGGCATGTCCGGCGGCGCGGGCAAGACGCTGGTTTCGCTCGCGCTCCTGCTGGCCCTGCGCCGCGCGGGATTTCAGGTGCGCGCATTCAAGAAGGGCCCCGATTATATCGACGCCGCCTGGCTAAGTTGGGCGGCATCTTACCCCGCTCGCAATCTCGACACTTACTTGATGGGCCGCGACACCGTCCGCGCTTCGTTTGTACGTACTGGATTCGCCGGCAACGCGGCTACAGATGGCATCAACCTCATCGAAGGCAATCGCGGCCTCTTCGACGGCTTCGACGCTGCCGGCACGCACAGCAGCGCCACCCTCAGCCACTGCCTCGCCGCTCCAGTGCTGCTCGTCATCAATGCCACAAAAGTCACACGCACCGCCGCGGTTTTGGTTGCGGGATGCCGGGTGCTCGACCCGGAGCTTCCGATTCGCGGCGTCATTCTGAATAATGTGAATGGCCAGCGGCATGAGCGAATCCTGCGTGAGGCAATTCAGTCTGTATGCGCGATTCCTGTAGTAGGCACAGTTCGTAAGGCTGCGATCAACCCGTTGCCTGAGCGCTATCTCGGATTGGTTCCTCCGCAAGAACATCCCGGAACAACGCAAATCCAGGAAGACTTGTTGAAACTGGCCGAGGGCATCGATTTAGATGCCATCGTCGCCATCGCCCAGAGCGCGCCTTCACTGGAGACCGATCCCACGGAAGTTTCGATTTCGGCGGCGAAGGACGTTAAGATTGGCTATCTGCGCGACTCCGCGTTTAGTTTCTATTACCCTGAGAATCTGGAACAGTTAGAGCAAGACGGCGCCGAACTTATCCCAATTTCCGCGCTCCAGAGTAGCGCCCTGCCGCAAGGACTATGCGCGCTCTACATCGGAGGCGGCTTTCCAGAAAAGCACGCAGAAGCGCTTTCGTCAAACCGGAGCTTCCTGGAGTCGGTGCGGCAAGCCGCGCTCGGAGGTCTGCCCATTTACGCCGAATGTGGGGGCCTCATCCTCCTCGCTCAAACATTGCGCTGGGACGGCAGAACGTATCCCATGGCCGGGGTTTTCCCTTTTCATGTGGAAGGCTTCGACACGCCCCAAGGCCACGGCTACAGCGAGTTACTCGTGGACAGCGCGAACCCGTTCTTCCCTGCCGGGCTCGTTCTCCGCGGCCATGAGTTTCATTACTCGCGCATTTTGCCGGGGAATGGACCTCTTCCCACCGCTTGTGCCGTACTTCGCGGTACGGGATGTTTTGAGAAACGCGACTTTGCTGTTACAAACAATGTAATGGCGGGTTATACCCACTTACACGCTCTAGCCACTCCCGCATGGGCGAAAGGCCTTCTGGACGCCGCGCGCCGTTTCGCGCCTTGCATTGCGCGCCCGAACGCTCTACATACTACGGAAGCGATGGGCTGACCTTGTTCGCGGATCGGCTCACGCGCTCGCTTCCGTCCCCGACCGGCTCCCGCACTCAATACAGCTCGGTGTCCAACCGCAGCCCGCGGCATCGCAAGCACAGAAATTTCCTTCCGTCGTTTCCCGCTGCTTAACGATATACTTTCACCGAACGTCTAGACAGATGATCATCGCTTCTCAACGGCAGCGCCGCCGGATCACAAGAATTTTCGCATTTGTACTCGCCGCCGTGGCGCTTCTGGCGCTCGCGCGCCCCTGCTGGATCCATTTTCGCGCCGCTGCGGTCTTGTCACGAGTACAAGCCCCACAACATCCAGGACGACTGGCCAACCTCAGCGCCCATCCCATCGAAGAGGTGCTGACGGAAGTGTCCACTCCGTCTGGCCCCATCCGCGCGCGCCTGTACATTCCCAAAGACCTGCCCCATACCCCTGGCATGGTTCTGGTGCATGGCGTGCATCATCTCGGCATCGAGGAGCCGCGCCTTGTCGCCTTCGCTCGCGCGCTCGCTTCAAGCGGCATTCGCGTCCTGACGCCGGAGCTGCTGTCTCTCGCCGATTACCAGGTGGACCGGACTTCCATCGACCTCATCGGATATTCGGCCCGCGCGCTTTCCGCGCAGGTTGGGCAGAAGGCCGGAGTGCTCGGCCTGAGCTTTGCTGGAGGGTTGTCACTGTTGGCGGCGGCCGATCCGCGCTTTGCGCCGTACATTCGTTTTGTCGTTTCGGTCGGAGCGCACGATGACCTGGAACGTGTCTCTCAATTCTTCATCACGAGCATGATCGCGCGGCCCGACGGCACCACCCTACACATGACGGCCCACGAGTACGGAGCTCTCGTCTTGATCTATTCGCACGTCGGCGATTTCTTTCCGCCTGCCGACGTTCCCGCGGCCCACGAAGCACTTCGGTTGTTGTTGTGGGAGCAAGTTGACGAGTCGCGAAAACGCGCCGAGCGGCTCAGCCCCGGCTCTCGTCAGAAGATGGAATTGCTGTACAACCACCGGGTGGAGACTCTGGCCGGTGAGATCCGCGAGGCCATCGCCCGCCACCGGGCCGAGATGGCGCCGGTTTCTCCTCACGGAAATCTCGGGGCGTTGCAGGTCCCGGTGTTACTTCTGCACGGCGCGGCAGACAACGTTATCCCGCCGTCGGAACTGCTGTGGTTGCAGCGCGACGTTCCGCCCGTGGCCCTGAAATCCGCGCTCATCAGTCCGGCCATCAGCCACGTTTCCATGGCAGGGGAACCGTCTCTCTCCGATAAGTGGAAGCTGCTGCACTTTATGGCGCAGATTTTGGAATTAACAGAAGACTCCCAGCCCGCGCCCACAACTCCCAGATAAGCGAAGGCGTTCCTGGTTTTGAGGTAACAGGTCGGATTTTGATTGCGCACACCCCTCGCTGACGGACTGGATCGGGGGCGTAGTACGCACTACGCGGTCATTTCGATGGGTTGTGGAGTTGCAATCCCAACGACATCGCGCTCCGGCTTGCGGGCGCGCTCGCGCGCCCAGCTTGAGATCTCGGAGACGGCATGGATCGCGGCCGCCACCTCTTTCTCGGTATTGAATGCGCCCACCGAGAAGCGGACGCCGCCGTGCGTATCGACCGTGCCTAATTGCGTGTGCACGAGCGGCGCGCAATGCAGGCCGGTGCGGGTCGCGATGTCGTGGTCGACATCGAGCATGATTCCGACGTCGGAGGGATCGACGCCTTCCACGTTCATCAAAACGGTCGAGAGATGGTTCTCAAGTTTGTCGCAACAGTACAGGCGCACACCATCGATCTTGCGCAAGCCTTCCACCAACTGTTTGGCGAGCTTCATCTCGTGCGCGTACACTTTTTCGATTCCGTTTTCGTCAAGCCAGTCCTGACCGGCCCAAAGCGCCGCCACTCCCACCATGTTCGGCGTGCCGAACTCGAGACGCCACGGATACTCCTCCAGATGGTAGGGATCGACCGAGCGCACTCCGGTGCCGCCGGCGCGCACTTGCGCGATTTCAACATGCTTGCGGATACAAAGACCGCCAATGCCCATGCTGCCCATCAATGCCTTGTGGCCCGTGAACGCGACCACGTCGATATTCATTTCTTTCATGTTGATCGGGATCACGCCAGCGGTTTGCGCCGTGTCTACCAGAAAAATTATGCCGTGCTCGCGGCAAAGACGCCCCAATTCGCGGAGCGGCTGCACGGTTCCAATGACGTTGGAACCGTGATTCACAATCAGCACTTTCGTGTTCGGACGGATCGCCCGCTTGACCGCCTCTGGTTCGATGAATCCCGCGGAGTTGAAAGGCAGAAATGTGGCTTCGGCTCCGCAATCGCGGACCAGGTGATTGACCGGCCGGATCACGGAGTTATGTTCCAGGTTCGTCGTGATCACGTGGTCGCCCTTGCCGACCAGCCCGGGGATCGCCAGGTTCAGCGCATCCGTGACGTTGTAGCTGAAAACAAGCCGCTCTGGCGTGTCTTCGTCGCCGCCAAAAAACTTGGTCAAACGCTTGCGCAGGTTCGTCAGCAGCGATCCGGCTTCAATCGCCAGGTCGTAACCGCTCCGCCCGGGGTTGACCCCGTGGGTGCGGTAGAACTGGTCCATGAACTTGTAAACACTCTCCGGTTTTGGCCAGACGGTTGCAGCATTATCGAAATAGATCAAGCGTTTTTCCATGTTCGGCCCCCAGCTTCCTAGAGTTCGGCAAAACCCGTTTGTCAAATCGTTGCCTTGTCGCGAAAGCCTGCATTCCGCTTCAAGGATTATGACCTTTTCTCTGCTCTATGTCTATCATTTTGATAGACAACATCTTGATAATTCGCAATCCGGTTGCCGGTCGGCTCGCGGGCCAGAAAACACCAGTATCGCTTTTCTTTTCTGCAACATACATGATTTTGCAACGAATCGTCCACACCCCAACTGTGCAATCTTTTACCGCTTAACGGCAGAAAACGTCCAGCAGACGATCAATCGGCTCCCGGCAAGCCTTTTGCAGGTCCATGACGTGTGCCGCGCCCGCCACCGCGCCGCCCCCGGATTGCGCGGAGACTGCCTGGGTTCATGCGCAATCGCAGCCGCCAGCCGTAGCGCGAGCGGCAGTTCCAGTCGCACCTTCTTCATGCAGCAGGTTCATGCAGCAAGGTATGGTCTCGACCGCATGGTCTCCATGGCGGACATCTTGTCTACTACATACATCGACACTATTTTGATTCACACCATCGGACGGCGCGGTCCGGCTGCGGCCACATGACTGCCGCACACAATCGACTGGCAAAACGATTTTGTTGAAGTCCTAGACGCAGATTTTTTCTGGCGCGATGGATCCGCGCTGTCGTTCACAAAATGTTTGTCAACTTTTCACGCCGGCTTAACTTCTCCTTCACATCCCTCTGGTATTCGATGGACTGCGCAGCGTCTCTTCGCCGGAACGTCACCCGCGCTGGCGGTAACTGGGCAACACCGGCGAAAACCGCATGAACACAAAGCGTTCGATCAAAGTTCGATTAAAAGAAGAGAGGAACAAACTATGCATACCAAAGAATGGGTGAAGAGCAGTTGTGCTTCCCTGTTGGCGGCTGCGTTGATGTTGCAGCCATTCCCCGCCCTGGCGGAAAACCCCAAGACCGACGGGGCTGCCGGCCAGAAGAAACTTGTCGAAATCGCACCGCGATCGAGCGCCGAAGTCGCCCGCTACACGCGCGACTTGGCAAGCGAGCCGCATCTCAGCCAAGCTCAGAAGCTCGCTCTGCTGCAACAGAACATCAAGTATGTTTTCGTTCTGTTCCAGGAGAACCGCTCCTTCGACTTCTACTTCGGCACCTACCCTGGGGCCCGGGGACTGTTCTCTCAGTCCGCCGCCAACACACCGGGCTTTGTTCAGCCGATCGTTTTGACGGACGGCACGGTGAGCACCATCTCCCCATTCTTGATTCCGCAGACGGTCACCGGCGTCAATAGCAACGGTGCAGCAACGACCGTAAACCTCTACCCGGAGGACACGGATTCGGTGAATCACGGCCACACCGCCATCGATGCCAAGCTGGACCTGAATGCGAGCAACGTGGCGCAGAACGATCGCTATGCCTTCACCGAGGAAGGCCTCTCTGGAACCCTGACCAACAATGGTGGAGGGTCCTACACTTACACCGGAGTGCCGCCGACCGAGGCGCAAGTGCAAAAGGGCGAATTGGTCGTTAGCCACGTCGACTGCACCACCGTTCCATTTCTCTGGCAATACGCGGACCGCTTCACGCTCTTCGATAACTTCTTTGACACCGTGATCGGGCCTTCGACGCCCAACGCCATTGCCATGATCGCCGGCCAGTCGGGGATGACGCAGTGGGTCGAGCATCCGCTGCTCGGCCTCAATATCAACACCACCAACGCGGCACTGCCTGTTGTCGGCGATCCCCAACCCTTCTGGGGATCCGCTCTGGACCCGACGCCTCCGGCTCAAAAGCAGCCCACCGAGGAGGGCGCCCCTGGAACCACCAACCCCGCTTCCAACCTGACGTTTGCCAGCCTGCCGCTCTCCTTTATGGGAAACCAGATTCAGAGCATCACGGCCAACGATCAGAACCCCGCCTTTGACCTTGTGGATGTGCAAGCCGACATTCAGAAGATCGCCGGCAGCCCGAACGGTGCGATACCCTGGGGCTGGTTCCAGGAAGGCTACGACCTCGAGTCGACCGATACCGGCGGTGTAGCTTCCCATGCCAGCTACATTGCCCATCACAATGGCCCGCAATACTTCGGCTATGAGTCCAACAACCCGAACGAGACCGCGGCGCACTTGAAGGGCCTTGGCGATTTCTATACTGCGATCGCCAACCAAACGCTGCAGCCCGGTGTCTTCTATGTCCGCGGCGGGTACGACAACCTCGACAGTCTGGTTCCTCGTTCCCCCAGCCCGGCCGTCGAAGCCGCTTACACCGGAAATGACGACCACCCGGGCTACTCCGACGCGCAGATCAGCGAAGCCCTGCTGGCCGACTCGATCAACGCCATCGCCAACAGCCCATACTGGCCGCAGAGCGCCATCATCATCACTTACGATGAATCCGATGGCCTTTACGATCACACGCAACCGGTAATTCGTTCCTGGGACCCGAATGGAAACGCTCTCGACCAGGGTCCGCGCATTCCTGCGATCGTGATCTCGCCTTACAGCGTGGTCCACGGAATCTCCCATGAAGCCGACGAGCATGGCTCGATCATCAAGTTTATCGACGAGCTCTTCAACCTCACCCCGCTTGCCGATCTTCCCGATGAAGCCGCAGCTCGCAAACTGGGCGAGAAGACTTATGGCCAGAAGTACCTTGGGCCCTCCGACGCCGGTGTTCCGGGCGTCGGCAACCTCTTCTCCGCATTTGACAATGGCCGTCTCACCGGTGTGACGCCACCATTGCCAGCTGCGTACGCAACCATTCCGGAGGCTACGGTCATGAGCCTGCCCCACTACGGCGGGCTGGGCTGCCGCATCCTGCAACTCACCCCAACCGACACCATCAAGGGTGGAGTGAGCGATCCGGCTCCGGCCGACTTCAATCCTCGTCCCAGCACCAACCCGGGCATCCCGTCGCAGACGCCCGGCTGGCCGACGAATTAGATCTTCCCCCGTAACACCCCTAACCGGCGGCCGGATTTTTTCTCCGACCGCCGGATTTTTACACGTTTGTAATCCTATTGGTGTTTAGTAAGGAACAAGACCCGCATGATCAAAATTTCCACACTTATCTTTTCCGTGGCATTGTTAATTGCCGGATCCACCGCGACCGCCCACGCCGGGGCCACGCTCGATAGGATCAAAGCCACCGGTTCCCTCCCCTGTGGCATCAACATCGAAGAGCCCGAGTATTCCACGCAGGACGCGCACGGCAATCACTCCGTGTTCGACGCGGATATCTGCAAGGCAGTGGCGGTGGCAGTGCTCGGGCCCAACGCCAAGTTCACTGTCGTGCCCTTCCGCGACGAACAGGACGCGCTGAAAACTCTCAAATCCGGCACGATTGCGCTGCTCGCCACCGGTTCCCCTAATTTCATTAATACGGCCAACATGAGTTTCGGCTTCACGCAGCCGATTTTTTATGACTATCAGGGCTTTCTTGTGAATAAGACCTTGGGAATCGCTTCCCCAAAGGACCTTGCCGGCAAGAAAATCTGTTTTCTCGGCGGCACGGAGATAGAGGTCCAGCTCCAAAGCTACATGCAGCGCGAGAAGATCAAGTGGCTTCCCTTTTCTTTTCAGGAAGAAGGCGAGATGGAAGCGGCGTTCGTTACCCGCAACTGCGCCGCCATCACCGCCGACGTCTCGCAACTGGCCTACGAGCGGCTCGGCTTTAAGAGTGTGGCGAAAAATGTTGAGATACTGCCCGACGTCATCGCCAAAGACCCGCTGGCGCCCACCTATCGACTCGACGACCCGCAATTTGCCGCCATTGTCAATTGGACGGTCGAAGCTTTGATCCAGGCCGAGGAGAGCGGCGTGACGCTGGCGAACGTCGAGGAGATGAAGAAGAGCGACGATATGGTGGTCCGGCGCCTGCTCGGCGTCCACCGCGGCTACGGCCAACTACTCGGACTCGACGATGCCTGGGCCGCGCGCGTCATCGAAGCCGTGGGCAACTACGGCGAGATGTTCGAGCGCGACCTCGGCTCCGGCTCGGTGATGAAGCTGCCCCGCGGCGCCAATAAGCTCTGGATCGAAGGCGGCCTCCTGTACGCACTGCCCATGCGCTAACTTTCTGGTTGAAAGTTGGACTGTTGTCTTTAGCCGAGCAAGGCGTTCAACTTCGCCAGTACTGCAAAGGCATCGGCGACGTAAAGCACGTCCGCTTTGCCTCGCGCCCAGCCGCAGTTCGGGTCGAGATTCACGGCGCGGCGCTCGTTGATGAAGCGCCAGCCCACAACATGCGGCTCCTCGCCATGGCAACAGGTGGACAAACCCTTGGGATGGCGCGGCGTCGATCCGGTTTGGCCGACTTGGTTGAGATGGGTCATGAAACCGAGCACAGTCTCGCTCTCTCCCGATTGATCGACCAGCGACTTGCTGCCGCCGAGCGATGCGCCCGACGCGCGAAGAAAATCGAGAATCAGGGTTTCCGCTTCGGCGACGTGGGGTTTGCCGTCGATCTGTTTCTTGGTCCAGCCCGCGCCCGCTACAAATAACAAATTGGCGTCGGGCCGAATGGTTTGCGCGTCGCTCTTCGGCGCGCGAACGCCGCTGACGACCGTTCGCGTGGCCTCTGGCGGGAGAGTTACTGAGATTTGTTCGACCTGGGCCGCGCCGGACGCGCCGGTAAAGGCCGCTTCGCAGCCGGACTCGAGCAACACAATCCAAGGCCGCGGGTCGCGGCGAATGACGGCTTCGATGCGCTGGCGATAGTGCCAGCGCGTGGCCCGCAGTTCTCCATCGACAACTTCGAGCGAGGTGACATGCGTGTCCACGCATCCCTTCAGACGATGCGCCACTCCAGCCAAAACGCGCATGAACCGTGAAGTTGCGGGCGCGAGAATCAATTCGGCTCCAGCGGCCCTGCAGATGGCTTCCGCCGCCGCTGCATCGCTGGCATAGCGCGGGGTCGCAAAGTCCGGCCCCGCGATCGCTAGAATTCGATCGGCCCCGGCGGCGGCGATAGTCTCCGCTGCGGCAGACACGTCCTCGCCGATTAAGCCAATGGTCAAGCGCGCGCCGAGCTGCTTCGTCAATTTCAAAGCAGCGCCTAGAACTTCATACGACACTTTGGGAAGTGTGCTGCCGTCTTCTGAAACGTGCGCCAGAAATAAAATGTTTTGTGACATTAGAGTGTTGGTCTCCGGTATCAAAATCCAGCGCCTAAAGGCGCGTTAATGCTAATGCTTCTGCGGTATGCCTGAAGGCTTGCCCTGATACGAACCTGACTTATGCCACAGGTTGCTAAATAAGCTGCCAAAATAATTACGCTTCGTATCAGGGCATCGCTTCAGCGATGCCGTAAATCGTTCCGTCCCAATCGCCCCTTTAGGGGCTGCGGTTGAAATGTTGATTTTGTTATCTACTTGCCAATCCATTCGGCAAGTTCTTGGGCAATTTGTTCGGGCGATAAATCTTTGACCACGCGCGTCTGGCGCTGTTGTTTCGGCGGGGTCGCGCTCAGAAAATGCAATCCCCCGACCGCCAGCGACACCGACTTCGCTTTTTGCAGCGCGGGCATCACGGTGCGCATGTTCGCCATTCCAACCTGCGGATTGTTGCGCGGTTCGGGCAGATTGCCGGTCGCCCAGCCGAACAAAGCCGGCGGCCCCGCGCAAACCGAAACCTGATGGCGTCCACCTTCGATGCGCTCAAGAATTTCGAACGAGCCGTCGGCTTGAAAAGTAAGTTGATCGACGCCTTGAAACTGGTCGAGAATCTCAAGCCGCTCTCCGACTAACTGCATGGTGGCGCCGGCGCCGCGCGAAGCCGATTCCCAGCCGCCGAAGACGAGCAGGCGTGAGCGATCGAGTCCGGCGATGCTTTGAATGGTTTCCGCAAGCAGCGCGGCGGTCGCGTGCGCGTCGGCAAAGCCGCTGGCGCTGGAATCGACCGGAACCAATTCAAAGCTCACCCGCTGCGCAATCGTCATCATCACTTGTTGGAGTTTTGCCTTTGAACCCGCGCTTACCAGCCAGACTTTGCTGCCCGCAACTTTCGCGGCCAGGTTCGCGGCTTCATAGAGAGCATGGGCCGCCCATGGATCGAGCACGGCGGGCAGCATCATTTCGTTTTTGAGCGCGGGGCCGGTTGGGGTTGCGACCGGCTCCAAGGTTTGCAAGGGATCGGGCACTATGCTGCCGCAGACTACTATGTGATATCCGTTTGTCATTTGTGTCCTATCAACTTAGTAACTCACATTTGCCAGTGGAGAGCCGGGCGTCCCCGCCCGGCGGGTCCCTTCGGCTTCGCTCAAGGCAGGCTCGCGAGACGCCCATCTGTAAGAATCATCGCGTAATTACGGCACTAGGGTCTACGTGGCCGGGCGAGGACGCCCGGCTCTCCATTTGTCATCAGTTTAGCGTCGAGTGCAGTCCTCCCGCGCCGGCCTTGAATTCGATATTTCCTTTCGTACCGTCGGCGTCGGCCTGGCAATTCCACAGGCATGCGCCGCAGTACACGCACTTCTCGCGATCGAAGGCGGGCACGCCATCTTCGCCACAAGTGAGGGCCTGACCGGAGCACATTTCCACGCAGAGCTTGGTGTCACAGGCGCGGCAGATCTGCTGACGCGGAAAGCAAACATGATTGGCGTAGCCGGGCGGCGCTTGCACGCCTCCGCCCATAAGCAGCGCGTCCTGGTGCGAGATGAAGAGCTTGCCATCCATGGGAATCGGCGGCCAACCGCAGCGATCCATGATGCGGTCGTGCAGCGAAGCGCCTTTGGCGGCGCATTCCTCGCGGATCTGCTTCAGCTCGGCCGGCGGAATTCGCGATCCGTAAATTTCTTCGAGCGAGGGCAGCGTGCTCGGCACGGGACGCGCGCGGAGGGCGAAACGCCCGCCCGTCATGCCAGCGACGGCCATGCCAATCATTCCGGTGACGACGCCTTTCTGGAATCCATTGCGCGCGCTGGCCGCGATTTTCGATTCTTCGTCGATCCAGCTCTCACGGCGGCGGCGCACATACGTCGCTTCCAGGTTTTCGCGAGTAAACGCACGCTTTTGCTCCGTCAATTCGATGACCGCTTCGGCGAGTTGCACGCCGGTAGTCCAAGCTTCATCCACACCAGAACCGGCGAGCACATTGGTGCTGCCCGAGCCCTCGCCGACGCGAGCATAGCCGTTGCCCGCGAGAAAGGGCTCGCCGTGGCGGCCCGATTCCTGGAGCGATTTCGCTCCCCAGGATTTCAGCGTGGCGCCCTCGAGATAACGCCACAGATAGGGATGAAGCATGAAATGCTGGAGGTAACGATATCCAGTGCGGATCGGACTGCGGAACCACGAGGGAACAAAAATGCCAACCGAAGCCATGTTGCCGGGATGAACGTAGAGAAAGCCGAAAATTTCCGGCTCGGGAAAGCCGATGGTGTGCAAGACGGTGCCGGGCTCGAGTCCACTATCTTCGCGGAGTTCAACCACCATCTTCATGCCCAGTGCCCACTCGCGTGAGCGATGGCCCGCGGGCATTCCAAGGTGCGCATCGATCTTGCGCCCGACTACTCCGACCGGACCGTCGCCAACTACGGTGAGCGCGGCGCGGATATCCATGCCGGGCGTGAACCCGGCGTCCGGGCGTCCATGAAGATCGGTGCCCTGATCGGCGAGGCGAACACCGCAGACCACGTCGCCGGCAATCTTGTCTCTTTCGATAAGCGGTTCGGCGACCGGCATGCCCGGCCAAATCTGCACCATGCCGGAGGCTGCAACGTGATCGCCGACCCACTGGTTGAGCTGGCCTAGCGAGAGCACGAAGCCCTCATGTTTCCGCATGAAAGGCGGAGTATAGGGCAGCTCGAAGGCATCGTGCTTCACACCGAAGAGAAAACCGAGGGAGCGCAGCACGCGGTCGGCAGCCTTGAACGAAAACGACCGGTGGCTCGCCCGCACGGGATCGAGCAGGTAAATGAGCTTTTCCTTCTTCACCTCGACCGACATCGGGACTTGTGTGAGATCGATATCGGGAAAACTGCCGCGTATTCCGCGCGCGCGCGTTACCACGCCCGAGACGCCGAAGCCCAGCCCGTCGGCGCGCTCGTAACAAATCACCTGCAAAGGCATGCCGGGGGACGTTGCGCTCTCCAAACGCACCGAGCCATCGTCATTCATCAAACTGCGGCCCAACGTCGCCAGGAAGCCGCCCATGGCAGGGCCGAAGCCGACGCAGGCGATGTCAACCTCCATCTGCTGGCGCTCGATTTCTGCGTGCTCGCTACCGGGTTGTGATTGGGAATCGGCGCTCATGCGGGATAGTCCAGCGCCTCCGGAATCATGATCTTCGAAATCGCCTCGGCGGCACGGTCTTTCGACAGGCGGCAGCCAGTGAGGCAGGTGGAGAGCTTCGATTGCAACGAGAGAAACTGCTCGGCGCCATTGCACTTGGCGCAGGGCCCGGCTTTCTTGGGATGCGAGCCATCGTTGCCGACGACATCCACACCGTAAGAACCGATGCCCGGAATTATGCCTTCCAGCGAATCCAACTCGTCTTTCTGATAACAGCCGCGATACCCCGCTTCATCCCACGCCGGGTGACGGTTATAGCCAAACACCAACTCGGCGCAGATGCGCGCCGCTTCGCCGCTGGCCCGCGCCGATTGCACATGGCAGAGGTCGGTCATGAAATTC
>Ga0326728_10014043_pt1 | contig 17163 bp, 16 predicted proteins | sample MB3enrmetagenome_FD_207602 | JGI IMG/M metagenome (GOLD analysis project Ga0326728, IMG submission 207602) | Lab enriched peat soil microbial communities from McLean, Ithaca, NY, United States - MB31MN | ecosystem: Environmental > Terrestrial > Soil > Wetlands > Peat | place: USA: New York...
CCGAGTGGACGCCGGCAAAGACACAGGGGAGGCCGAAGCTGATGAACATGACCACGACTACGATCCCGACGCCGCACGCCCCTGCTCTCGGTCCGTCACCGTCTGGCGGTCGGCTCTACTGGGCGATCGCCGACATGCTGACGGTGACCAAACGCAATCTCATCGGCTACACGCGCGTGCCCGAAGCCATCTTCTTCTCCAGTGTGCAGCCGATCATGTTCGTCCTGCTGTTCCGGTACGTGTTCGGGGGCGCGATCCCGACGCCTGGTTACCACTACGTGCAATTCCTGCTGCCGGGCATATTCGTCCAGACCGTCGCCTTCGGGTCGATCGGCACCTCCATCGGCCTCGCCGAGGACCTTCACAAGGGCCTGATCGAGCGGTTCCGTGCCCTCCCGATGTCACGCTGGGCCGTGCTCGCCGGCCGGACGACAGCGGATCTGTGCCGCAATCTGTTCGTGATGGCCCTGATGACCGCGGTGGGATACGCCGTGGGCTTTCGCATCGGCACGAACGTGGGCGAGTACCTGTCAGGGATCGTCCTTCTCCTTCTCTTCGCCTACGCGCTCAGCTGGGGCTTTGCTTTCATCGGGCTTTCCGCACCCAACAGCGAGACGGCGCAGCTGATGTCGTTCCCGCTGCTGTTCCCGCTCACATTCGCGTCTTCGGCGTTCGTGCCCTTGCAGTCGATGCCCGGATGGTTGCAGGCGTTCGCCCAACATCAACCGGTGACCATCCTCGTGAACGCGGCGCGCGATCTCATGTCGGGAGCACCCAAGGCGGACCTGGTCTTCCCACCCTTCACGACCATCGTCAGCACCGGCCGCACGAGCTCCACGGTCTTCTGGGCGGTCGTGTGGTCGCTGGGAATCCTCGCCGTACTGGCACCGGTCTCGGTCCGCCGGTACCGGCGCCGAGCACTCTGACCACAGACAGCAGCTTGCGAGCCCGCGCTGACAGCGCAGTGCCCAGCCGGGCGACCTGTCGCCTACGATGACCAGGCCAGGGCGGGTGCGGTGCTAGTCGGCCCGGTGCGGTGCTAGTCGGCCCGGTGCGGTGCTAGTCGGCCCGGTGCGGTGCTAGTCGGCCCGGTGCTGGGCCATGGACACAACCCGCCCGGGTAGCTCAGTGGTAAAGCAGCGCACTCATAACGGGATCCAAGGCATCCAGCGGGACGACCGAAGACAACGACAGGCCACTTGAGCAGGAAAAATGTAGATCGTCGGCAACTGCTCCCGACAGCGGGCAACTGCACATTGAGGACAAGAACTAGGACAGGATCTGCTTCAGCCGTCAGTACGTGACCGCAGCTAACGCACAAGCTCACTGGCAATCGCCCCAGCTGCCGCCGTCTTCTCGGCCTCAGTCATCTCGAACCAGTCGCCCGGCACCCTCACAAAGCCCTTCTTCGTGGCCGGACGATCGCTCCGGTTGTCGGGGCGCGACTCAGGGTGGTCAACCATTGGATCTCCTCATCGTTCCTGGCGGTGCCACCGTGCCCGTAGGTCGGTCGGCTGGGCTCAACGAGCCAGGGTCCAGCCGTTTGACGCCAAGGGCCAACTCATCAGGAGAAGTCCAGCTCTCGCCGGTAGTTCCGTCCTCAACACCACCTCGATCAAGCCAACCCTCGATGGGAAGGTGATCGAGCACCAGTGGCAAGGGTTCGACAAGCTGCAGGCTCGTCAGCCCCCACCCCGTCGTGATGTGCGGGGTCCAGGATCCTGGCTCGAAACAAGGCCACGGATCGACGACAAGCGGTCGGATGGCCTGATGGACGCCTCGTTGCTCGTCCAGCAGCTCATTGTTGGCAAGGCAGGCCAAGAACGGTCGGCCGGCTGTCTGGTCGGCCGGCTGCCAAGCCGTGGGGCTGTCGCTCGCGCCGACGAGTGCAGTCAGGCGCTCGGGACTTCGGGCCTCGACGCGGCCAGTCGGTCGATCGCCTGGTCGAGGCGCTCCAGTGACCGGGCGCGTCCCAGCACCTCGAGCGACTCGAACAACGGGAGGCCAACGCTGCGTCCGAGCACAGCCGCCCGAACCGGCGCTTGCACCTTGCCGAGCTTGCGCCCCCGCTTGTCTGCGAGCTCGGAGATCTCGGCCTTGAGCGACGCCGCCTCGAACGCGCAGCTCGCGAGGCGCTCGCGGGCCTCCGCGAGAATCGATCCCGCGTCCGGGTCCCGGGAGATCGCTTTCTCGAACGACTCGTCCTCAACCGTGAACTCGGGTGCGAAGAGGAACTCGACGAGGCTTGCTGCCTCTGACAAGGTGGCCGCTCGCTCTTGGACCAGCGGGGCGAGTCTCGCGAACTCTGCCGAGGCGAAATCGGCCGCCACCTCCGCTGGCGCATCTTCGGCCGCCCACCGGCGACAGCGCTCGACGAAGCTGCCGACCGTCAGTTCGCGCAAGTAGACGCCATTGAAATGCAGCAGCTTCCTCTCGTCGAAGAAGGCGGGCGAGTGATTGACCTTGCTGAGGTCGAATTCCTCCACAAGCTCGCCGAGACTGAAGAACTCGCGCCCATCCCCCGGGCTCCACCCGAGCAGTGCCAGGTAGTTCACCATCGCCTCGGGGAGGAAGCCTTGGGCTCTGTAGTCCTCTATGGCGACGCGGTCGCGTCGTTTGGAGATCTTCTGGCGCTTCTCGTTCACGAGCACAGGCAGGTGGGCGTAGGTGGGCAGTGGCAGCGCATCGGCCCCGAGCGCTTGCCAGAGGAGCACCGCCTTGGGTGTCGTGGGGAGATGCTCCTCCGCCCGGATGACGTGGCTGATCCGCATCTCCCGGTCGTCGACGACGCCGGCGAAAGCGAAAAGCGGGTTGCCGTTCGACTTCGCGACCACAAAATCGTCGATCGTCGAGTTCGCAAAACGAACCTCTCCTCTGATCACGTCTTTCACCACCGTCACGCCTTCGCGGGGAACCTTGAAACGCAGGGCGCGCCCCGGCTGACGCTCGAGACCCCGGTCGCGGCAGAAGCTGTCATAGCCTGGCGTCGCGTTGGCCTTCGTCCGTTCGAGCACCACCTCGCGCGTGCAGTCGCACGCGTACAGATAGCCGTTCGACCAGAGCTCGTCGAGCGCCGCCTGGTAGTGCTCCCCGCGCTGAGACTGACGGTAGGGACCCTCGTCCCAGTCGATCCCGAGCCATGTAAGAGCGGAACCGATCCCGCCGACCCACTCCTCCTTGTTGCGCTCTGCGTCGGTATCTTCGATCCGAAGGACGAACACGCCGTCGTGGCGCCTCGCGAAGCACCAGTTGTAGAGCGCGGTGCGGGCGCCCCCGACGTGGAAGTAACCGGTAGGCGACGGCGCGATCCGGACGCGGACCGGCCGCGCTCGCATCTCCTCTCGCATCACCTCGCTGGCCACTCGGCGAGGTTACCGCCGCCTGAACCCCAGGTCAGGCAAACACCGAACAAGGCATCGGTCTCGACGGCCTCGTTTAGACCTGGACCGTACGCGTTTGCTAGACCGAACCCATGCGATTGGGAATACCGAGCGAGACCACGCCCGGCGAGCGTCGGGTTGCGCTCGTCCCCAGCGTCGTCCCAAGGATCACCGCCCTAGGCGCGGATGTCGCGATGCAAGCGGGCGCCGGCGCCTCATCACTTCTTGCCGACGAGGCCTACAGCTCCGCAGGTGTCACGCTGGTGGACGCCCCGACACTGTTCGCCACCGCGGGCTTCATCTGCAAGGTGCAGCCGTTGAGCGTGGAAGAGGTTGGCCTCATGAGCGAGGGCTCCGGTGTCGTGAGCTACCTCCAGCCCGCGGCGAACCTCGAGCTCATCCGTGCGCTGGTGGACCGCCGGATCTCCGCGTTCAGCCTGGACCTGCTGCCTCGAATCAGCCGAGCGCAGTCGATGGACGTGCTCTCCTCCCAGGCGCTGGTCTCTGGTTATCGCGCAGTGCTGCTGGCGGCTGAGCAGCTCCCGAAGTTCTTCCCTCTCTATATGACCGCAGCCGGCACGGTCCCGCCCGCCAAGGTGCTCGTGCTCGGCGCCGGAGTCGCCGGGCTCCAGGCGATCGCGACAGCTCGTCGCCTTGGAGCCAACGTCCGCGCATACGACGTCCGGACGGCCGCGCGCGCAGAGGTGAAGAGCCTCGGTGCCGCGTTCGTCGAGCTTGATCTAGAGACCCAGGAGGGCGAAGGCGGCTACGCGAGGGAGCAGTCCGAGGACTTCCTGCGCCGCCAGCGTGAGCTCATCGGCAAGGAAGTCGCCGCTGCCGACGTCGTCATCACGACCGCGGCGATCCCTGGCCGCAAGGCACCGGTGCTCGTCACCGGGGAGATGGTGCGCCAGATGGCCCTGGGCAGCGTCATCGTCGACCTTGCAGCCGAGACGGGCGGCAACTGCGAGCTCAGCCGTCCTGGAGAGAACCTCGACGAAGGCGGCGTCGCAGTCATCGGGGTGAAGAACCTCCCGAGCTCGATGCCCCTGCACGCGAGCTTTCTCTACTCGCGCAACATCGCCGAGTTCCTGACGCTCATCGTGAAGGCGGGAGCATTCGCCCCGGACTTCGACGACGAGATCGTCGCCGGCACGTGCGTCACCCATGGGGGCGAGGTCCGCCATGGGCCCACCCGCGACCTGCTCGAAGGAGGGACCCAATGATCGCCGTCGTAGCTGGCGGGGACATCCTCTCGCTCATCACCGTGTTCGTGCTCGCGGCGTTCGTGGGCTTCGAGGTCATCGCCAAGGTGCCGAGCACGCTGCATACGCCGCTGATGTCAGGTACGAACGCGATCCACGGTGTCGTGCTCGTCGGCGCGATGATCGTCCTCGGCACGGTACACGGCACTGGGGAGCTGATACTCGGGTTCGCCGCCGTGGTCCTGGCCACTTTGAACGTCGTCGGTGGCTTCGTCGTGACCGACCGGATGCTCGAGATGTTCAAGGTCCGCAAGCCGCCCAAAGTCTCTACGGAGCCGGCCAGCGCAGTTGCGCCTAGCACCGAAGGAGATTCCAAGTGAGCCTCGGTACAGGCATCCGCCTCGCCGATCTGATCGCGGCGATCTGCTTCATCCTCGCGCTGCGCGGCCTCACGGGGCCGAAGACGGCGCGCTACGGCAATCTGCTGGGCGCCGGTGGTATGGCGCTCGCCATATCGATCACCTTCGCTACCAACGGGTTGCACCACTTCTTGTTGATGGCCATAGCAATGGTTGTCGGCGTGGCCATCGCGGTACCCGCGGCACGCCTGGTCAAGATGACCGCAATGCCGCAGATGGTGGCGGCCTTCAACGGTGTCGGCGGCGGCGCGGCGGCGTTGATCGCTCTCTCCAGGTTCCTCACTGCTCCGGCTGGCTCGCTCGCCGTCTACGAGGTCGTCGAGGTCATGTTGGGCGTCGTCATCGGCTGCGTCTCGTTCTCGGGTAGCTGCATCGCCTTCGCGAAGCTCCAAGAGCTCATGACCGGCAGGGCCATCACCTATCCTGGCCAGCAGGTCTGGAACGCCATCGTGGGTGCCGGCATCCTCGCGCTCGCGATCACGCTTTGCGTCAGCTCAACGAGCTGGCTCATCGTGATAGTCGTCGTCCTCGCGCTGGCCTTCGGCGTCGCGTTCGTCCTGCCGGTCGGCGGGGCGGATGTGCCCGTCCTCATCTCGTTGCTGAACTCGTTCACCGGTCTCGCCGTCGCGGCAAGCGGCTTCGTGCTCCACTCGGTCGTGCTCGTCGTTGCGGGTACGCTCGTCGGCGCCTCGGGCACGCTGCTCACCCAGAAGATGAGCCAGGCCATGGGACGCTCGCTCCCGAACATCTTGTTCAGCGCCTTCGGTTCGGTCATCACGGCCACCGGTGGCGCCGAGGGCGATACGACCCGCGCCGTCCGGTCCGCGAGCGCGGAAGACGTTGCCATCCTGCTCGCGTATGCGAACAAGGTGATCATCGTCCCGGGCTACGGGCTCGCCGTCGCCCAGGCTCAGCACACGATCCGCGAGCTTGCCGACCTGCTCGAGGCGCGTGGCGTCGAGGTCATCTACGCCATCCACCCTGTCGCCGGCCGAATGCCGGGCCACATGAACGTCCTCTTGGCCGAGGCCAACGTGCCCTACGAGCAGTTGAAGGAAATGGACGAGGCGAACCCCGAGTTCCAGTCCGCCGACGTGGCACTGGTGGTCGGCGCGAACGACGTCGTCAACCCGGCAGCCAAGAACAATCCGCAGAGCCCGATTTACGGGATGCCGATTCTCGCGGTCGACGAAGCCCGCAACATCGTGTTCATGAAGCGCTCGATGCGCCCGGGCTTTGCCGGCATCGACAACGAGCTTCTCTTCGACCCGAAGACCACGATGTTGTTCGGTGACGCCAAAGATTCGCTGACAAAGGTAGTGGCCGCGGTCAAGGCGCTCTGACCGTCCGCTGCGCCGACACCGGTCGGCTTACAAGACAAGCCGCTGAAACAGATCGTCACATCGCTCAGCATGGTGCCGGTGGACGAGGCGAAGGTCGCGCCTTCCTGCTGAAATGGGCACATGGAAGTGAACGGGGACGGCGACGACGAGCAAGCCGGCGGTGAGAGGTGGACCGATCGCTCCAACGCGGAATCACTCGTACGCGCGGCACGTGCCCAAGGCGTAACCGACTCCCGCGTGCTCGACGCGCTGCGCAGCGTGCGCCGCGCCTCGTACGTCCCCAGCGAAATGCGTGGCGAGGTCAGCTACGACTGCGCGATTCCGATCGGGCGGGGTCAGACGACCTCACAGCCGTCGCTGATCGGACTGATGATCGAGGCCCTCGAGCTCAGGCCTACCGACACGGTCCTCGAGATCGGCACGGGGTATGGCTACGAGGCGGCGCTGCTCGCCAAGCTCGCTCGGCGCGTGTTCAGTGTCGAGCGCATCTCTGAGCTGGCTCAGATTGCCCGTCACAATCTGAGCGCGGAAGGTGTCGCCAACGCTGAGGTCGTCACCGGCGACGGCACGCTCGGGCTTCCCGGCTCCGCTCCTTTCGACGGCATCGTGGTCGCAGCTGCTTTCATTCGCGTCCCGGAGCCGCTCGCTGCCCAACTCGCCCCCGGAGGCAGACTGGTCATGCCCGTCGGGAATGGGGGCGGCGATCTCGTGAAGGTCTTCGAAACACGAGACGGCGAGCTCGTGGAACTGCGGGTGCTGTGCGGGGCCCGTTTCGTGCCCTTGCTCGGGGCGAACGGATTCGCGGTCTACTAGGTCCTTCACCGGTTCGCTGGCGGGAACCGGCGGAAGGCTCAGTCCGGCCCAGGTTCTCGCGGCCTTGGTCGCCCGCCGCGCGACGGGTCTGTTGACGCCTGCCTGCCTACGTCGCCAAGTGAACGCGCTTCGTTCGCGATGCTGGCGAAGACAAGCAGCCCCTGGTTCGTCGGCCTCGTCGAAAGGACAATGACCTCCACGCCTGCCTGACCGACCAGCTCCTCGGCATCGTTGACCACGACCATGTCGCCGTCGGGCAGGAAGCCAATCGCCTGCTGCGGTTGGCGACCTGCTCGGATGAGGTCGACTCTCAGATGCTCTCCAGGAACGTGGTCCGGTGAAAGGTTGCTCACCAGGCGGCGAAGATCCAGCACACGGGCGCCCACCTCCTCCCGGCGTCGGGTCATCTCGACAGAGCACGTGACGACCCGAGCGTTAAGGCGGTCTGCCAGCACGGCTACCTTCTCCTCGATCGAAGCTGCGCCGGGGGCGTCGCCTTGTACGAAGGTGACGTTGACCCCGAGCTTCCTGAGCTCGTCAATCGCCTCGAGCCCGCGCCGCGCGCGTCGGGACGCTACGGGATCTGGGCCTTCGGCCAACGTGGCGAGCTCGTCGGCCACAAGTTCGGGGATCAACAGCTCGGGACCGAACAAGCCGATCTGTCCCATGACAAGAAACGACCGGTCCATCACCGCGGAGGTGTCCGCCAGGTCACCCCCAGCGGCAACGTCCTGGCGCGACGTCGTGAAGTGGCGCGTGACCCCGAGAGCGTCGGCGAGCTGGCGACCCTTGGTCATGCCCAACTTCAAGCCGAGGGTGCCCAGCACCCATGCGACCGCCGCAGCGATGAGAAAATCGAAATCCTCGCGGACGAAGACGAACAACGGGACGCAGACGATGACGCCGATCAGAAGGCCCAGGCTCCCGAACAACATCCCGGAGAGCAGCTCGGGGGCCGGAACATCACGAAGCGATCGGGTCGCCTTGTGCATGCCTCCGTACGTCAGGCGACCGACGACACCGCCAACCACGTAACCGACCAAGACCCCGATGGCAGCTCCAGCGGAGCGACCCGCCGTCGTCGCGGCGTAGTGGTTGCCGGCCGCGAGGCCTACAAGCGCGCCGCAGACTGCGACGAACAAGCGGAAGACCTCGACGAAAACCATTCCGTAGAGCGTAGGAGCATTCTCCGAGCCAGAGGGCGCTTTGCTGGTCCGCCAAGCAGCGGAAGCGACACCGGATTTGTACCTGCAGGGGGTACGCTCAGCCCGTCATGGCCTCAATGCGGCGTTCCACCGCCGCTCGCCTCGCCTTCAGCATGTTCGCGAGCGCGCTCGGCGCGCTCGGCTGTGCAGCCTGCGGAGTCTTCGGGGCCGGGCCAGCCACTACGACCCAGGCGCCGAGCCCCGCCCAGCTCCTCATTCCTGTCGAGCAAGCCGCAGTCGCCAAGGCAAAGGCGGCTGTGGCAGTTCACCTGCCGACGGTCCCGGGCCGTCCCGCCCCGACGTTGCCGGCGGGGGCCTTCGCCCGGCCCCTCCCTGCCCACCAGGTCGTCGGCTTCCTCCCCTATTGGGAAGTCGGCAGCTTCACGCCGAACTATCAGGCGCTGACGACACTCGTCTACTGGGCGGTCGATCTCGGCACCGGTGGCGCCATTGCTCAGGGCAGGGACGGCCAGCCCACCCTCACGAGTGATGCGCTTGCTCTCGACGTCCGCCAGGCTCACGCCACGGACGATCGAGTGCTGCTCACGGTCTTCTCGGAAAACAACTCGGTTCTCCACTCGATCGCCGCACACCCCTCGACTGCGGGGCCTCGGCTCGCCAGGAACGTCGCGGCACTGCTTTCTGCTGGAGATTTCGACGGCGTCGATCTCGACCTCGAGGGCACCAGCACGGCGGATCGAGGCGGCTTCGTTCGCTTCGTAGCATCGTTCTCGGCAACTTTGAGGTCACTGGGTCCTTCCTGGTCGATCATGTTGGACACGTACCCGACCTCTGCCTTGGACCCGTCGGACTTCTTCGACGTCAAGGCGCTCATGGGATATGTCAATGAGCTGTTCATCATGGCCTACGACATGCAAGAGCCCGACGTGGCTTCGGCTACGGCACCATTGACGAATGCCTCTTGGAGTGACGCCATAACGCTCGCCGAATACGCATCCGTCGTGCCCGCGCGGCGGATCGTGCTCGGCATCCCCCTCTACGGCTACGACTTCCCGGCCTCGAGTCGACGTGACGGAGCGACAACCACGGGACCTCCGCTTGCTGTCACCTACAGGGAAATCGTGGCCGCGGGTCACCCGCCGACATGGGACCCCGTGACCGAAACTCCCTGGATCGTGTTCCGAAGAAATGGGAAGTGGCACCAGACCTGGTTCGACGATCCGGTCTCGATTGCCCTCAAGGTTGCTCTCGCTGCCCAGTTCGATTGCGCAGGCGTCGGCGTCTGGGAGCTTGGGATGTCAGGCGACAACCCGTCCATAACAGCCGCGCTGCTGGGTGGGAGGCCACCGCTGAAGCTTGCGCTCGCCAGCCCCTGAAGCTTGCGCTCGCCAGCCCCTGAAGCTTGCGCTCGCTTGGAGGTGACGCGATTGGCGAGCCGGTGGGCTCAGTTCTCCTCGCCGCTCTCGGCTGTGATCAGGGCGATACGGCGAACGAGACGGGACTTGCGTCGCGACGCCTGGTTGGCATGGATAACGCCCTTGGCTGCCGCCTTGTCTATCCGCTTCACGGCCTCGCGCAGGCGTTCAGGCGAGTCCTCAGCGCCCGTCTCAGCAGCAAGAACAGCGCTCTTCGTGCGCGTCTTCAGTTCCGAGCGCACGGCCTTGTTGCTAAGGCGGCGACGCTCGTTCTGTCGGTTCCGCTTGATCTGACTCTTGATATTCGCCATTCGTCCCTCGACGCGTACGGGCAGGAGGAACAGAGCCTCCGGGATCCACGAGAGTACCAGCTGACCGAACTGGACGTCACACCGTGGCCGAGATGGCACGATGGACTACGTGGTCGCCCCAGAGGCAATTCGTAACTTCTCGATCATCAGCCACGTCGACCATGGAAAGTCGACCCTGTCGGATCGCATCTTGGAGCTGACCTTTGCGGTCGACCCCCGGGACATGAGAGCCCAGTACCTCGACTCGATGGACCTCGAACGCGAGCGCGGCATCACCATCAAGGCGCAGAACGTGCGCGTTCATTGGCGAGACTACGTGCTCCAGCTGATCGACACGCCCGGCCACGTCGACTTCGGCTACGAGGTCTCGAGAAGCCTCGCCGCCTGTGAAGGAGTCGTGCTCCTCGTCGATGCGTCGCAGGGCATCGAGGCCCAGACGCTCGCCAACTGCTATCTCGCGCTCGAACACGACCTCGAGATCGTTGCCGCACTGAACAAGATCGACCTGCCAGCCGCGGATCCGGACCGGTACGCCGACGAGATCGAGCGCGTGCTCGGCCTTCCCGGCGACCAGATTCTGCGGATCTCCGCCAAGACAGGCGCCGGTGTCGTCGAGCTGCTCGACGAGGTCGTCCGGCGAATCCCGGCCCCCAAGGGCGACCCAGGCGATCCACTCCGTGCTTTGCTGTTCGATTCTTACTACGACCAGTACCGGGGGGTCGTGAGCGCGGTGCGAGTGGTGGACGGGACGATGCGCTCGGGAGCCAAGCTGCGTTTCCTGCAGACTGGTGCCACTCACGAGGTCGAAGAGGTGGGAATCCGCACGCCGGCGCTCGTGGAGGTCGACGCGCTCGGCCCGGGAGAGGTCGGCTACCTCATAGCGGGCATAAAGGACGTCGGCGAAGCGCGCGTCGGCGAGACCGTCACCGAGGCCTCACGTCCGGCGTCAAAGCCGCTCGAGGGCTACCAGCACCCCAAGCCGATGGTGTTCTGCGGCATCTACCCGATCGACGGCGACGAGTTCCCCAATCTCCGTGACGCGCTCGAGAAGCTCAAGCTCAACGACTCCAGCGTGAGCTACGAGCCCGAGACGAGCGCGGCCCTCGGTTTCGGCTTTCGCTGCGGATTTCTCGGGTTGCTGCACATGGACATCGTCCGTGAACGGCTCGAACGCGAGTTCAGCCTCTCTCTGATCGCCACGGCACCGTCGGTCGAGTACATCGCCCACCTCACCAACGGAGGGGTCCTGCCGGTCGACAATCCCTCGGCGATGCCAGAGCCGCAGTTCATCGACCACATCGACGAACCGTTGCTGAAGCTCACGATCATCAGCCCGGCCGAGTACACCGGGACGGTCATGGACCTTTGCCAGGCGCGCCGAGGTCGGATGCAGAAGATGGACTACCTGTCGCCCGAGCGCGTCGAGCTTATCTACGAGCTGCCTTTGGCGGAGGTCGTGCTCGACTTCTTCGACGTGCTGAAGAGCCGGACTAAGGGCTACGCGAGCCTCGACTACGAGCCGGCAGGGACACAGACCGACCACCTCGTCAAGGTCGACGTTCTTCTTGCGGGTCAGCCGGTCGACGCGTTCTCGACGATCGTGCACCGCTCGAAGGCAGACGATTACGGGCGCAAGATGACCGCGAAGCTGCGCGAGCTCATCCCCCGACAACTTTTCGACGTGTCCATTCAGGCGGCGATCGGAGGACGCATCGTCGCCCGCGAGACGGTCAAGGCCAAGCGCAAGGACGTCCTCGCCAAGTGCTACGGCGGAGACATCACGCGAAAGCGCAAGCTCCTCGAGAAGCAGAAGGAAGGCAAGAAACGGATGAAGTCGATCGGGCGCGTCGAGATCCCCCAGGAGGCCTTCATAAGCGCGCTGACACTCGAGGAATGACCGGGCCATGCGCCTCGGCGTGCGGCGAGATCAGCGACGGCACCCACATCGGACGAACCTCCAGGAGTGGCGTTGCCATCGCGTCCAGACGCCCCAAGTAGAATCCCGTGCGAGGAGCCTGTGAGATGCCTGCCCGAAACGACCACGACCAGCTCGACGACCGCAAGGCGGCGATCTTGAGGTCCGTCGTGACTGGCTACGTCGAGACAGCTCTGCCGGTGGGATCGTCGCAGGTCGCACGCGACCCCGTCATCGAGGTCTCACCGGCGACGGTGAGGGCCGACATGGCAGCGCTCGAGCGGGAGGGCTACCTGACCCATCCGCACACCAGCGCTGGGCGGATACCAACGGACAAGGGCTACCGGTTCTTCGTCGACCACCTCGGCAACCCGCAGCCGCTCGCACGGGCCGAGCACGAGCAGGTACAGGTCTTCTTCTCGAAGGCGCACGGCGAGCTGGAGCGGGTGCTCCAGGACACCTCGCGGTTGCTCGCCCAACTCACCGACTGCGCCGGTGTCGTCGTGAGCCCGGCCCATCAGGCGCTCGTGGTTCGCTCAGCCCTGCTCACACGGCTCTCGGCGCACACCGCGCTGGCAGTGGTGGTTCTCTCGAACGGCGTCGTGGAAAAGCGCACGATCGCCATCCGGGACGATGTCCCCGAAGCCGTGTTGTCGGCGACGAGTATTGCGCTGCAGCAACGCCTTTCCGGTAGCTCGCTCGGACTCATCCCTCCTGAGACGTCGAGCGGTGATTCCGACGTTGACGACCTGGTCAGGGTTTGCGTGGGTGCCCTCGAAGACGGGAGGACGACTGGGGGAGACGACCAGGTCTTCGTGGGCGGGGCCGCGTTCATGGCCGAACGTTTCGACGCGATCGACCAGGTCAGAGCCGTGCTCGGCATCCTCGAGCAGTCCTACGTCGTCGTGACGCTGCTGCGGGATGTGCTCGCCCAGGGACAGTCAGTCTCGATCGGTTCGGAGCACGCCGGAGTCGAGTCCCTCGCCGAGTGCTCGCTCGTCGTCGCGCCCTATGAGTCAGACGGCGTCGCTCTCGGGACCATCGGCGTGCTCGGGCCGACTCGGATGAACTACGAGCACGCTCTCGCCGCGGTCGCAGTGGTAGGTCAGCGGCTCACGCGAGAGCTCCGCGGAGGTTAGCGATGTCGATGACCCAGGACTTCTACGAGTTGCTGGGCGTCCCGCGCTCTGCGTCCGAGGACGAGCTCAAGCGGGCGTACCGCCGGCTCGCCCGCGAACTGCACCCAGACGCGAACCCTGGAGACGCGGAGTCCGAGGCTCGCTTCAAGCAGGTCACCGTCGCCTATGAGACCTTGCGCGATCCTGAGCGCCGCCGGCGATATGACATGTTCGGGCCTGAAGCCGTGAGGGGAACAGGCGCCGGCGCCGGCGACGCGTTCGGTTTTGCCGGAGGCCTGGGCGACCTGTTCGACGTCTTCTTCAATCAGGGCTTCGGAGCGAGTGGGCCGCGAGGGGCAAGCCGCCAAGGCGCCGATGCCGAGATCGTGCTGCAGATCGGACTTGCAGAGGCAGTCTTCGGCACGCGCCGTGACGTAAACCTCAAGGCACCGGTGCCGTGCACGACTTGTGCAGGCAGCGGCGCTCGCGCAGGGACAAGCGCGAGCACCTGCCCGGACTGCCGTGGCTCGGGCCAGATCCAGCGGGTACGCCAGTCGATCCTCGGGCAGATGATGACGGCGACGCCGTGCGGGCGCTGCAACGGCCTGGGGAAGGTCGTGAGCAGTCCCTGTCCCGACTGTCGTGGCGAGGGCAGACGACTGGACGACCGGACCTTGACCGTCGAGATACCTCCGGGCGTGGACGACGGCGCGACGTTGCGCATCGCCGGCGCAGGTGCAGCAGCACTGCGGGGAGGGTCGTCCGGAGACCTGTACGTGCATCTCCGCGTCGAGGCGGACAGTCGCTTCGAACGGTCGGGCACCGATCTGGTCACGACACTGCACCTGTCGGTTGCCCAGGCCGCGCTCGGCACAGAGATCGAGCTGGACACACTCGACGGTCCCTATCTCTTGACGGTCCCAGCGGGGGTGCAGACCGGCCGCATCCTCAAGATCGCCGGTCATGGTGTCCCGCGCCTTCGAGGTGGGCGACGCGGTGATCTTCTCGTCAATGTCTTCGTCGACACACCTGTCAAACTGTCCAAGGAAGAGGACGAGCTCCTGCGCAAGCTCGCGGCCCTCCGCGGTGAGCAGGTCCAGCCGCCGGACCCCGGCCTGCTCTCCCGGCTCCGCTCCGCTTTCGGCTGAGCGTGGCCGCTCACGCCCCCGACGCGGAGCTCCGAGCCGCGGCGGCACTGGTCTTCGTCGAGGATCTCGACTCCCTGAAACTACGCGAAGACGACGCCCACCATCTCGGTGAAGTCCTGCGCCTGAAGCCAGGCGAGGCGGTTGCCGCGGCCGACGGTGGCGGTACATGGAGGATCTGCTCGTTCACTTCGCTTGCTGCCCCGGCCCGGCCGCGGGCGGGAGGACGCATTGCCAAGGCCAGCCGGTTCGGGCTCGAGGTTGCTGGCCCGGTCCATCTCATGGAACGCCCGCTGCCCAGGCTCGAAGTCGGCTTCTCGTGGGCCAAGGCGGAACGCACCGAATGGGCGGTTGCCAAGCTGGTCGAGCTGGGCCTGGACCTCCTGACGCCGCTTGTGGCCGATCGGACAGTCGTGCGTCCCGACCGGGACGCGGCCGCTCACCGCGAAGGCCGGCTCCGCAAGATCGTCCGGGAGGCGGCGATGCAGTCCCGCCGGCCCTTCCTCCCGGAGATCAGCGCCAGCCAGAGCGTCGACGCCGTCCTCGGACGCTCACGAGTATCGGACATTGCGCTGGCTGAGCCTGGCGGCGATCCGATCTCGCTTCAGACTCCGGTGGTGCTGGTTGGTCCAGAAGGTGGCTGGTCGGAACGGGAGCTCGCGCTCGTCTCCAACAAAGTCTCGCTCGGAGACGGCGTTCTGCGGGTCGAGACTGCGGCGCTGGCCGCAGGGGCCCTCTTGACGGCGCTGCGGAGCATGGCCCTCACATCACCGCGGTGAGAGGACTCAGCGCCCGGACGCCGGCCCGGCGATCGAGCATCCTTGCAGGATGCAGCCGTCAGGAGCAACACTTAGGGCGTGGGTCCTGACTCGGTGCCTACCGGCAAGGACCCGGCGTTCCGGCACAGCCAAGGCTGAGACTCATTTCAGGTTGACGGTGTCTGACGCAAGAGCGAGTCGACACCGACGGGAGAGTGACGGGAATGCCCCCAAACCAGACTGAAGGAGTCGACCCCCAATATGCGGTCGCCGTGGGTGCTCGACTGCGCGCTGTGAGACGCCAGAAGCGTCTTTCCCTTCAAGCAGTCGAGAAAGCCTCGAGGCTCGAGTTCAAAGCATCGGTGCTCGGCGCCTACGAACGAGGTGAGCGAACGATCTCGGTGCCGCGACTTCAGCGGCTGGCAAGGCTGTACCGCGTGCCCGTGGACCAGTTGCTGCCGCCTGATGCGAACGGGCCTCCCAGCGCTGGACGCAGCGTGGCCTTCCACGGCAACGGCGAGAACCCGGAGGCGCAGGGCAAGCCCTTCAAGATCGCCGTCGACCTGTTGCGCCTCTCGGAGGTGCAAGGCCCGGAACGTGAGCTGCTCCGGCGGTTTCTCGCCTCGGTACAGGTCCAGCGCCAGGACTTCAACGGCGAGGTCCTGACAATCCGGTCCGAAGACCTGCGAGTCATGGCCTCCATGCTCGGGCAGAACCTCACGACCCTCCTCAAACGGCTGGAGGAGCTCGGCGTACTTCGTGGGTGAGTCCAGCGGCGGCACCGGGCACACGCTCGGTGTGTACGTGCACGTGCCGTTCTGCGCACGCCGCTGTGACTACTGCGCCTTCGTCACATGGGCGGGCCTGGACCACCTCTCGCAGGCCTATACGGACGCGTGCCTGACTCAGCTCCATCGTGCCTACGACGAAGGCCTCGGCCCCGCGGCCACAGTCTTCTTCGGCGGTGGAACACCCTCCCATCTCCCCTCAGACGAGCTCGTCCGGTTGCTCGACGGTGTTCGCCGCCAGCCGGGAGCCGAGGTGACCGTCGAGTGCAACCCAGAGGATGTCACCGTCGAGCTCCTGAGTGCCTACGCCGCGGCGGGCGTGACCCGCATTTCGCTCGGAGTCCAGTCGCTCGCGCCACATGTTCTCGCCAGCCTCGGGCGCCGGCACAAGCCCGAGACCGTGCCGGGTGCCGTTGCTGCCATAGGTGAGGTCGGCTTCAGCTCCTTCGGCGTCGACATCATCTACGGCGCAAGAGGTGAGACCGATGACGACTGGGTGGCCACGCTCGAAGGAGTGCTCAGCCTCGACCCGCCGCCACCGCATGTGAGTGCCTACGCGCTCCAGGCAGAGCCCGGCACGCCTTTGTGGCGCGACCCGGGTCGCCACCCTGACGACGACGTCCAGGCTCGACGCTACGAGTTGGCCGACGAAATTCTGGAGACCGCCGGCCTTCGGTGGTACGAGATCTCGAACTGGTCGCGCCCGGGCCACGAGTGTCGTCACAACCAGAACTACTGGCGTCAGGGCGAGTACCTCGGCGTAGGCTGCGCGGCGCACAGCCATCTCGACGGCCGCAGGTTCTGGAACATCTCGACGCTGGAGCGCTACATGGCAGCGATCGCCGCCAACGGTTCAGCGGTCGCCGGTGAGGAGCGCCTCGACGCTGATGAGCGCCTGCTCGAGGCCCTCGAGTTAGCCGTGCGCACCCGAGACGGCGTCGACGCGACTGCCCTGGAACACGACGATGCGCTGGCCGGACTCGTGGAAGGCGACACCCACCGCGTCGTGCTCACTGTTCGCGGGCGGCTGCTGGCAAACGAAGTCGCGTGCCGCCTTCGGGCGCCGGCTCGCATCGCTCCTGACGATGCAGAGCACCGCTGTCCCGATCCGATCCGAGCCGACGTTCGCTAGGAGTCGACGCCGCCCGTGGCCAACTGCCTCTTCTGCGCCATCGTGGCAGGCGCGGTCCCGTCGACAGAGGTGCTCTCCACCGATCTCGTCTACGCCTTCCGGGACCTGCACCCTGTTGCGCCGACGCATGTCCTCGTTGTTCCGAGGCAGCACATCGTCGACGCTGCGGGCATCACCGCCGACCACGGGGAACTGCTCGTGGAGATGTTCGAGGTCGCCCAGCGGGTCGCGCGAGCCGACGGCCTTGCCGAAAGT
>Ga0326728_10014044_pt1 | contig 17160 bp, 13 predicted proteins | sample MB3enrmetagenome_FD_207602 | JGI IMG/M metagenome (GOLD analysis project Ga0326728, IMG submission 207602) | Lab enriched peat soil microbial communities from McLean, Ithaca, NY, United States - MB31MN | ecosystem: Environmental > Terrestrial > Soil > Wetlands > Peat | place: USA: New York...
CTCCCCGCTCCAAGGCCCAGAACACCCGATCCCGCAAATCCTGTGAATAGGATTGCATCTTTGCCTCCCCTCTACCAGCAGAGGCATTATCGCACATTATGTATACACTTAAATCAAAAATGCTCTAAAGCCATGGGTCGGGCTGCTACGGCGGAAAGTTCATGCGGCGCAGGAGGTCCTGAAAGCGCGGGCTGGTGTGTAGGGGACTAGCTACGGGAGTTTCACCCCGGGGGTATTGGTTTCCCTGCTGCCCGCCTAAAGCGCCAACCCGACGCGGCGTATGCGCTCTTGGAAGCACGGAGCAGGGTGCGGGCCGTCCAACCCAGGGCCTGCCAGTCGAGGGCGCAAATCTCCGCAGCGGCTGCTTACACGGCGACGCCCAGGTGGCGCAGCCGACTTGGAAGCACCACCATGGAGCGAAGCGAGTTCACGTTGTCACTTCTCACTGCCTTCAAAACTGCTGATCAGAACAGCGTCGCTGGTGCGCTCGAGCCGGACGAAAGCAAGGTGTTTGCCGTCGCGGGACCAGGCGAGGGACCAGATGCTGCCGGTCTCGAAATTCGTCAATTCCTTCGGGGGGCCACCCGCCAGTGGCTGAGTCCAGACATTGGACACATTTGCGGTCCCAGCGGCAAAAGTGAGCGACCGGCCATCCGGCGCCCAATCCACCACCCGCAAATCCACGCCGGGTGGAGCGTCAAACGTCTTGCTGGGTGAGCCTCCCTGGATCGGCAAAACTACTAGCTTGTTCGGCTGATTGCGGTCGTCCCTCCCTGTACAGGCAATCCACTTCCCGTCGGGGGAAATCGCGAACCACAAAGTCAGCTTGTCGCGCAACTGCACGGGCGTGCCGCCATCGATGGGAATCTTCCACAGGGTGTCCTGGTTAGCTCGCATCGAGAGATAAACCACCCACTGGCCGTCGGGCGAGCACCGCGGGAAGGAGTCGTACTGGTCGGCGGCGGGGGTCGTCAGTTGCTTGAGGTTCCCACCCTCGGCATCCACTAGTGCGATGTGACCCTCGGACGAAAACAGAATGTACCGGCTATCGGGGCAGGCCGAGACCCCCAACCCCTGCACGGCTGCCACCGGAAATTCTTTCGGATTACTCCCGTCCCAGTCCATCACCCACAAGTTCGATTTTCCACCAGGTTGCGAGGTGTAGAGGATCCGGCCGTCGGGCATCCAGGAAAAGCCAAACCTTCCATCCAGTTCGCTGGTGCCGGGGTTGATCTCTCGGGCGCGACCCCACTTTCCCTGGGGGATCATCCAGAGGTGATAAAGAGACTTACTGGACGCAGTGACGAGAGTCTTGCCGTCTGCGGTGACACTCACGCCGCTATAGCTGTTCGTATCGTTGGTGATCCTCCGCATCTCCCCGCTGGGGTAAGCGACGTACCAGATCTGAAACCGCTCTTCATCACTGAACACCACGGCCAGCATGGCGCTGCCGTCGCGGAGCCACGCTACCCTTCCCACCGTTCCTCTTTGTTTCGAGCTGAACGTTGTTTCTTTACCGCCCCGCGCATCGACAACCACTACGGAAAAGGTTTCCCATCCTGAAACCTGCGCGGAGTCCATGGCCCCGACGGCGATGGCCTTGCCGTCAGGGGACCAGGCGGGCCCTCCTGTTTCAAATTTGCCAGGTGCTTTGCGCGTGGCGAGCTTGCGCTCCCCCGTTCCATTTACGTTGGCGATTACCAGAGCCGTCTGCTGCTGGTCCGGTGACCCTCGCACGAAGGCTAGCTGCTGGCCATCCGGGGAAAGGGTAACGGGGCTGTCCACATCCACGACGAGCTTTCTGGAAGCACCTCCGAGCACGGGCACCTGATACAGCACCCCAACCGAGGGGATTCTGTCTTCGTATCTGACGTAATAAACGTAGCTGCCATCGGAAGAGAAAGTCAGGCCCATGTATGCCATGACGGCAGGCGGAATGATTTGCACGCTGCTTGAGGATGCAATCTGGCGGACCCAGAGGGTTCGCATGTCTCCGTCCGAGGTGACGTAGGCCAGGTATTTGCCATCGGGTGAAATGGCCGCCTCGCGCACTTTTCCGCTGGCCGTAAGCATGGTTAGCTTCATCGCCTGGAAAGGCGCCGGCGACTGCTTGTGAGCCACGAACTTATATAACCCCACCCCCATCGCGACTACGGCCAATGCGATTGCCCCCAGGATGGCTGCGACCTTCGGCGTTTTGACTTTGCTGATGGCTCCCGCCGCAGGTGCGGGCTTCTGACCGGTAACCACGGCGCGGCCTGAGTCTGTGTCGCGCTTCAGGCGCTTCAGGTCGGCGCGAATTTCGCCCGCGCTCTGGCAGCGGAGGTCGCGGTCTTTCTCCAGCGCCTTGTTGATGATTTCTTCCAGCTTAGGTGGAAGTTCAGGGTTCAGCCGCACTGGTGGGGTCGGGGTCTGGGTGAGGATGGCCGTGAAAATCATCGCGGAAGTGTTGCCCGTGAACGGCTGCCTGCCCGTCGCCATTTCGTACAGCACGGCCCCGAAGCTGAAGAGGTCCGTGCGGGCGTCGAGTTCTTCTCCGCGCGCCTGCTCCGGCGACATGTAAGCCACCGTGCCCATCACCGCGCCGGGGCTGGTGAGATGCTCGGGTTCGGCCGATGCGGTGTGCAGCGCGGAGGCTCCCACCGCTTCCGCCGCCCGCCTGGGCTTTGGTGCCAGCTTGGCCAAGCCAAAGTCCAGGATCTTCGCCTGGCCACGCTGGGTCACGAAAATGTTCGCCGGCTTGATGTCTCGATGGATGATTCCCTTGGAGTGGGCGGCGTCCAGAGCGTCAGCGATCTGGATGGCCAGGTCCAGCGCTTCGTCCGTCTTGAGCGGCTTCCCGGCAATGCGCTGCTTCAGGGTCTGCCCCTCCAGATACTCCATGTCAATGAAGGGCTGGCCGTCGTGCTCCTCAATAGCATGAATATTGCAGATGTTGGGATGATCGAGTGCCGAGGCAGCCTGGGCCTCTCGCTGCAATCGTTCCAGGGCTTGCCGGTTTCTGGAGAGCTCTTCAGGCAGGAACTTCAAGGCGACGGTGCGCTTGAGCTTGGTGTCCTCGGCCTTATAGACCACCCCCATGCCGCCGCCCCCGAGCTTCTGGACGATGCGATAGTGGGAAACGGTTTGGCCCAGCCGCTGCGCGTGGCGCTCGGCGGCCCGGCGCACCTCCGACTGATCCTGGGCCAGGGCATGGGCGGCCACTTCGAGGGCCGGGGACTCAATAAAGCTTGCCCCATGCTCACCCTGCGCCAACAGCGAATCCACCTCGTGGCGCAAGGCGGCATCGCCGGCACAGGCTTGGTCGAGGAAGGCGGCGCGCCGATTCTCAGGGCGCTCCAACGCCGCCTGAACGACTCGCTCGATTTCGCGCCAACGACCAGGATTCAAGAGCCCTCCCCGAAACCATGCAGCGATGGGCGAGGCGGTGCAGTTGCTTGTAGACAAGCGGGACCCGCTGATCCAACGCCTGTCGGTCCCCTTCACTCCAGGCGTGGAGCCATTGGGTTACGTCGCGAGGGGGAGGGCGCGTCCATGAGGCCCTCACTTTCTGAAAACCGCGTCCAAGTGTAACACCACGTTTTCACACTGCAATCAGTTTTTCATTACTCCGGGGGCTAAGGGATCCGGCCTGAAAAGTCGCCATCCCGTCCTCGACACCACTTGGGCGCAAAACGGCCTAACGCCGAAGTGCGACCTCTGACTCCCGCGTCCCCTTCGAGGAAGCGAGCATTAGTGCAGGCCTTCGATGTTGACCTTCGACCCAGAGCGTTAATGTTAACGTCTATGCCCCCAAGGGGAGGAACATCCATAGCCAGACTGCAAAGGTTTGCGACCACGCTCATAAAACATCACATCGCGAGATAAATTTGACGCGCATCAAGATCGTGAGGGGCTCCCGACCGCGCCAACAGCGGGCTTGCGAATTTCTTTTGACAAACAAATCCCCGGCAAAATATAATGCGTTCGTTCTGGGGCACATTCTATGCAAACTCAAGTTGACGCTGGTGAACCAGATGTCTTTCGACTCCCTTTGTATTTCAGACTTGGATTATTGCTTTGCGCAATAATATTCCGTTTGGCCGGCGCTGCTGCCGGCTGGGATCTCTTCCATTCCCCAGTATTCTTTCCCGGGGCCCTCAGGTGTGCATAGTTGGGTGACCTGCCGCGTCGCGCTGGTCGGGAAGAGATGGCTGAAAGGTACGGCACGACCCGGGATGTAGATTGACTGCCCGGGAGAATCAAGCAGGGCTGAAAAACAATCGATAACGCCTTTCCGGGGAAGTAATGACCCCGCCGTAAGTGGGAGCGGCGCAATAACCGCGGCCGGGGCGGGAATTCCTCAGGGGCATCAGGCAAAAACGTTCGATGGCACAGATCTTCCATCGCAGCACGAACACAATCTCCAAGGTGACGATCTTTGGCGCGGTCTTCATCGTGGGAGGGCTGGGGTATCTCATTTTTGCCGTCAACCAGTCTCCCTACTATACCGACGTCAATGTGGCACGGCAGCAGCCGGTGCCCTTCAGCCACAAGCATCACGTTACCGACGACGGCATCGATTGCCGTTACTGCCACACGTCGGTGGAGAAATCCTCCTTTGCCGGCCTTCCCACCACGCACATCTGCATGAGTTGCCATTCTAAATTGTGGCTGAACAGCTCCATGCTGGAGCCCGTGCGCACCAGCTACGCCACCGACGTATCGCTGCAATGGACGCGCGTCAACGCCGTGCCGGATTTCGTTTACTTCGACCACAGCATTCATGTGAATAAAGGGATTGGCTGCACCACCTGCCACGGACCGATTGGCGAGATGCCGCTCACCTACCGCGCCAACACGCTCTACATGCGCTGGTGCATCGATTGCCACAATCACCCGGAGCGCCACGTGCGCTACCGCCCCGGTGACCCTCGCCAGAAGGACCCGACCCGACCCGACGTTTTCGATCCCAATTACGTGGAACCGCCCAACCAACTGGAATTGGGCCGGCAACTGGTAAAGGAATACAAGATCAAGGAAGCGAAGCTGATTACGGATTGCTACACGTGCCATCGGTGAACGATATGAATCGCAAGCCCCAACCCGGCCAACCTCTCGACTTGGTGCAAATCTCGGCGAAGCTCGAGAACTCGCCCCAGAAGCGCGTGTGGCGCGGACTGGAAGAATTGGCGGGCACGCCGGAATATCGCGACTATCTCGCCTGCGAATTCCCTCACGACCCGCGCGTGGCCGAGTCTGGGGTCCATAACGAAAGTGGAAAGGGGAACCCGGAAACTGGCAACCGGGGCAATCGACAATCGACAATCAGCAATCGGCAATTCGAAGTCAGCCGCCGCAACGCCCTGAAGCTGATGGGCGCATCGGCGGCGCTGGCGGGCTTGACGGCCTGCACCAAGCTGCCCACCGCAAAAATCGTTCCCTACGCGCAGCAACAGCCGGAGGATTTTGTCCCCGGCAAACCTCTCTTCTATGCCACCGCCATGCCGCTGGCGGGGTACGCCACCGGGTTGCTGGTGGAAAGCCACATGGGCCGGCCCACCAAGGTGGAAGGAAATCCCAGCCATCCCGCCAGCCTGGGCGCCGCCAATGTGATGGCGCAGGCTTCCGTGCTGACCCTTTACGATCCAGACCGCGCGCAGGTGGTGGTTTATCGTGGCCGTATTGGCGACTGGAGCCGCTTCCTCACCGCCATGGACCAGACTCGCGCTGACCTGCTGGCGCGCAAAGGTCAGGGGTTGCGCATTCTCACCGGCATGGTGACTTCACCATCGCTCGCGGACCAGATCAAATCCGTGCTCGCGCAGTTCCCGCAGGCAAAGTGGCATCAATACGAACCTTGCAACCGCGACACGGTGCGCGAAGGCGCCAAGGTGGCCTTCGGCGAGTATTTCAACACCGTATATCACCTTGATCAGGCGGACGTGATCGTTTCCTTGGACGCGGATTTCCTCAGCGCCGGACCGGGCGCCGTCCGATACGCGCACGACTTTGCCGATAAGCGTCGCGTCGCCGGTCCCGAGTCCGCCATGAACCGCATCTACGTGGTGGAAAGCACGCCGACCGTCACGGGAGCGATGGCGGACCACCGCCTGCCCATGACCGCGGGTGGCGTTTACTTCTTTGCCCGCGCCTTGATGGCGGGGCTGTCGAACACTGGAAATGCCACCGCCCCCAATACACCTGCCGATTGGATTCCCGCCCTCGTGCGCGACCTCCAGAGCCATCGCGGCACAAGCCTGATGATTGCCGGCGAGCAGCAGCCGCCTGAGGTCCATGCTCTTGCCCACGCCATGAACGACGCTTTGGGCAACGTGGGAAAAACCGTGCACTACACCGACCCTGTGGAAGCGAACCCGGTGAACGCCGTGGAATCGCTCAAGGAGTTGGTGGCCGAGATGCAGGCGGGCAAGGTTGACACCCTCTTCATACTGGGAGTGAATCCGGTTTACAACGCCCCGGCGGATTTGCTCTTTAAGGAAAACCTTCTTAAAGTAAGAACGCGAATTCACCTCAGCCTATACGAGGATGAAACCGCTGAACAATGTCACTGGCACATTCCCGAAGCGCACTTCCTGGAAGCGTGGGGCGATGCCCGCGCCTATGACGGCACCGTAAGTATAATCCAGCCGCTTATTGCTCCCCTGTATGACGGCAAGTCGGCGCACGAAATCCTGGCCGTGTTGGCGGGCGAAGCGGGAACCACCGGGCACGATGTTGTCCGCGGTTACTGGCAAAAGCAGAAGCCGGGGATTGATTTCGAGCAGTTCTGGCAAACCTCGCTGAACGACGGCGTGGTAGCGGATTCAGCCCTCACGCCCAAGACGCTTAAGGTCAACCAGCCGGCTGTCCTCGTTCCACCGGTGGCGATGGCCCGAAGCTGGGCACCCACGTATAAGAATCCGATTGAAATCGTCCTGCGCCCCGACCCATCCATCGGCGATGGCAGCTTCGCCAACAACGGCTGGTTGCAGGAAGTCCCCAAGCCTCTCACCAAGCTGACTTGGGACAACGCCGCACTGGTCAGTCCCGCCACTGCCCACAAGCTGGGCGTGGCGAACGGCGACGTGGTGAAATTGACGTCGATCGGGCAATCGGTGGAAGCGCCCATCTGGATGACTCCCGGCCACGCCAATGATTGCATTACTCTGCACCTTGGTTACGGGCGCACGCGCGCCGGCCATGTGGGCACAAAAATCGGCTTCAACGCCTACCTGCTCGCGACCACGGGAGACCCTTGGATCGGCAGCGCCGGTGTCGAAAAAACCGGCAAGACCTACCAGCTTGTCACCACCCAGCACCACCACATCATGGGCAAGGAAGGCGAAGAGCGCGAAGAGGAGAGCGTGGCGGCCCTGCAGCGCAAACTGGTGCGCGGGGCTACCATCGAGGAATATCGCAAAGACCCCGAAATGATCCGTGAGGAAGGCGAAGAAGAAAAAGGGCCTTCCATCTACCCCGGATTCAAGTACGAGGGCAACGCCTGGGGCATGGCCATCGATTTGAATAGTTGCATCGGATGTAATGCCTGCGTGGTGGCATGCCAGTCCGAGAACAATATTCCGGTGGTGGGAAAAGAGCAGGTGGCGAACGGCCGGGAAATGCATTGGATTCGTGTGGACACGTACTTCGAGGGTGGCCTGGCGAATCCCGGAGTTTACAACCAGGCGGTTCCCTGCATGCACTGCGAGAACGCGCCCTGCGAGTACGTTTGCCCGGTGGGCGCCACCGTGCACAGCCCCGAAGGGCTGAACGAAATGATCTACAACCGCTGCGTGGGCACGCGCTACTGCTCCAACAACTGCCCATATAAAGTCCGGCGCTTCAACTTCCTGCTTTTTTCCGACTGGACCACTCCCAGCCTGGAGCCGCTACGCAACCCCGATGTGACCGTGCGCAGCCGCGGCGTGATGGAAAAGTGCACTTACTGCATCCAGCGGATCAACAAAGTGAAGCTCACGGCGGAGAAAGAAGATCGTGGAATACACGATGGAGAAATCCTGACCGCGTGCCAACAAACCTGCCCGGCTCAGGCCATCGTCTTCGGCAACATCAACGACCCCAACAGCCGCGTGGCGAAACTGAAAGCGCAAGCGCGGAATTACGGGCTTTTGGAGGAAGTGAACACGCGGCCGCGCACGACCTATCTGGCCAAGCTGCGGAATCCCAACCCGGAGATCAAGGAGTAAGTAGTGGGCGCTGACGGATTGCAAAACACACCGCCGGTCAATGCGAGCGCGCCGGTTCTCGCTCCGGGGCACACCTACGCCTCCATCACCGACAAGATCAGCGCCATCGTCCTGCTGCAAAAGACCCGGCGAGGGTGGTGGATGGGGTTGGCGCTCGCCTTCTCCCTGTTGATGTTGCTGAACCTGGCGCTGGGTTACTTGTTCCTGATGGGCGTGGGGATTTGGGGAATTAATATACCCATCGGTTGGGGATTCGCCATCGTCAATTTCGTATGGTGGATTGGAATCGGGCACGCCGGCACTTTAATTTCCGCCTTCCTTTTGTTAATGCGCCAGGCGTGGCGGCAATCGATCAACCGCTTCGCCGAAGCCATGACGCTGTTTGCCGTGGCTTCCGCTGGCATTTTCCCCCTGGCGCACATGGGCCGGCCCTGGCTCTTCTTCTGGTTGTTGCCCTATCCCGACACCATGGGGACGTGGCCCCAGTTCCGCAGTCCGCTGGTGTGGGACGTGTTTGCGGTTTCGACTTACGGCACCATCTCGTTACTTTTCTGGTTCGTGGGCCTGATTCCCGACCTCGCCACGCTGCGCGATCGCGCCAAGGATCGCCTGTCGCGCATCGTTTACGGATTCCTGGCCATGGGCTGGCGCGGCTCCGCCATGCACTGGCATCGCTATGAGATGGCTTACCTCCTGCTTGCCGGTTTGGCCACCCCTCTGGTGGTTTCCGTCCATACTGTTGTGAGCTTTGACTTCACCCTGGGTGTCATCCCCGGCTGGCACAGCACCATCTTTCCACCTTACTTCGTGGCCGGCGCCATTTATTCCGGTTTCGCCATGGTCGTCACCCTGGCCATACCTCTGCGCAAGTTTTACGGCTTGGAGGACTTCGTCACCCTTCGCCATCTTGACAACATGGCCAAGATCCTCATGGCCACGGGTTTGATTGTGGCTTACGGCTACATGATGGAAACCTTCATGGCCTTTTACAGCGGGAACCCTTACGACCGGTACATGATCCTGAACCGCATGACCGGCCCTTATGCTCCCGCTTACTGGAGCTTGATTGCGTGCAACATCGTGATCCCAATGGGCACACTATGGTCTTCCAAGGTCCGGCGCAACGTGGGCAGGCTCTTCCTGATCTCGTTGGTCATCCAAACCGGCATGTGGCTGGAGCGTTTCATCATCGTGGTTACCAGCCTGCACCGTGATTTTATGCCCTCGTCGTGGGGAATGTATTCCCCCACCCGCTGGGATTGGGCGGTTTATCTGGGTACCCTCGGTTTGTTCTTCACCCTGTTCCTGTTGTTCATCCGCTTCATGCCCATGATCTCGATCTTCGAGATGCGCGGGCTGGCGCATGAGTTGAAGGAGAAAGAGCATTAATGAAGCAAGAAGTCAGGAGTTAGGAATCTGAAGCGACCAACCCGCCCTCCCCCTTGGCAGTCAGGGGGGCAGGGCGTGTTTGAAAGACTGACGACTGACAAATGACGACGGACAACTGACGACTGAGCGATGAAACGACATCCGCTTTACGGCCTGATGGCTGAATTCGAGAGCACTGACGACCTGCTGAGCGCCGCGCATCGTGCCCACGCCGCGGGCTATCGCCAGTTGGACGCCTTCACGCCCTTTCCCGTGGAGGGATTGGCGGAAGCGATCGGTTTTCACAAGACCTACGTGCCATTGATTTGCCTGATCGGCGGGTTGATCGGCTGCTCCGGCGGGTTCTTTCTCCAATGGTGGCCGAGTGTGATCGGTTATCCGCTGAACGTCGGCGGGAAGCCTTACAACAGTTGGCCGTCGTTCATCCCCATCACCTTTGAATTAACGATTTTGTGCGCGGGGTTGGCCACCGTTTTCGGCATGTTGGCGCTCAATGGATTGCCCACGCCGTATCACCCGGTGTTCAATGCGCCGCGCTTCGAGCTGGCCACGCGCAATAAATTCTTCCTTTGCATCAAAGCGCGCGATGCCCAATTCGACGCACAGAAGACGCGGGAGTTTTTGCATAGCCTGGGCGCACGTGAGGTGTCGGAAATTGAGGTATAGCGGGCGAAAAAATCGGACCACTCGCCCGGGCGCGCGTTGGGCGCTCGTGGCGCTGGCCGTGGTGTGCGCCTGGGGTTGCCGTGTTGACATGCACGTACAGCCCAAATTGAAACCCGCCGATGGCAGCAAGTTTTTCCAGGACGGACGCGCCGACCGCCCGGAGATTCCTGACACCGTGGCGCGCGGCCACATGCGCACCGACGAACTGCTCTACACGGGCCGGGTGAACGGCGTGGTGGCTGACCAGTTTCCCTTTGCGGTTACGCGCGAGGTGGTGGAGCGCGGGCGCGCCCGGTTTAATATCTACTGTTCACCCTGTCACGATTACACGGGGAGCGGGCGGGGCATGATCGTGCAGCGCGGATTTCCGCCTCCGCCTTCTTATCACATTGACCGTCTTCGCCAGGCGCCGGCGGGGCATTTCTTCGAGGTCATGACAGAGGGTTACGGCGCCATGTACAGCTACGCGGGAAGAATCACGCCGGAAGATCGCTGGGCGATCGTGGCGTACATCCGTGCCCTGCAACTGAGCCAGCACGCCACGCTCGATGACGTGCCGGCAAGCGAGCGGCAGCAACTGACAAGCGGAGCAAAATGAATACGGCCGAAACATCCATACCCGGAATCGAACGCTTGGAGAAGTCCGCGCTGGCGGGAGGATTGGCGGCGCTCGTCCTCTGTGCGGCGTTGGGTTTTCGCGACCCCACGCAGTTCTTCCGGTCTTATCTCCTGGCCTTTGTCTTTTGGCTGGGTTTGCCGTTGGGTTGTCTTGCCATCCTGATGCTTCATCACATGGTGGGAGGCACATGGGGATTCCTTCTGCGCCGCCCGCTTGAAGCCGGAACAAAAACCTTCTACCTGATGGCCGTGCTGGTGCTGCCGATTCTCCTCCGGTTGCCGGTGCTCTATAGTTGGGCTGATCCTGCCAAGGTCCGGGCGGATCCCGTGCTGCAATATAAGAGCCTTTATCTCAACGTACCGTTTTTCGTCACGCGCGCGGTAATTTATTTTTCCGCCTGGCTCTTGCTCACCTACTTCCTGAACAAGTGGTCGCGGCAGCAGGATGAGACGGGCGACGCCGAATTGACCTCGCGCCTTCAGATTCTGAGCGCGCCGGGCGTGCTGATCTTCGGATTGACGGCCACCTTTGCTTCCATCGATTGGGTTATGTCGCTTGACCCGCATTGGACTTCGACTATCTTCGGCATGATTTTCATGGTGAGCGAAGCCTTGGCGGCGATGTCGGTCGTGACCGTAACGGTGATTCGCCTGTCCAAAGAGAAATTGCTCTCCGGCCTGGTCTCGCCGCAGGTGCTCAACGACTACGGCAACCTGCTTTTGACTTTCACCATGTTGTGGGCGTATCTCTCCTTCTCGCAGTTCTTGATTATCTGGGGTGGAAACCTGCGGGAAGAAATCCCCTGGTACATGACGCGCGCGCGGGGAGGATGGACCGCCGTGGCGCTGATGTTGATCATCTTCCACTTCGCCGTGCCATTCCTGTTGCTGCTCACTCGTTATGTGAAGCGCCGCGCGGAGGTTTTGCGATGGGTGGCGGCGGGCCTGCTGGTGATGTGCATCGTGGATATGTTCTGGCAGATCACGCCGGCATTTAATCCCGCAGGACCGGAATTTCACCTTACGGATTGGCTGGCGATTCTGGGCATCGGCGGATTGTGGCTGTGGCGGTTTACCTCGCAATTGCAGGGAAGGCCACTGCTGCCGCTCCACGATCCGCGCTTGAAAGAAATCTTGCAGCACCATGAACATCTCAAGGCAGCGGTCAGTGGCTGATTGTTCGTGGCGAGCGACAAAGGAAAGCGTATTACATGTCTGAACCTGTTAAAGGACCGGGGCATCCCCAGCGCGGCTATGAAGACTCCGATGTGAGCGTGAGCCGGCTGTTTGCGTTTGCCGGGGGGGTGGTGGCATTGGTGGTGTTGGGCGTGCTGGGAAGCGCCGCGGTGTTTCACTTCTTTGTTCGGCACCAACCCCTGGGGCCACCCGCTTCACCCTTTGAGGACGTCCGCACCGTGCCACCCGAACCACGGCTGCAAACGACGGCGCCGCTCGACTTGAAGCGCTACCGCGACGACCAGGAAAAGACTTTGGAAGGTTATGGCTGGGTGGACTCCCAAGCGGGCATTGTGAGGATTCCAGTGGATCGTGCGATGGAACTGCTTCTGCAAAAAGGGTACCCGGTTCGTGGCAGTTCCGCGGCGGAGGGCGGCCAGGTGAAAACGTCCGGGCCTGCGGCACCACCGGTGAATCATCAAGGGGCGGTTGCTCCCGCGGGCACGGAGGGAAAGCGGTAAACATGCAGGTCACCAAGGTTGGGACACAGCCGGTCAAGACGTCGAACGGGTGGATGGTTATCGTTCGCCACGTGGGGGTAGCGGCCCAACTCAGCCTGTTCCTCTTCGGCTTGGCGATGATGGCGGCGGCACAGGACAACGCTGCGGTTACGCCTCCGCAGTTGCGCGGCGTGGGGATTGACCAGCGCTTGAACAACCAGGTGCCGCTGGATCTGAAGTTTCGCGATGAAACCGGCCAGACCGTAGTCCTGAGTTCCTATTTCGGTAAGAGGCCGGTGATCCTTTCGCTGGTTTATTACAGTTGTCCGATGCTGTGCACGATGGCGGAAAACGGCCTATTAAACGCGCTCCGCGATGTGAAGTTCAACATCGGGGAACAATACGAAGTGGTGACCGTGAGCATTGACCCCACGGAGAGTCCGGCGATGGCCATGGGGAAGAAGGCCGTCTACGCGGGGCTTTATGGCCGGCCCGGCGCCAAACATGGGTGGCATTTCCTGGTGGGTGATGAGCCTTCGATTCGCACGCTCGCACAGGCGGTGGGATTTCACTACAACTACATTCCGGAAACGCGGCAGTTCGCACACGCCACCGGAATCATCGTGCTGACGCCGCAAGGAAAGGTCTCGCGCTATTTTTACGGGATTCTCTATCCGCCGCGTGATATTCGCCTGGCGCTGGTCGAGGCTTCCAACGAGAAAATCGGGAATCCCGTGGATGCCGTCATGCTCTATTGCTGCCAGTACGACCCGGGGACAGGGAAGTACAGCATGGTCGTTGCGCATGTGTTGCGAATTGCCGGAGTGATTACGCTCCTTTCCATGGGGACGTTGATTTTTGCCCTTTCGCGAGGCTCACGGCACACGAATTCTTGATTCAATCCAGAATGGTAAGGGTGACTGAACAGCATGTGGCAAGGGTTCCAAATCAGGCCTGATCAAGCGTCCACCATCGCGTCCGGGGTGGACTATCTCTATTACTTTCTCACCGCGATTGACCTGTTTTTCACGGCGGTCATCTTTCTCACCATTTTTTACTTCGCGCTACGTTACAGGCGCCGCTCGGAGCACGAACAGGGGGAGCAGATTGAAGGGAACCTTCCGCTGGAACTTGCCTGGACTTTGATTCCGCTGGGGATCTGTGTCGTGGTGTTCATGTGGGGCACCAGTCTATTCATACGGAATTCCCGCCCGCCCGCCGCGTCCACGGAAATTTTCGTGGTGGGCAAGCAGTGGATGTGGAAATTACAGCATCCCGAAGGGGTGGAGGAGATCAATGAGCTGCACATTCCCGTAAACCAGCCGATCAAGCTAACCATGACCTCCGAGGACGTCATCCACGACTTTTCCGTGCCAGCCTTCCGTGTCAAGAAGGACGTGGTGCCCGGGATGTACACCACGCTATGGTTTCAGGCGACCAAGACCGGGACATTCCACCTTTTTTGCGACCAGTATTGCGGCACCAACCACTCGTTGATGAAAGGTGAAGTAATCGTGATGGATCCCACGGATTACGAGCAGTGGTTGAGCGGGGGCATTCGCGGCGGAACCATGGCCCAGGCGGGCGCCAAGCTCTACGACCAATTGGCCTGCATCACCTGCCACGGAACCGGCAAGGGCCCGCCGCTGACGGGCATTTACGGCCAGCCGGTAAAACTGAACGACGGCACGACGGTCGTGGCGGACGACGCTTATCTGCGGGAATCTGTCCTGTATCCCTCCGCGAAAATCGTGCAAGACTACCGGCCCATCATGCCCACCTACAAGGGGCAGGTTACGGAAGAGCAGTTGTTGCAATTGTTCGCGTACATCAAGTCTTTAAGCCCGCAGGAAGGGAAGGCATCGAAATAATGGCAACGGGAGCAAGTGACCTGGAAGGCCGCGTGCACTATTTGAATGCCGATTACGGCATCAAATCGTGGCTGCTGACGACTGACCACAAGCGCATCGCGATTCTCTACATGGCGTCGATCACCTTCTTCTTCCTGGTGGGAGGCATCGCGGCGGTCCTGATCCGGATCCACCTGATTGAGCCCAACGGCGCAATCTTCGAACCGGGCACCTACGACAAACTCTTCAGCATGCACGGCATTATCATGGTGTTCTTCTTCATGATTCCTTCCATCCCCGCGGTGCTGGGAAATTTCCTGGTCCCCATGATGATCGGGGCCCGCGACCTGGCTTTTCCCAAGCTCAACCTACTGAGTTGGTACGTCTTCATGGTGGGGGGCGCTCTGTGCATGTACGCCGTGATCTGGGGTGGCGTGGACACAGGCTGGACTTTCTACACGCCGCTGAGCACCACCTATGTCAACACCAACGTGCTTTCCGCGGCTTTCGGAGTGTTCATCGCCGGGTTCTCCTCGATTCTCACCGGCCTGAATTTCGTGGTCACCATCCACAAGATGCGCGCACCCGGCATGACCTGGTTCCGTATGCCGCTGTTTCTCTGGGCGATGTATGCCACCAGCCTCATCCAGATTCTGGGGACTCCGGTGGTGGCCATCACCCTGGTGCTGGTCGCGGTGGAGCGCCTCTTTCACGTCGGCATCTTTGATCCCGCCGTGGGCGGCGACCCGGTCCTTTTCCAGCACCTGTTCTGGTTTTATTCGCACCCGGCCGTGTACATCATGATTCTGCCCTCCATGGGAGTCGTCAGCGAATTGATCGCGTGCTTCGCCAGGAAGCGCATCTTCGGTTACAGTTTTGTGGCGTTTTCCAGTGTGGCGATCGCGGTGGTTTCCTTCCTCGTCTGGGGCCACCACATGTTTGTCAGTGGCCAATCGATTTACGCCGGCATCATTTTCTCCGCGCTGAGCTTCCTGGTGGCCATTCCTTCCGCCATCAAGGTTTTCAACTGGACGGCCACGCTTTACAAGGGCTCCATTTCCTATCAGGCGCCGATGCTTTACGCCCTGGGCTTCATTGGCCTGTTCACCATGGGCGGCCTGACGGGTCTTTTCCTGGCCACGCTCGCGACCGACACCCACCTGCACGACACGTATTTCGTGGTCGGGCATTTCCATTACATCATGGTGGGCGGCGCGGTGATGGGCTATCTGGGGGCAATCCATTTCTGGTGGCCGAAAATCACCGGGCGCCTTTATCCCGACGGTTGGGCGCGCCTGGCTGCGGCCATCATCTTCATCGGTTTCAACCTCACTTTTTTCCCGCAATACATGGTGGGATATCTCGGCATGCCGCGGCGGTATGCGATCTATCCGCCGGAGTTTCAGGTGTTGAATGTCATGTCGTCGGCGGGAGCGTCGATCCTGGCGGTGGGCTACGCCATTCCTCTGGTTTATTTGATCTGGTCGATGCGCTACGGGCCGGCGGCGGGGCCGAATCCTTGGGGCGCCAAGGGCCTGGAATGGGAGACGCCTTCGCCGCCTCCCACGGAGAACTTTGAGCATACGCCCGTGGTGACGGAAGAAGCTTACGCGTACGGAGCGAAGGAGGTTTCAGTTGGCTGACAGTCACGCCGAGAGCGCGTTGGCGCACCAATTCGAGGACCTGGAGCAGCAGCACGAAGCCGCCAGCCTGGGTATGTGGATTTTCCTCGCCACCGAGGTGATGTTCTTCGGCGGGCTCTTCGCGGGTTACACTCTCTATCGCAATCTCTACGAGGTCGGTTTCGCGGCGGGAAGCCACCATCTGAACGTCACCATCGGCGCCATCAACACCGCGGTGTTGATTTGCAGCAGCTTGACCATGGCCTTGGCCGTCCGCGCCGCGCAAACGGGAAAAAGGAATGCCCTCGTGGCGTTCCTGATCCTGACGATCGCGCTGGGATTGGCCTTTGTCCTCATCAAACTGACGCTCGAATGGCGGGTCGATTATCTAGAAGGCTTAGCGCCCGGCCTGAACTTCGACACGGTTAAATATTCCAAGTCCATGGAATTGTTCTTCTGTTTCTACTTCATGATGACGGGCGTGCATGCGCTGCACATGGTGGTGGGCGTGGGAGTTCTTGGCGTGTTGCTGGTGCAGGCGTGGAAAGGCCACTACGGTCCGGATCGCTATAATGCCGTGGAGACCGCCGGCCTCTATTGGCATTTCGTGGACATCGTCTGGATTTTTCTCTTCCCGCTTCTGTATTTAATCGGAGGGCGATACTGAATGCAGGGCCACGTTGTTCCCAAGGGGATCTATTTCGTCATTTTCGGTTCGCTCATGGCGCTGACCGCCCTGACCACGGCCATGGCGTACGTTAACCTGGGCCAATGGAACACCATCGTGGCGCTCATCATCGCCTGCTGCAAGGCGACGCTGGTAGCTCTGTTCTTCATGCACCTGCGCTGGAGCCCGCGCCTGATGCGCGTGGTGCTGCTGTCCGCGATCCTCTGGCTTGCCATCCTGATCAGCCTGACCACCACCGATTTCTTCTCGCGCGATTGGACACCCATTCCGGAAAGCTGGGAATCGTCCCTGTTGCGCCCGCCCACACCTCCCGGAAATTTGCTCAACCAGCGGTAACCTAAGAATCGCGATTGATTTTTTGAAAAAGGGGCTATAAACGCGCTCACCCTCACGGGATGTGTGGTATAGAGATTTTGCGAGAAAGTCCAGACCCACACCCGGAGGGTGAACGATGGAAGCCAG
>Ga0326728_10014045_pt1 | contig 17159 bp, 13 predicted proteins | sample MB3enrmetagenome_FD_207602 | JGI IMG/M metagenome (GOLD analysis project Ga0326728, IMG submission 207602) | Lab enriched peat soil microbial communities from McLean, Ithaca, NY, United States - MB31MN | ecosystem: Environmental > Terrestrial > Soil > Wetlands > Peat | place: USA: New York...
AACTGCGTATCATCGCGGAGGTCGGGTTGGTGGGTTATCCCAACGCCGGCAAGTCCACGTTGCTGACCGCCATTTCCCAGGCACGCCCAAAAATCGCGCCCTATCCGTTCACCACGCTGCATCCGCAAATTGGTATCGTCGAGTACGAGGATTTTCACCGGCTCACGGTTTGTGACGTGCCGGGACTGATTGAAGGCGCGCACCAAAACGTCGGCCTCGGCCACGCGTTCCTCCGCCACATCGAGCGCTGCAAAATCCTTGTGCTGCTGCTGGACATGGCGGGCATGGACAACCGCGCGCCGTGGGATGATTACCGGCAGTTGCTCAACGAACTGAAGCTTTACGACCCCACCCTGCTCGATAAGCCGCGCCTGGTCGTCGCCAACAAAATGGATGAAGTCGTTGCCGAGAAAAATCTGAAGCAGTTCAAAAAGAAAATAAAAAAAGTTTCCGTGCTGCCGATTTCCGCTGCGTTCGGCGAAGGCATCGGAAAATTCAGAAAGATGATTCGCGCGGCGGTGGAGGAGGCGACTGTTGAGTAGGAGTCGAGGTCACGAGACTCGAACCAAAACAATAAACCGGAGACTCCTCACGTCGTCTCCTACAATTCCAAAAACCGCACCATGCTATCGCCGTGCTTGAGCACCTTCACTTCACGCCACGGCGCGACCAAAGTAAGCGTGTCGCGCTTGGCGTGGCCGAGAATGAATCGTCCACCGGGCGCGAGCAGCTTGGGCAGATTCGGGTCATCGAGGAGTTGCTGTGCAAAGGAGGTCGAGCGGCGCCCGATATTTTTTTCGCCATAAGGCGGGTCGGCCAGAATCAAATCAAATTGCCGGCCACTTTCCGTCAGTTGATGTACTGCCACAAACACGTCCTGGGTGCGGACTTCGAGCGCGGCCTCAAAATTCGCCGTCTGCGCATTGGCACGGATGAATTCCGCGTGCCAGTGCGATTTCTCGATGCACAACGCCGACGTTGCACCGCGGCTCAGGCAATCGAGGCTCAACGCGCCCGAACCGGCGAACAATTCCAGCACCCGCGCGCCGACGACCCGCGGGCCGAGCGAGTTGAAGACCGCCTGCTTGACAAGGTCGGGCGTGGGACGAACGTCCAGCCCTTTGGGAACTTTTAGAATTCGCCGCGCCGCTTTGCCGCCGGTAATGCGCATAAGGAATTTTAACCGCGAAACACGCAAAATACACAAAAACAAATTTTTCGCGTGGTCGGCGTATTCCACGGTTTGAATCCGTACTATTTGAAAATCTCCGTGAAGAATTGCTTCATGGCTTCCCACGAACGTTTGTCAGCGCGCTCGTTGTAGGCCGCGCCTTTGGAATTGTCATTGCCGGCCATTGGCTGGGTAAAGGCATGAACCGCGCCGCCGTAGAAGTTAATCTGCCAGTCCACCTTCGCGTCGCGCATTTCCTTTTCAAACGCCGCCAGATCCTCCGGCTTTTGAAACGGATCATCCGCGCCGGCCAGCGCGAGCACCTTGCATTTGATTTTTTTCCCGTCCGCGGGCGCCAGCGAATCGAGTCCGCCGTGAAAGCTGACCACGCCGGCAACATCCGCACCGCTGCGCGCCAGTTCCAGCACGGTGGTTCCGCCGAAGCAATAGCCAATGGCGGCGAGGCGTTTCGGGTCCACTAGCGGCTGCCGGCGCAATGCGTTCAGGCCGGCGTTGACGCGGGCGCGCAAAAGCCGGCGGTCGCTCTTGTATTTTCCCGCCAGCGCCGCGGCTTCGGCGACCGTTTGCGGGTGGACGCCTTTGCCGTAAATGTCGGCGCAGAACGCCACATAGCCAAGTTGCGCGAGCATCTTGGCGCGGTGCTTTTCGTAATCTGTCAGTCCCATCCATTGATGCACCACGAGCACGCCGGGCCGCGCGCCCTTGATGGCGTCGTCGTAGGCAACCAAACCTTCGAGCGTGGCTTCGCCTTGTTGGTATGCAACGGTCTTCGTCTGGATGGCGGCCTGGACGGAGGCTGCACAAACGGTGGCCATGGTTGCAGAAAGGATTTTTTCCATGGCGTTACTGTAATCGCTTCGACCCAAATTGCAACGGCTTGACAGGCGCCACCTCCGGCAGGCTTCCTGTTCCCCATGCAACCCCTGGAACCGCCGGATTCGCATCACCTCGATGCCGCCGTTGGCTGGCTGGGATTGGGCCGCGCCGATGACGCGCGAACGGACCTGGATTTGATTTCGGCGGCACAACAAAAACATCCTGCCGTGCTGGAAGCGCGCTGGACGGTTTGCGCCCATGAAAAGCGCTGGAGTGACGCGCTGGAAATCGCGCGGGCGGAGCTGGTGGTCGCGCCCGGCAATTGTTCCGGCTGGTTGCATCGGGCCTATGCGCTGCGTCGCGCGCCCGGCGGCGGTTTGCCGCAGGCATGGGACGCGCTGCTGTCGGCGGCGGAAAAATTTCCCGAAGAACCGGTTGTCGCCTACAACCTTTCCTGTTACGCCTGCCAGATGCGGCAACCGGACCTCGCGCGACACTGGCTGAAGCGGGCGATTAAAGTGGGCGGCAAGGACGTCATCAAGCAAATGGCGCTGGCCGACGACGATTTGAAACCGTTGTGGGAGGAAATTCGGAAACTGTGAATGGAATCCCCGAGATAGGACTTTTCCCGAAGCGAAAACGCGCTATCCTGTTTTGCATGTATCGGACGCAGGATTTACACGTCAAAGAAATCGTCCGGCTGCTGCCGCCGCGCGAATTGAAGGCGCAGTTGCCGACGCCCGACGCCGCCAACGCCACGGTGGCGCGCAGCCGCGAGCGCATTATCCGCATCTTGCGGCAGGAAGACCCGCGCCTGCTCGTCATCGTCGGGCCGTGCTCGATTCACGATGAGAAGGGCGCGCTGGAGTACGCGACGCGCCTCAACGCGCTGCGCCGGGAATTTGCCAGCCGCCTGGAAATCGTTATGCGCGTCTATTTTGAGAAACCACGCACCACCATCGGCTGGAAGGGATTGATTAACGACCCGCACCTCGACGGTTCGCAGGACATCGAAACCGGCTTGAAAATCGCGCGGCGGTTGCTGCTCGACATTACCGGCCTGGGGCTGCCGGCGGCCACGGAATTTCTCGACCCCATCGTGCCGCAATACATTGCCGATTTGGTCACGTGGGCGGCGATTGGCGCGCGCACGACCGAATCGCAGACGCACCGCGAAATGGCCAGCGGCCTTTCCATGCCCATCGGCCTGAAAAACAACACGGACGGCAGCTTGCAATCGGCGATTGACGCGATGGGCGCGGCGCGGCATCCGCACAGTTTTCTGGGCATTGACCACGACGGCGTCACGGCCATTGTGCGCACGACGGGCAATCCGCATGCGCACATCGTGCTGCGCGGCGGGCGCACCCAGACCAATTATGACGCTGCCAGCATCCGCGCGGCGGAGGAAAAATTAAAGGCGGAAAAGCTGCCGCCGGTGCTGATGGTGGATTGCAGCCACGCGAATTCCGGCAAACAATTCGCCAAACAAGAGGACGTGTGGCGCAGCGTCATCCAGCAACGCGTTGAAGGCACGCGCTCGCTCATCGGCTTGATGGTCGAGAGCAACCTGCACGAAGGCAACCAGCCGATTCCGAAGAACCTGAAGGACCTGCGCTACGGTGTTTCGCTTACGGACTCGTGCATCGGCTGGGAAACCACCGAACGGATGCTGCGTTGGGGCTACGAAACGCTGGGCAAATCAGAGGAGGATGAAGAAGGCAGAAGGCAGAAGGCAGAACGCTGACGGTTTGCCGGCCCATTCGTTCGCGATTTGTTTCTTCCTTCTTCCTTCTGCTTTCTGCATTTCCGGGATTACGGCCAGGTCCAGGCAAAGGGAAAACTTAACCAGTAAAACTGTACCGGCCCGGAAACCGGAACAAAGACGGATAGCGTGCCATTGGTGCTGCTGAAATTGGTCACCGTCGTCCAGTTTGTTTGCGTCAGATTCGTGTTGCCCAGCACGATGCCATTCAGGCCAACCGGCACATTGGTCAGGTTCAATTGGTTGGTACCATTCTGCGAGGCGATTTGGCTGAATTGCACCGGCGCGATGAGTTGCTTGGCAAGATCAGCCATATTCGCATGAACTGTCGCCGTTGGGTCCGTTGCGTCCCAAAAGATGTAATTTGTGCCTGGGCCATTGACATTGTCATTTGGCAATAAACCATCATAGTAAGCCTCAATGGCATCAATGCTCTGCCCCTGATAAAGCGCATTGGTCACCCCATACGCGGCGGGGTTCGCCAAAACGTTGTCTAGCAAAGAAAAGAAGTCCGGCTCGTAGATGGTAAGGCCGGGACACGAGGCCATGGCATTGCTCAGCACGGGGGTAAAAGCAGTGTTAAAATAAATGACCATTTGGCGGATAAAACTCTTGTCAGCTGATGCGTCAAGGTCGTACTCGGGGATTTCGGTTATATCAACGGCATCCGGCATGAGCAATGTGCGGGCGCCTTTGGCGTAATACAAATTTGTGATGACTTGCCAGTGGTTGGTTAGAGACTGATTAATGGCATTGGTCCATGCAGTGATATTCGTGCGGGCACTACTTTGAGAGTTGGCTTCATAAATGTTCCCCATGTCGGCGACGAAATCAGCGTCGTTGACCCAGACGATGAACAGGGCATTTGATGCATTCGCAGGCGCACTAAAAGAATTGATTTCCGTCATCAAGCTGCTGCTGTAATTGCCATAGTAAGACCAATTATTGCTCGAATAAGACCAGTTGGTGCTGGAAGCGGACAGGTTGGTATAGGACAACTGGTTTGCCGGGCTGTTGGAATACCAATAGTTATTGGTCAGATTCAGTTGTTGCGCCAGCAGCTCGACCCAGACCCGGCCGTTGGAACGGCGCAGACCGTAATAAGGTTCATACTGAGCAATTGGATTATTTGTGGTGGTGGAAACGCCGTCTCCAAAAATGTAGAGGGAGGTGAATGCGGTCTGTGCCTGGGACGTAGCAAGTCCAAACAGCAAAATACAGCATGTGACCCTAACGAAACCTTTCACACGGCTCGATTTTATCTCACAGCCGGACCAAAGTAAAGGAAATTGTGTGCAGAGCTGGAACCATGTCTCTGGCAAACAATTAGCTTGTTTCCCTCTCCCTGCGCACGAGCACGGAGGGGCGGCCTGGGCTTTTGTTTGTGAATCGGCGCCACCTCTCCCCGACCCTCTCCCCCAACTCCGTTGGCGGAGAGGGGCATTGCTGCGCGCCTCAAGTACGCTTTGTTTGTCAGAAGCATAATCCCGGTCCAGAACTCATCTTTGGGAAATTTGCTGGCGCGACGAAAAACGGCAGATAACCTGCTAGCGCAAATGCACACCCATGCGTTCCCGAGGTGCTCAGTCAGTTGTTTGAACCAATAAATGGTAAATATGAACCGACGCAATATATCAGAGCTGCTGGCGATAATTTTTTGTGGCATTTCGGTCTGGAACATTGCGGCGAATGGTTTCGGGCTGGCGAGCCAGGACGGTTTTGCGACGGCGCGCGGTGAAGCATTTGTGGCTACGGCAGACAATGCGTCCGCCATTTACTATAATCCGGCCGGCATCGCCCAACTTAAAGGCAATAACATTCGTGGCGGACTTTACAGCATTTATCTTGATCCGACCTTCCAGCCGACAAATTCGGGTCAAACTTTCAACATCGGCAAACATTACAATTTCGTTCCGCAGATTTTCCTTACGCACTCGTTTGAAAACAACTCCATCAGTATGGGGCTGGGCGTCTATGCGCCTTACGGCGGAAACATTGATTGGCCGCAGGAAACCGGCTTCCGCACGATTGCCACAGAAGGTTCGCTCAAATATTTTAGGATTAATCCCGTAATTGCGTTTAAGCTAGCGCCCAATTTGTCCATTGGCGGCGGCGTGATGGTGGATTATGGCAACATTGATTTGGAATCAGGAATTCGTCCTTCTTCACAACCTCCAAACTTCTATTACTTCAAAGGTGACGGTTGGAGCGTGGGTTACAATCTAGGTGTGCTCTGGCAACCGATTGACCAAATATCCATTGGTGCCACCTTTCGCAGCGCAACAACGATGACTATGGATGGCAACACTGAGTTCGAGCAATATTCAGCGGGAATACCTTACACAACCGTGCCTGCCCATGCAGATTTTACATTTCCCATAACGGCTGTTGTCGGCCTTTCCTATCGGCCCACGCCTAAATGGAATTTGGAGTTCGACGCTGATTATACGGATTGGAGTAGCTTTGAGACGACAACCATCTACCAAGAGGGAAGCGTTGTTTTAGGTACACCGCAAAATCCAATGGTAACCCTCGACTGGCAACCGAGCTGGATGTATGAGTTTGGCGTGACGCGGTATTTTGACGGCGGTTGGCATGTGAGTGCCGGCTACGTTTACAACGAAAACTCAGTGCCGAACGCTTATTACACTCCGCTGGTGGCAGACTTGGACCGGCATTTTTTTAGCGCGGGTGCTGGATACAAAGGCAAACGATTCGATTTTGATGTAACCTATCAATTCGGTTATGGCCCGGCACACACGGTCACCGGCAGCACACCATCATCAATCTCTGGAGTGATTGCCGGCCAGAACGCTAACGGCACGTATGATTTCATCAGTCATGCGGTACTGGTGACGGTGGGGATGCATTTTTAATCTGCAAGCCGGGATTGTTTCGCCGCAAAAGGCGCAAGACGTTACGGATTCCAAGCCTGGTGGTATGCTATTTAAAGGGCAGGGTCGGCGCGCCGCGCCGACCGGACATCGCAACACGATGTCCCTACCAGCGAAAGTGCCTTACTTCGCAATCAGATTAAACTTCCGGAGCATGTCGCTGAGGATGGCGTTGAATTCCACCGGCCGCTCCAGCATGAGCCAGTGGCCCACGCCGTCCATGACGCGGTAATCGGTTCGCGGGGAGAGCGAGCGGATGTATTTCTCGTCATCGGCGTCCCACATTGCGCCCTTGGCGTTGATGACGAGCACGGGCACGTTCGCCGCTTTCAAATCCCAATCCGGCTGGCCCGGGCCGAACATGCCCTCCATTGCGCGGTGCATGACGCGCTGCGGGGTGGTGAGCAATTCGGACAAAATCCGGTCGCGCAGGGCTTCGGTGCCGGGCGCGGGAAACATCGCGCCGAAAAACTGCCGGGTGTGCTCGCGATATTCCGGCGTGCGAAAGCGCGCGATGAAGGCTTCGGCCTGGTCGGGCGTCACCCGGGGCCGGCGGAGAAATCCGTCCACCACCACCAGCGCGGCGACCTTCTCCGGCGCCTGTTCATAGACACGGTAGATGACCGGCCCGCCCATGCTGTGGCCGATGAGCGTGGCCTTGTCCACCCCGGCGTCGCACATGACCGCCCGGACGGCGCCGGCGAAGTAATCCATGCTGTACACCGTGTGCCGTTTGCCGCTTTGGCCGTGACCGGGCAGGTCTATGAGCACCAGCCGCGCCTGATCTACCAGCGCCGACACCTGCTTGCGCCAGAAACCCAGATTACCCGCCCAGCAATGAACGAAGACAAGGGTCTTTTTTCCCGCGCCCACGGTGACGTAGTGAATTTTGTCCGCGCCGAAGAGGACGGAATGCGATTTACCATCGGCCAGCGATTTGGTTTTCAGGGTTTTCAATGCGGCAGCGCCACCGGCATAAACCATCCGTCCGGTGACATCAAGTGCAAGATTGCCGGTTCGGATCATAACTCAAAAAATCCTGCCGTGGCGGACCGGGCCATGTCCGGCGCATCCCGCAACGTTCGCGCCGGTTGCCGGCGCGGTTTTTGGCCGGTGCGTCCGGTGTTTGCCCTCCCGTTCCTGATAATTAACTCAACCGCCACGTTTTTGCACATAGTCCAAAAACAACCACGATTTTTTCCAATGCGACACCTGTCTTGCAATGAGACAAACCGCTATTTCTGCCGGTTTCGCTTGCATCGCCGCGCCCGATATTACACCGGCCAGCGGCGCGGGCTGAACAAAGCAATGACGATGCCAGTTGTAAAGAGTCAAGAATGCTTTGTTTTGGCGTAAAAAATGTTCCATTCTGGCCGTGCCATGAGCAAGCTTCTCGAAGGCAACGGAAACGGGAATGGGAACGGCGCGAACGGCCTGCTGGAACAACCCAAAAAAAAGGCCGCGCAGCCGTCCGCCGTGGCGTCTGCCGCCGAGGCGCGGGAAAGCCGGGTGGCGTTCCAAACGCATGACGGTTTGCATCTGCGCGGGACGCCGGCACGGGTCACGCGCCACCAGGCGGTTTTTGAGTTGTACAGCCCGGCGACGGTTCCGCGGCTTTCCGAGGCGCTGGACCAATTCCAAATCACACTGCAAGGGCGAACGGTTTATTCCGGGCGGGCCGTGGTGCGCAACGTGGTGGACGCCGGCGCGAAAGTCGTGTGCGAAACCACGCTGGACGAGGCGCAATGGACGGACTTGAATCTGGTGCTGGCGCTGCAAAAGGACGGCCAGATTGCCCGGGAATTCAAAACGTTCCTCAAGGACTGGCAGAAATTTTACAAGGTGTCGCCGGAGTTCAAGATCGTCATCGCCGACATGCAGACCTTTCTGCATGACCTGCGCTTGTGGCTGGAACGGGTAGAATTGCAGATTCGCGCCTCACCTTCGGCAGTTTCGGCGCAACTCGAACAAAGAATCACCGAGCAACTGGCTGAACCCATTATCCAAGGGATTGACACCTTCATTGAACGGTTCGAATCAATCGCCGCGAGCTTGGATCCCGACCTGCAACCGGCGCATCGCGCCTATTTGCGCCGCCAATTGCATCCTTTTGTGCTTTGTTCGCCGTTTGCTCAACGCGCCTATGAAAAACCGCTCGGTTATGCCGGTGATTACCAACTGGTGGAGATGATGACCCGTCCACCCTACGAGGGCAGCACATTGTTTGCGAAAATCATCAATGCTTGGCTGCTCAAACAGTCACCCACCCAAGGACATCGTAACCGGATAAAATATCTTACCGAACGGATTGAATTGGAAACCTACCGCATCGCCCGTGCCGGCGGAACGGCGCGTGTTTTCAACTTTGCCTGCGGTCCGGCGGTTGAAGTTCAAAATTTTTTTCGCTCTTCCTTCAGTGAAAAGGTGGAATTGACGCTTGCGGATTTCAATAACGAGACGCTGGAATACGCCCGCCAGGCGCTGGGCAAAATTAAAAATCTTCTCCGGTTGCGAACACCCGTTCATTTTCAAAAAAAGAGCGTTATCCAACTGCTCAAAGAGAACCATCAATTGGCGGCAGTGGAAAAACCGCAATATGATTTTGTGTATTGCGCCGGGCTTTTTGACTATTTGCCGGACCCCACCTGCAAACAGTTGATGAATATCTTCTACGAATTCCTCGCTCCGGGCGGGTTGCTGGTAACGACAAACGTCAACGACGCTTTAAATGCTTCGAGACCTTTCCGTTATTCCATGGAGTATATCCTGGATTGGAACCTGATTTACCGCAGCCGGGACCAGATGGTCGCGCTGGTGCCCGACTGTGTTGCCGCCGAGGACGTGACCGTGATTACCGAAGACACGGGGACCAATGTGTTTTTGGAAGTGAGGAAACCAAACCATGCCTGAAACCCTGGCACATGCCGAAGAAATTCGGAAGGCGTTTGAGGAATATGATCGAAAGATCAATCTTCAAAACGTCCAAATTGGTTGCGTGATTGGGGCGGTGTTGATGCCCCTCGGCACGATTCTGGATTACTGGTCTTACCGGCCGGACTTGCTTTATTTCTTCGAGCTTCGCCTGCTGTGCGTGGTCTTTATCGGTCTTTTTTGGATGATTCTTATGACTCCTTTTGGCCGCAGGCATTCCCATAAATTTGGCGTGCTGCTGGCCATGTTCCCGACATTTTTCATCTCTTGGATGATTTACGCTACAGAAGGGGCCGCCTCGCCTTATTATGCGGGACTCAACATCGTATTACTGGTCGTGGGAGTCGTGGTGAATTGGACGTTTCTTGAGAGTATCATTGCCGTCAGCTTGGTGATACTGATGTATCTTGGTGCCTGCGCGCTGCATGGAAGTATTTTCCAAGTTGGCCTTGTAAGTAATTTATACTTTTTGGTGTTGACGGGCATCGTCATTACAACCGCCAGTTATTTCAACACCGCCCTGCGTTTCCGCGAGTTTGCCTTTCGTTACCAATTGGACAAAAGCAAACATGAGTTGGAGGAAACCAACCGCAAGCTCATTGAGTTGGACCACCTCAAGAGCCGGTTCTTCGCCAACATCAGCCACGAATTGCGCACGCCCCTCACGCTGCTGCTCTCGCCGCTGGAAACGCTGCTCGAGCGCTTTGCCGGCAAGATGGACAAGGACGTTCATGAGCTGCTGCTGACCATGCATTCCAATGGCATGAGGCTGCTCAAACTCATCAATGACTTGCTCGACCTCATCCGCCTCGAAGCCGGCCGGATGGAAATCAAGAACCAGCCGATGGAGGTGGCGGATTTCATCAAGGGCCTGGCCAGCGCCGCGCGGCAGGTGGCCGAGAACAAAAAAATCAAGCTGGAAACCTACACCGACTTGCGGCTGGGCATGGTGGCCGCCGATCCCGACAAATTGGAAAAGATCGTGCTCAACCTGCTGTTCAACGCGCTCAAGTTCACGCCCGACGGCGGGCACGTGGAGTTGCGCGCGGAAAAGCGGGGCGAAGAACTGGCCCTGGTCGTCAGCGACACCGGCATCGGCATTGCCGAAAAAAACCTGCCGTTTGTGTTTGACCGCTTCTGGCAGGCGGACAGTTCGGCCCAACGCAAATTCCAAGGCGTGGGCATCGGGCTGGCGCTGGTGAAGGAATTGACCGAGATGATGCACGGGACGGTATCTGTGGAAAGCCAGGAAGGCAAAGGCACGACCTTTACCGTACGGCTGCCGTATCAAAAGGCGGAAATGGCGAGACGCGAGGCGAAGATCGAGGGCCGGGAAACGGGGCCTGAAAGCGGCGCGGCCGCCAGGGAGGAATGGCTGGCCAATTTGTATCGCCGCGCGGAACTGTTCCCGGCCATGGCGTCCTTGCGCGGCGCGGCCAAGCCGGTGGAGTTGGGCAAACGCGGCTTGCGACCCCTGGTGCTCGCGGCCGATGACGAGCCGGACATGCGGCGCTTTTTGCGGGCGCAACTGGATGAGGATTATGACGTGCTGGAGGCGGCGGACGGCATTCAGACGCTGGAAAAGGCAACACAATTTTTGCCGGACATTATTTTGCTGGACATGATGATGCCGGAGATGGACGGTCTGGCGGTGTGCCGGGAATTGCGCAAGCACGACGAGACCGCCGCCGTTCCCATCATTTTGCTGACGGCGCGCGCGGACGAGGAAACCAAATTCAAGGCGCTGGAGATAGGGGCCAACGATTTTCTGGCCAAACCTTTTTCGTCCACCGAACTGCAAGCGCGCATCAAAAACCTCGTCGAATCCCACGATTTCCAGCGCAAGCTCTCCAAACAAAACCGGGTGCTGTCCACCACCATCGAGCAGCTCAAGGAAACGGAGTCGCAACTGGTGCAATCCGAGAAACTGGCCTCGCTGGGCCGCATGAGCGCGGGCATCATCCACGAAATCAACAACCCGCTGAATTTCGCGACCACGGCCCTCTTCGCCCTGCGCAACAAATGCCAACAGTTCCCGCCGGAGGAACGCCGCGAGTACGAGGAGATTCTGGGCGACGTCGAGGAAGGGATGAAGCGCGTGCGCAACATCGTGTCCGATCTGCGCATGTTCTCGCACCCGGGCGCCGGACTGGCCGAGCCGGTGGACGTGGCCGAGGCGGTGAACACGTCCCTGCGCTTTCTCGCCGGCGAGTGGAAGAACAAGGTGAAGGTCGGGCAGGATCTCGCGCCGGGGCAGATGGTCCTGGCCAACCGCAACAAATTGATTCACGTTTTGGTGAATCTGTTGCAGAATTCGCTCGACGCGATGCGCAAGAAGAAATACGAGAACGAAGCGCCAGCGATTTGGATCCAAAGCCGGGCGGAAGGCGACCGGGGGTTCATCACCCTCCGCGACAACGGCCCCGGCATCGAGCCAAAGCACCTGGACAAGATTTTCGATCCGTTTTTCACCACCAAGGACGTGGGCGAGGGCATGGGGCTGGGCTTGAGCATCTGCCATCGCATCGTGCAGGGCTACGGCGGACACATTTCGGTGAAGACCGAAGTCGGCCGGTTCTGCGAATTCACCCTGGATTTCCCTGTCAACGCCAAACCGGCACCGGAACTCGAAATGGAACATGGAGAACCCGTACGACTATAAAAAATTCGCGGTCCTTTATGTGGACGACGAAGAGCGCTCGCTGACCAATTTCACGCGCGCCTTCGGGGGGCAATTCCGCATCCTGACGGCGACGACCGCGCAGCAGGGGCTTAAACTGCTGGAGGAGCATGCCGATGAAGTCGGCCTGCTGATGACCGACCAGCGGATGCCCGGCGAAAAGGGCGTGTGGCTGCTGGAGCGCGCGCGGCAGTTCCGCCCGCGCGTCATCCGCGTGCTCGTGACTGCCTACGCGGACATGGAGGCCGCAATTGCCGCGGTCAACAGCGGCGCGATTTACAAATATGTCTCCAAGCCGTGGGACCCACCGCAACTGGAGCAGACCCTGAAACGCGGGCTGGAATTTTTCATGGTACAGTCCGAACGCGACCAGTTGCTCCGTGAAAAAATGTCCGTGTTGCACAACATGCTGATTGCCGACCGCATCGTCAGCCTGGGCCTGCTGGCCGCCGGCTTGAGCCATCACATCCGCAATTCGCTGGTGGCGGTGAAGACTTTTCTCGACCTCGCGCCGGTGAAAATGAACGAGGAAAAGACGGACTTGCAGGGGCTGCGCAATCCCGATTTCTGGAAGGATTATCACCGCAACGTCCAATTGCAGATTGAAAAAATCAACGCGCTGCTCAAGGACCTGTGGACGGCATCGTCCAATCCTTCGGCGCCGTTCACCGACCAGATTTCCTTGCACCAAATTATTGGCGACGCGGTGAGCTTGTTGCGGGAGTCGTTTGCCGCGCGGCGGATTGAAATGGAAAGCCGGGTTCCGGACACGCTGCCGCTGTTGCGCGTGGACAAGCCGAAATTCAGCCGGCTGTTTGAATTGTTGCTGCGGGAGGAACTGGCGATGCTGCCCGCCGGCAGCCGCGTGACGCTCACGGCGGAATTGCAGGACGGGCCTCCGCCGGAAATTGTCGTTCAAATCAACGACAACGGGCCGGGATTGCCGGAGGAGGCGTTGCGCGCGGTGTTCGATCCATTTGTGGTGCGCGACCACCGCACGCCGTCCGAATATGGCATCCACCTGATGGCCTGCTTTTTCATTGTGCACCATCATGGCGGAAAGATTGAAGCCAAGACCAAACCCGGCCAAGGCACGACTTTCACCCTGCGCCTGCCGCTTCAGCCGGAGCCGGTGGCGGTTTCCGCCAGCGACACGGATTTCCTCAGAAAAGCGCTGTTGAACGAGAATTTGTGGGAAAAACTGCTCACTTCCGCTTGATTTTCGCTTCATTTCCCGCCGAATTAGATTGACCTTTTGGCTCAATTTGTGGAAAATGGCGAGCGGTGACTGGATTTGAGTTGTGCCGTCACTGGCTCAGAATACGATGAAGACCATTTTGGTGTTGTCGCCTCATCCGGACTTCGCCGAAGTGATTCGTGCGGGCTTGAACCCGGAGGAATACCGTCTTGTTCACCGCATCGGCGTGGAGGAGGCCGAACCGCTGTTGGCGCACGGGCTGATCAATGTGTGCATTCTGGACGTGGACCTCATCGGGGTGCAGGGTGTCTGGGTAATCGAACGGCTTCGCCGGCGCGACGGCAAATGTCCTATCATCGCCTACACCGCCGCCAGCCAGTCCGAGTGGGAGGAGGAAGCATTCCTGCACGGCGTCACGCATGTGCTCACCAAGCCGGTTCGTCCCCGGTTGCTCAATTCATTGCTGGAACGTTTGTGGGCGGCGCCCACGTATCCGCGCGCCGCTTCATCGGTTCCGCCAACGCCGGCGCCGGCGGCGCTTTCCCGCGCGCCGGAATCGTTTGCCAGCCGTTTTGCCAATACGTCGCAAACGCTGAATGTTTTGCGCGATTTTTCGTCCATCCTCACGTATTCCCTGAATGCCGAGGCGATGCTCAAACAGTTCCTGCTGTTTCTGCGCGAAATTTTCAGCGTCAATCGCGCCGCCATTTTTCTGAACCGCCCCGCCCTGCCGCTCGGTGCGGCGGCGTTGCCGGAGAAAAGCCGCGGCCTGCGCGCCACCGCCGCCATCGGCCTTTCGTCGGGCTTGCTCGAAAATCTTGAACTGTCACTTGACGCCGGCATCGGCGGGCAACTGGTCCGGTTGGGCCGGATTCTCCGCCGCGATAGTGACGAGGTCCGCGCCGACACCGAGGCGCAGAAGGAATTTGAATTGCTGGGCGCGCAGGTTGCCGTGCCTGTGCTCGACCGCGAAACAATTGTGGGCGTCGCCGTTTTCGACGGGCGCGTCACCGGCGAACCGCTGGTCAACCTCGAACTGGAGCTGATTTTCCATCTGCTCGAACAGGTCGGCTTGGCCCTGCGCAACATCTGGTTGTACGACCAGCTTGCCGGCAACCACGAAATGATGGCGGACGTGCTGCGCGAACTCAGCAGTGCGTGCGTCGTGGTCGGGCGCGACCTGAGGGTGCTGCACGCCAACAAGGCCGCCCGCCGCCATTTCGGGCACAAAAACCGGCGCACCGGCGAACTGGAATTCAGCGATTTGCCGCAGGTGCTGGGCGCGAAGGTTTACCAGGTCCTGCACACCGGCGCGGCGATGGGACCGTTCCGCTACGAACCGGAAAATTCACCGGGCACCGTCTATAACGTCACCGTCGTGCCGTTTCAGCGGGGCAATTCCTCCGTGCCGGTTTCCGCCCTGCTTACGGCGGAGGACCTTACGCAGACCGAGCAGTTGCGCCATTTGGAAGTGGAAGCCGCCAATCTCCGCCTCATCAAGGCCATGGCCGACCGGCTCGCGCACGAAATCGGCAACGCGATGGTGCCCATTTCCACGCATCAGCAGTTGCTGGGAGAAAAATTCCGTGACGCCGAGTTCCGCAAATCGCTCGACTTCGCGCTGGCCGATGGCGTCAAGCGCGTCGCGCGCCTGCTCAATCAAATGCGTTTTCTGGCGCGCGAGAACGAACCGGAACCGCAGACGTTTCCCGTCGAACAACTCATCGAGGAGGCCTATCAGGAAGCGCGCAAGCATCAACCCGCCGAAAAGGCCCAGCTGCAGTGCGACGACTATGGCAAACCCATCGTCATCACCGGCGACCGCGCCGCCCTCAAACACGCTCTCGCCGAGATTATGCTCAACGCGTTGCAGGCCAATCCCAAAGAGCCGAAAGTCGGTGTGAAGTTGCACACCAATCCCAACATTGAAGGCGGGCACGAGTTGGAGATTGAGGTTCAAGACAACGGCACGGGTTTCACCACCGAAACCGCGCAAAAGGCGCCCACGCCGTTTTTCACCACGCGTAACGTCGGCCTGGGGCTGGGCCTGACCGTCAGCCGGAAAATCATCGAGACGCACCACGGACGGCTGGAAATCGTTCCGCCGCGCGCCGGTCAGCCCGGCGCCGTGCGGGTCTCGCTGCCGATTGAGCCGGGTGTGGCTACGACGGCGTGAAAATCATCTTCCTACTTCACGTTGATAAGGCAAGCCTTCCACGCCTTTGAGGTAGGCGAAAATGAGTTCCGGCAAATCACGGCTGTAGCCGCCTTCGAGCACGCTGAACATCGGCACGCCCAGCGCGCGCAGTGATTGGCCGAGCCAGTAAAAATCCTCCACTTCCAATGTGCCGCTGCCGATCGGGTCGCGTACGTAGGCGTCGAACCCGGCGGACACGGCGACAAGCTCCGGCCGGAATTTTTTCAAATCGTCCAGCGCCCGGGCGAGCGCAGCGCGATAGGCTTCGCGTGGCGCGGACGGCGTGACAGGATAATTGAAACAATTTTTGCCGGCGTTTGCGCCGCCGGTGCCGGGATAAAAAGGATACAGGTGGACTGAAAAAAAGGCGACGCTGGGCCGGCCGAGCAGAACGGCTTCCGTGCCGTTGCCGTGATGTACGTCAAAATCATAAACGGCCACGCGTTTGACGCCGGTCGCCACGGCTTCCAACACGGCGATGGCGATATTGTCCAAATAACAAAAACCCATCGCCTGATTGGGCGTGGCGTGGTGGCCGGGCGGACGCATCAAGCTGAAAGCACTTTCGCCGTTGCGCGCGGCTTTCAGGGCGTCGAGTGCCGCGGCAACGGACGCGCGCGCGTAATCGGCGATGTTTTCGTAAAAGGGCGTGTCGCCGTCGAAATCCTCGGGAATTTTCAAGCGGGCGAGCAGTTCCGGTGAATGCGCGCGCAAAATTTGTTCGTCGCTCACCTTGCCCGGTGCCGCCCAGACAACCAGCAATTCCCTCTGCTGTTTCAGGCGCGCAATCGTCGTTGTGACCCGCCGGGGATTTTCGGGATGGTCATAGCAGGCGTAACCGGCGCAGCGTTCGTCGGTGATGATTTTCACGGCTGAAATTAAACACGAAAGGACACGATTGAACACAAATTATTGAATTTCACCGGCGAGCCGCCTGTGCCAGCCTTGTTTCCGCGATGACGAACACGACTGCCACTCGCGTTGCCGCCGCCGCCGGTTTTCTGGCCGTGGCGTCAGGCGCGTTCGGTGCGCATGGCCTGAAGAAAATTCTGGCGCAAAACGGAACGGCGACGATTTGGGAAACGGCGGCCTTCTACCATTCCATTCACGCCGTCATGTTGTTTGTGCTGGCGGAGCGAAAGCCGCTGGCTGCCGGGCGGTGGTGGTGTTTTCTGGCGGGCATTGTGATTTTTCCCGGCTCGCTTTACCTGCTCGCCGCAACCAACGCGCGGTGGCTGGGCGCCATCACACCCATCGGCGGAATCAGTTTGCTGGCCGGCTGGCTTTGGCTGGCAATCACTGCCGTTCGTGCGAAGGATTAAAAGGCACCTAGGAAATTCGCCGTTTTCCCAAAAGGCAAGGGGAATGGGCGTTAAAATTAGAAGTCCCAGCTGAGGCCTCCGCTCACGGTGTGACTGGCGGCATCGTCGCGGGCCAGTTCACCATCATAATAGACGAAAACCGAAAGGTGCTGCGAGCATCGCGT
>Ga0326728_10014046_pt1 | contig 17158 bp, 14 predicted proteins | sample MB3enrmetagenome_FD_207602 | JGI IMG/M metagenome (GOLD analysis project Ga0326728, IMG submission 207602) | Lab enriched peat soil microbial communities from McLean, Ithaca, NY, United States - MB31MN | ecosystem: Environmental > Terrestrial > Soil > Wetlands > Peat | place: USA: New York...
CCGCGCATCGTGCGCGACCTGTCGCAAGCCCTCAACCGGCGCGTCCGCGTGCAGGTCGAGGGCCAGGACACGGAACTGGACAAGAGCCTGCTGGAGGCCATCAAGGACCCGCTCACCCATGCGGTCAGAAACTCGCTGGATCACGGTATCGAGCCGCCAGATGTGCGCCGTGCCGCGGGCAAGGATCCGGAAGGAACGCTGAAGCTCAAGGCCAGCCAGGAGGGCAGCCACGTAGTCATAGAGGTTTCCGACGACGGTGCCGGCATCAATGTTGAAAAAGTGCGCCAGAAGGCCATCGAGCGCGGCCTCATCACCACCGACCGCGCGGCCCATCTTGCTGAGCGCGAGTTGCTGCAACTGGTCTTCTTGCCCGGCTTCTCCACCGCTGCGGCGGTGACCAACGTGAGCGGACGGGGCGTGGGCATGGACGTGGTCCGGACGAATGTCGAAAAGATCGGCGGAAAGGTCGAAATTGACTCGCGCACCGGCAAGGGAACTACGCTGCGTATGCGCATTCCGCTGACTCTGGCCATCATACCGGCACTGATCGTGCGCAGCATCAACCAGAGTTTTGCGCTGCCCCAGGGGGCGCTGTCGGAACTGGTGCATATCCCTCCCGAGGAGGCGGCGGCGGCCATCGAGTGGATTGAGAACGCGCCGCTCTACAGGCTGCGCGGCAAGTTGCTGCCGCTGGTTTTTCTGGACCGCCTGCTCATGCCCGGCATGGAGCATAAGCTCTCCACCGAGCGGGACAACTTCATCGCCGTACTGGACGCTGATGGCCGCTGCTTCGGGCTGGTCGTGGATGGGTTGGCGGATCCCGAGGAGATCGTGGTCAAGCCGCTTTCCGCCGTGCTCAAGGACATCGGCCTGTTTTCCGGTGCCACGGTGCTGGGCAATGCCGATCTGGCGCTGATTCTCGATCCCGGATTGATTGCCCTCAAAGCCGGGGTGAGCCTGCGCGAGGAAGAGGCCGCACATATAGGCGAAGACGGAACCGAAGCCGATGAGTCCAAAGGCATGGAGTTCCTGCTGGTGGAAGCCGCCGGGCGGCAGGCGGCGGTGCCGTTGGCCGACGTGCTGCGCATCGAGCAGTTGCCTCTGTCGCGCATCGAGTACATCGGTTACCGGCCTGTGCTCAACTTCGAAGGCCAACTGCTGCCGGTCGAGGATACAGGCGGAGTGCTGGCGGCGGCCGAAGGAAATCCCCAGGCGAAGATCATCGTCGTAGTTTGCCGTGAAGGCAACCGCCATGTGGGAATTGCTGTTTCCCATGTGCTGGATGTGGCCTCCGGAAGCGACTTATTTGAGGCCGGCACCGAGCAGCGTACCAGCGGGGTGACGCTGCTCAAGAGCCGGGTTACGGGCATAGTTGACCTGGGCGCGGTGGCGCCGCTGCCCACCAGTGAACAAGCTCCCGCGGAGTGGAGCCAGATTGCGGAGACAGTGGCATGAGCACAGCAACGATTGCATTGCATCGTAAAGAAAAAAAAACGTCGGCTACGCTGAAGGAGATGTGCACGGTGCGCCTGGGAACCTCGATGTTTGGCGTGCCCATCACGCATATTCTCGAGATTGTTGGCGCAGCCCGGCCGCAGCCGGTGCCGTTGGCGCCCGTCTTTGTCGGAGGGCTGGTGCATTACCGCGGTGACGTGCTGACCACCGTGAGCCTCCGGCAATTGCTCGACATGCCACCCAAGGAGGGCCGTCAGGATCTCCTGGTATTGGAGAGCACCGGCGGCATCTTTGGTTTGCTGGTGGACTCGGTTAGCGAGGTCCTGACCGTCTCATCGAACGATTACGAACCTAACCCCTCAATCCTGGATCTACGCCGGAAAGCGCTCTTTGCGGGCGCTTACAAGCTTAAGGACAGCTTGCTGGTCATGCTGGACCCGGATCAACTGGACCCCATGCGCCTGAGCGCAAACAAGGCTGCTTAGGGTCAATTGGGCTTATGATTGGAGGCCGCCATGCGAGCTTTGATCGTCGATGATTCCCGCTTCGTCAGGGGTTTTCTGCGCGGATTGCTCGAAGAAAAGGGCATCGAGTGCGAGGAAGCGGCCGACGGCCAAGCCGCCTTGGAACTGGTGAAATCGCGCCCGCCTTTCGAACTCGCGCTGGTGGACTGGAATATGCCGGTTATGAACGGCTTGGACATGCTCAAACAACTGCGTGCCGAGGGGTATTTGGGCATCAAGGTCATGATGGTAACAACCGAGGCGGAAAACGATTACATTCTCCGCGCTCTGGATGCCGGCGCAGACGAGTACCTGATGAAGCCCTTCGACGATGAGGCGCTGACGGAAAAGCTGGCCATGCTAGGCCTGGTGGAGGCCTGAGAAATGGCTGCCGGCCGCCGAACCCGGATTTTGATCGCGGACGACTCTGCAGTTATGCGGAGTCTGTTGCGCGCCGTAATTAACATGGATGCCGGACTGGAGGTGGTGGGCACCGCTGCCGATGGACAGGCGGCCTTAAGCGCCCTGGAAACCCTTCAACCTGACCTGCTCCTGCTGGATGTGGAGATGCCGGTCATGGATGGATTGGTCACGCTGAGACAGTTGCGCGCGCGAGGGCACAAGATACCGGTCATCATGTGCAGTTCGCTCACCCAGCGCGGCGCCAAGGTGACCATCGAGGCCCTGGCCAGTGGCGCCTCCGACTATGTGGCCAAGCCCGTAGGGCAGTCCAGTCGCGAGGCGTCCATGCGGGCGCTCAATCAGGATCTGATCCCCAGGATTCATGCTCTCACCAGCCTGCCTCCGCAGGCCTTGCCCGGCGCGGCGCGGACACCATTCCCGGCGGCCATGGCGCCTTTGTCCAAGGCCCCGCCGATCTCGTCGGTCCCTGCGGTGCTGGCCATCGGCGTCTCCACCGGTGGTCCGGCGGCGCTTGATCTTCTGCTGCCGGAGCTGCCCGCCAACTTCCCTGTTCCCGTCCTGATCGTGCAGCATATGCCGGAGTTGTTCACCCGGCAGCTTGCCGAGCGGCTCAACAGCCGCTGTTCGTTGCGGGTGCGCGAGGGCGCGGAGGGCGAGCCGGTGCACGCCGGAGCCATCTACATCGCCCGGGGAAATTGGCACATGGAGGTGTTGTCCGGCGCGCGCGGCTGTCAGTCGGCCACACTGCACCTGAACCAGGGTCCGCCGGAAAACCACTGCCGTCCTGCCGTCGATGTGCTCTTCCGCTCGGCGGCTGCGGTCTACGGCGCCGGGGTGCTCGCCGTGGTGCTCACCGGCATGGGCTCGGACGGAATGTTGGGCGCGCGCATCATTCGCGAGCAGGGAGGCAGTGTCCTGGCGCAGGATCAGGCCAGCAGCACGGTGTGGGGAATGCCGGGCGCCGTCTGTGCCGCGGGATTGGCCCACAAGGTGCTTCCCCTCAACGCCATGGGCGATGAAATCCTCCGCCTTGCCAGCCGTTCTCACGCCGAGGCATGCGAGCTGCGGGAAAGGGTGGTCTAGCCATGCAAACCGCCTCCGCAGTCGACTACGGCTACCTTCGCCAGCTTGTTTTTGGCCTTTCGCAAAACGTGCTTGACGCCTCGCGCGATTACCTCTTTGAAACCCGCCTCACCAAGCTATTGCGCACTCATGGCATGTCCCGCCTCGAGGAACTTGTCCTGCATCTCAAGATCAGCAAGAACCCGGTTCTCGAACGCTCCATCGCCGAGGCCATGACCATCAACGAAACCAGCTTCTTCCGTGATGGCCGTCCCTTTGAGCTGTTGCGCACCGAACTGCTGCCCAAACTCATCGAAGCCCGCCGGCCCGCGCGCGCCCTGCGTTTCTGGAGCGCTGCCTGCTCCTCCGGTCAGGAGGCCTACAGCCTGGCCATGCTCCTCCTCCAGCACTTTCCTCAGTTGGCTGGCTGGGACATCCGCATCGAGGGCACCGATATCTGCGCCGAAGTGGTGGAGCGCGCCCAGGCCGGCTCCTATCACCGTATCGAAATAAACCGCGGACTGCCCGCTCGCTTCGTCATCAGCTACTTCGACCACTTCAGCGAAAACTGGACGGTCAAGCCCGAGGTTCGCAAGATGTGCAACTTCCGCCAGGCTAACCTCTGTTCGTCGCCGTTGCCCTTCAACCGTGCTAGCGATCGCTTCGACGTCATCTTCCTGCGCAACGTCATGCTCTACTTCTCGCAGGAGACGCGCAAAACCCTCCTGGCCGGAATCCACAAGGTTCTGGCCCCCGACGGCACCCTGTTCCTCGGTTCCAGCGAGCAGCCCGCCGACCCCTCCATCTGGATACCGGTGCTGGCCGGCGGAACCTGCCACTTCCGCCCTCGCCAGCAGAGTTAGAGAAACTCTGTATAAGACAATGTCTTGAAAGAGCACGACTTTGCCGGAGTCCCCAGCGACTCGGGGTTCCCAACGATTGATCTTTGCTCGTTGGGGTGGGGGACAGGTCTTCGTCGATGGGGTGGCTTTACAGCTTGCGGAAAATGCAAACGGAGTCGCAAGAAGCGTCAGGGCAAGGCTTCAGCCGTGCCGTAAATAGCTGAAATTAAATGATGGGCTTTAGCCTCTGAGGGTGAATTTTTCTACATCGGGTTATTTTTTCATCAAGTTCTTAGAGCGTGTTTCATAAACCCGCTTTGTATCAGGGCACGACTTTAGTCGTGCCGAAAAGGGTCTTAAAAACAAGGGTTTTAACCCCTGAGGGATTGCAAACGAGATATCGTAGCCATTTATGAAACATGCTCTATTGCAATCTCCGGCTTACCGGTAACCCACCCAGATCGCCACTGAGGCTTGGGAAACGTTTGAGAAGCCGGCATCTCGGCACTCATCGGCTCCTCGATGAGAGACTCGGGGATTTGGCGTCATTCCAGAATCTATTCTGGCGACATTGGCGTTCAGTACCTATGCATTAGGGATAGAACAAGCAGTCGTGTCACCTGCCGCCAGTTCGATCATGACAGGTCAAGCCGGGAATTCATGTCGAGATCGAACTATCCATAGGGGTTGACGTGCTCCCTGATCAGCGGCGTTAGGGCAGCGTAGCCGCGGGGCGTCATTGGCTATTTTACGATGCTAATGGTGTCCTGAACCATGGCGTCCTGGGTGGTAACCACCTTGGAATTGGCCTCGAAGGCGCGCTGAGCCACAATCAAATCGGCGAATTCACCGGAGATGGACACGTTGGAAGCCTCCAGAGCATCGTCTTGAATGGTGCCGTTGCCCTTGGCATTGGCCGTACCGATGGTCATCGTGCCCGAGGATGCACTGGCCTGATAAGCGGTGGAACCAACAGCCTGCAAGCCCTGTTGGTTCATGACGTTGCCGACCGCAAGCTCGCCAATTGTGTCGCTCTGTCCATTACTGAAAGTTGCGCTAAGCACACCGTTCTGATCCACCGTGAAACCCGCGAAGGTTCCACTTTGATACCCATTCTGGGTCTCAGCCGTGGTGGAACTGCTCGACGCGGTTTGCGTGATCAATGAGGTCCCCGAACTGTCAAACAGATTCCAGGTCAGGCTCTGTGCGGCAGCGCCATCCGACATGCCGGATAAAGTGATTCCGGTTACCGCGGCAGTGGGGCTGGTCAGATTGCCGCTGGAATCGAAATTCAATGTTCCGTTGACATTGGTCAGATCCTGAGCCACGATTCCGCTTATGGAGAGATTCGCCGAAGAAGAACTCTCTGCAATCGACAGCACGCCATTATTGTTGGTTGCCGTCACCGAGGTGATCCCGGCAGCGCTCAGGGCGTTGTTCAAGGCCGAGACATATTGATCTACCGTTTCGCCCGAAGTGATCGTCGGTGCGGTAATCGTCGTCGCGTTGCCGGAAAAGTTCGTCGCGCTGATGGTTAGATTGGTGCCGGTATCCACTGTATTGGTGGCGCCGCTGGACGAGGCGCCAAAATTGTAGGCATAGCTGACATCGCCAGAAGTATTCGTGCTCTGGGATGCGTTGAGGGTTTCCGGCACCGCGATGTTGTAGGACCATTCGTTCCCACCCATATTGGTGTAAGTGACCGTCGCGCTGTATCCGGTTCCGGCAGAGTCATAGATCGTCTCGGAACTCGTCGTAGAACCGCCCACCGGCGTGGTAGAGTTCAGGTTCTGCGTAAAGCTGAAGGTTGAAGTGGCGCTGGCTGGCGCGGTTATGCCGACGGGAATCGTCAGGTCCGAGAGTGTTGTGGAATACTTGCCTCCGTTGGTTGCGGCATAGCCTTCAACATCGTCTCCTGTAGTGCTCTCCAGGATTCCGGTCGAGCTCAATTGAAAGTCGCCGCTCCGCGTCAGAAGCAGGGTGCCGTTATTGTTCAACACAAAGAACCCGTTGCCATTGAGGGCCATGTCCGTTGCAGAAGAGGTGGAGCTGATGGTGCCGGCGCTGAAATCTATATCGTTGCTGGCCACGTTTACGCCTGTCCCCACCCCGATGATATCGCCGTTTCCATCCACACCCAGCGCCTGGGTAAAGGCCGTACTGAAATCGGTGCTGGCGGATTTGAAACCGGTCGTGCTCATGTTCGACAGGTTGTTGGCGATGGTATTCAAGCTGGTGGAATCGGCGTTCAATCCACTCAATGCCGTGTAAAAACTGCCCATTTACGCACTCCTTGCAGTTCCTGATCCCGGTGAAGAATTCTTTCGCCTGGCTTTGAGGCTCTGCGAAATATCGATCTGTGACGAGTTCTTATCGCATCTTGAAAATGCCGTAGACGGAGGTTGACTCCCGGTTCGGTGCGACCTCAGCCAACGACGATCAGGAATCCTGTAAAAAATCTCACGCTGTTTCCGAAAATGCTTCAAACTCGTCGCCGCGCGCGCTGTACCAGGCATTCTCTTGCCTGGATACCGTTCTCCGGCGTACTACGCAAAGGAATCAGGCAAGCGTGATTCCAAATTGCGAGAGAAAGATGGGGAAATTCTTGGCTTAATGGAGAGTGGGGTTCTAAGCCCAAACCCCGGATTTTTCCGGCTGTAGGGCAATTCCACTGCTGACGGGCGGGTGGCCCGGTTCCCGCACTTGAACTTGGGGGCCCCAAGTCCCGCTTCTGGGACATTGGAAAGCACAAAAGCTACAGCCATCCCTTATTACTTCCCAAAAATTTGCGCGGCTTTACCGATCAACTTCCGCGGAATTCTGGGTTTACGCCAACAGATTAATTCAGCAATCTATGATTCATCGCTTTCGCTCATAGCAAAGACCGTGCAGATAAGTATATTTTTATCATCGAGATACATGGATTTCGATCATCCGGCGGAATTCGTGGTAGCTAGTCCCCGCGTATCAGGATGTGAGATTTGCGATTTGGCCATGGAAAACGCCTTGCAGATAATTACGCATCGTTGGTACACAGAGGAGTCAGCAGGCCAGCTTCGACACTGTTCACTGTCCACTGTTCACTGTCCACTGTCACCCCTTCAGCAGCCGTTCCACCTCGGCATGCAGCCGCTCGGCAATCGCTGCCTCCGTCTCTTCCGGAGCAAAGCGCTGCGGTCGGCCCACATGCACTTCGATTTTGCCGGAGTGGAACCAGCCGCGGCCAGCGGCCTTCAGTTCGCCCAGCCCGCGAATCGCTACCGGCAGAACCATCGCTCCCGATTGCTTCGCCAGCAGCCCGATTCCGCCACGGAAGCGCGCCAGCTTCCCTTCCGCCGAGCGCGTGCCTTCGGGGAAAACCATCACGTGATAGCCGCGATCCATGGCCGCGCCGGCGTGCGCAAAACTGTGTTGGAAGTTGCGTTGCCGGGGCAATGGAAAGACGTTGAATAGCGCCGTCAGTAGCAGGTAAATCAGTGGGCCTAAAGGACAGAAGCCCCATTTTCCATTCCTCCGCTCGGGATTGCGGAAGTGCCGGTACTCCTCCAGCATGTCTCCAGCCATGGCCACGGCAATCCGCCGCCGCATCGCTCCCGGCAGCGCGCACTGGACCAGCGGACCGTCGAAGGCCGTCACATGATTGGCGACAATAAGCATCGGCTGATCCGAGGGAGGCAGTTGAGGCGCAAACACCCGAGGATGCGCGAGAAGCCACACAAACGGCCGCTCAACCGCCTCGATAAAAGCCGCCCGCAGCCATTGGAAGGGTTCCAACCACGGCCAGCGCGGGTAGATGCACTTGTCCGGCGCGGCGTCTGCATCTGCTAATTGAGGCACGAATGCCGTCTTGGGTTCGTGATCTTCCATCCTTTCGCCAGAAACACCCATTGCAGAACCTTCAGCTCTCTGTCGCTGCGCTCTGGGCCGCTCAGGCTGACGGCGGGATGTTGTATGTGTTCCCTCAGCCTCGCCGGTTACCAGCGCGCGCAACTCCCCAAGCGTCTCCGCCCGCTCCAGCAGCCCGTTCTGGGGCGCAATGCCCAGCCGCTCTTCCAGAGCCGCCGCCAGTTGCACCCGGCCAAGGCTGTCCAGATGCAGGTCTTCGGTCAGCCGCAGTTCATCTCCGATACCAGCCGGCGGCTCGCCGGTGATCTGCGCAATCAGCGCCAGCAGCCAGTCCGACGTGGCTCCAAAGACGTTTGCATCAGCCGCTTTGGGCACAGCCGCCGCAGCCTGGATTTCCTTGAGCCACGCTGCCACTGCCTTACGCCTAACCTTGCCGGTCGAAGTGCGGGGCAGATCCGGCTCCGGCCACAGCACCCAGCGCCGCAACTTCTGAAACTCCGCCAGCTTGCGGTTGGCGCGCTCAATAACTTCCGCTGCTTTGTCACCGCTGCCGCGCATGGCCAGCACCGCGCAGGGCTCCGTCCCATTGGGAGTCTGCATGGCCACCACCGCGCAAGCCGCCACCTCCGGCTCCTGCTCAACAGCCGCCTCCATGTCCTCGGGATGCAGGTTTACCCCGGCCGCGGTCACGATCACCTCGCTCTTGCGCCCCACAAAGCGCAACTCCCCGCTCGGCTGTGTCTCGGCCAAATCGCCGGTGGCCAGCCACTCGTCCCGGCGTGGTTCGAAGGTTCCTCCTGACCACGTTCCCCCGGAGATCATCGCGCCCCGCACCAGCACCTCGCCATCCGAGCCCAGCTTTACATCCCGCCCCGGCAGCGGCTTGCCGATCGTCCCCCGAGCCACATGGAAGGGATGGTTGAGCGTGATCAGCGCGCTGGTTTCCGTCATTCCGTAGCCCTGGATCACCACCAGCCCCTGTGCGTTCCAGAACTGCTCCAGCGAACCCTGCAGCGCGCCGCCGCCGGAGACCAGCGCCCAGAACTTCAGGCCGAACTCCCGGTGCACATCGCGGAAGCGCCACCAGCGCATCCACGGCCCGATCTTTTTTTCTACCGACTGAGCCACCCGTTCCGCAAGGTCGGGATGAGCGGCTTCCAGATGCGCCTTGAGCAGCGCCATGACGCGCGGCACCGCGGCCAGCACGCTGATGCGCTCGCGTTGGATAGTCTCGATCAGCCGCGAGGCCACCAGCCGGCTCTCAAAGTGCACCTGGGCAGTAAAGATCGGCGGAACCCACAATCCCATCATCTGCCCGAAGACGTGGCTCAACGGCAGCGTATCGAAGATGCGCAACGGATGCACCAGCAGCCGCTCCCAGCGCATGTAGGGCTGCGCTCCTTGCTCGATGGGCTCCACGCTGGCCAGTATGTTGCCATGAGTCAGCACCACGCCCTTGGGGTCGCCGGTGGTGCCGGAGGTTAAGAGTATTTCGAGCGGCGTCTGGCGCGAAAGCCCTGCCACCGGTCCGGCCTCTTCAGCGGGCAGCTCGCCGAGCCAATCGTCGAATGTATGGCGGGGAAAGCCTAGTTTTGGCCATTGCGCGGGCAATTGATGAATCAGCAGCGCATCGCCCACCGCCAGCTTGGGCTGCACATCGGCCGCCACGCGCGCGGCAAACTCCGCGCTTCCATAAGCGTCCAGCGGCACCGCCAGCGCTCCGCGCAGCATACAGCCGTACAGGGCCGCAATCCACTCCGCGCTGTTTTCTGCCCAAAGAAGAACCCGGTCGCCCGGCCCGATGCCCCGCTGGATCAGCAACGCGGCAAAGCGCCCCGCCAGCCGCGCTATCTCTCCATAGCTGGTTGCGCGCCGCCGGATGCCTTGATGACGAACCACGGCGATCTGGCGGTCATAACGGCGAAAATCGTCGAGCAGTGTAGCCAGATGGTCTCGCATGAAAGTATCGGCTAAATTGATAGTAAGGCATAGAACCAGGGCTGGCGGAGTTACGGCTCATCTTTATCTCATAAAGCCGCGGAATCAGGCTGTCTTGAGAGAGCGCAATGAGTTTGAGCAGGCGCTCCTCACGATGCCGGCTCAAGTTGTTCGATAGTTTTCTTCAGGATGGCAGCGGATTTCACCAGGGCGCTCTGCTCGTCGGCTGGCAAAGTAACCTGCAATACTCGCTCCACGCCATTCTGAGAGACGATGCATGGAACCCCTAAACTCACGCCACTGAGGCCGAATTCCCCTTCCAAGACCGATGAAACCGTGAGCACTCCATGTTGGTTGCGCAGGATGGCCGCGGAAATGCGCGTCAAAGCCAGGCCGACGCCGAACCATGTGGCTCCTTTGTAATCGATGATGTGATAAGCGGAATTTCGTACTTCGTCCACGACTTTGTCGCGGGCTGCCTGCGGGTTATCACATTCCGAACATAGGCTGCAAAACTGTTCGATGGGCAGGCCAGCCATATTGGTCATGGACCAGGCAGCAAATTCACTGTCGCCATGCTCGCCGAGGATGTAAGCATGGATGTTATGCACATCCACTCCGCACTTTTGGCTTAATAAATAGCGAAACCGCGCGCTATCCAAAACGGTGCCCGATCCGAGGATGCGCCCACGCGGCCAGCCGGAGCGCTTGTAGGCGGCATACGTCAGGATGTCCACCGGATTGCTCACTATCAAGACGACGGCGGATGACTTCTGCTGTACGATTTCATCGATAATGTCATGGATGATTTTGACGTTCCGGTGCAGCAGGTCCAGGCGGGACTCGCCGGGCCGCTGTTTGGATCCAGCGGTAATCGCAATCAGGTGTGCATCGCCATAATCCGCCGCCTGGGCTTCGTGGATCTGGACGGAAGGGAAAAATGCCTGGCCATGCGCCAGATCCAGAACCTGTCCCATGGCCCGTTCATGGCTGTGATCCCGCAAGGCGATCTCATCGGCCAAACCGCTCTGAGCCAGCGTGTAGGCAAAGGTTGAACCCACCGCGCCGGCGCCAACAATCACAACCTTTCTTGGTTTCCAGGGAGCATCCTTCATCGATTTTTCTCCGTTACGGCACAGGCTTTCTTCGTTGATCTGAAGTCAAGTGTTTGCTTATACCTCAAACTGCTGTCATTTATGAAGATGACACCGGTGCTCACAAGTCTCGCATTGATTGAAACCTGGGAAGCTGCCTTTCTCATAATAGCCGCATCTCCGCCGTACCCAACTCCCCGCAAAGTAAAATGGAATCATGGGATTTGAAAGCGTAAAGAAGATCGCCGAAGCGGATTTTCCTACCCGCTGGGGAGCCTTCCGTATTCTGGGCTTCGAGGGCGCGCTGACGGCGGACAATCCCGGCGATGAAGCCCCGGCAAACGGCGCGGGCAAAGGCGAGGTCGAGGGCCTGGTGGCTCTAGTGATGGGCGACATTCACGCCACGCCGCCAGTGGTCCGCATCCACTCGCAGTGCCTCACGGGGGATGTGTTTGGCTCGCTGCGCTGCGACTGCCGGCTGCAACTGGAACTGGCCCTGCGCCGCATCGCTCAGGAGGGCGCGGGCATTTTGCTCTACGAGGAGCAGGAGGGCCGCGGAATCGGTTTGATGGCCAAACTCAAGGCCTATGAGTTGCAGGATCAGGGGATGGATACGGTCGAGGCCAACGAGGAGCTGGGTTATGCCGCGGACTGCCGGGAGTATGAACTGCCCGCCGAGGTGCTCAAACTTCTGGGCGTTTCGAAGGTCCGATTGATGACCAACAACCCGCAAAAGGTGGCGGCGCTGGAGTCCGCCGGTATCCAGGTCACGGAGCGCGTCTCCGCCGAGGTCGAGCCGCAGGAGAGCTTCGCGGGCTACGTGCGCACCAAGCAGGAGAAGATGGGGCACATTCAGGATTCGGTTCTGGAATCGCTGCCTGCCAACTTGCCAACTCGCTAACTCCGCGTAGCGGAGGCTAACTTGCCGCACTTTTTCAAAAAAACGCTACATCGTCTTATGGTTTAGATCGTTGCACTTGCGAAGTAGCCAATCTCCTGTTTCTTGTTAGTGGAGTTTATGGCTTTTTCAGGTTTTTGCAGCTTAGGCGTTGCAGGTAAACTAAAAGCATGGCGGAGATCAAGCGCAGAAAAACCGGTACGGTCAGGATCGGGCAGGTTCGCGTGGGCTGGGAGGTTCCGGTCGTCGTGCAATCGATGACCAACACCGACACGGCGGACGTAGCGGGCACCATCGAGCAGATCGAAGCCCTCGCTTTGGCGGGCTCGGAGATCGTCCGCGTCACGGTGAACAACGAGGAGGCCGCCGCGGCCGTCCCGCAAATCGTCGAAGGTCTCGACAAGCGCGGCCTGCGCGTGCCCATCGTCGGCGACTTCCACTACAACGGCCACTTGCTGCTCAAGAAATTTCCTGCCACGGCGCGGGCGCTGGCCAAGTACCGCATCAATCCGGGAAACGCATCGATTGGCAAGAAGGACAACGACAATTTTCAGGTCATGATCGAGTGTGCTGTCGAAAACCAGAAGCCGGTGCGCATCGGCGTGAACTGGGGCTCGCTGGATCAGGCTCTGCTGACCCGCATGATGGACAAAAACAGTCAATTGCAGCAGCCGCAGCCGGCGCGCGAGGTGATGCTGGAGGCCATGGTGGTCAGCGCGCTGGAATCCGCTGCCGCTGCCGAGCGCTACGGCCTGGGACGCGATCAGATCATCCTCTCCGCCAAGGTGAGCGGGGTGCGCGACTTGATCGACGTGTACACGAAGCTAGCCGCCAGGTGCGAATATCCGCTGCACCTGGGGCTGACCGAGGCAGGCATGGGCGCCAAAGGGCTGATTGCCTCCACGGCCGGCCTGGCGCCGCTGCTGCTGGCCGGCATCGGCGACACCATCCGCGTGAGCCTGACACCCAAACCAGGAGGCGACCGGACAGAAGAGGTGCAGGCCGCGCAACAGATTTTGCAATCGCTGGGGATTCGCAGCTTCATGCCGCAGGTCACGAGCTGCCCTGGCTGCGGGCGCACCACGAGCACCTATTTTCAGGAATTGGCCGAGCAGATTCAGGATCACCTGCGCAACTCCATGCCCGAGTGGCGCAAGAAGTATCCCGGAGTCGAGGAGCTTAAACTCGCCGTCATGGGCTGCGTGGTCAACGGCCCGGGCGAATCCAAGCACGCCAACCTGGGCATCAGTTTGCCGGGCACCTTCGAGGAACCCAAAGCTCCGGTCTATGTGGACGGCAAGCTCTACACCACCCTGCGCGGCGCGAAGATTGTGCCGGAGTTCAAGAAGATCCTCGATCAGTATGTGGAGAGTCACTACAAGCCGCGGGCGTAGTAGCAGCCGCTACGGCGCGATAAACGGATTTACAACGGTCAGTTTGCCAATCGACTGCCCATGCTGCATATCTTCGCTGTAGACCGTTGTGCATCCTGCTTGCATGGCCGCGGCCAGAATGAGTGAATCGTAGATATGGAACCCATGATGCCGGGATATATCTATGGCAGCTTCATGTGTCTCCATTGTGAGTGGGACTGCACGGCCACATAAATCCTTGATCACATCAAGCGATCCAGCTATTTGATCCCAACTCAGTTTTGCCTTGCGGTGACAGACCTGCACGAATTCATTCAACACCTGAATGCTCACTACGCCACCCAGCATTATGATCCGCTCGGCGATAGCGACACGTGGGTCCGGCACGGATGTCTTTTTCGCGCCGAACGCATACACGAGGATGTTTGTGTCGAGAAAAATCTTATCGCTCATGAAGTTCTTCGCGATTGAAGACATAATCGTCAGGAAGTACAAAGCGCAGACTGCGCATTTTTTCGAGCGCTTCCTGCCTTCTACGGTCGCGGATGATTTCAAACGAGTCTTCCCCTGTCTGCCTAAACTGGAAATCCTCGTCGGGCGTTAGATTCATCTTTCTCATCAGTTCGGCAGGTACGCGAAACGCAAAACTGTTTCCCCACTTTGCCAGCCTCATATCCAATACCTCCGGATATACATTTCGTATTGTATATCATATTTAGTTGGATATGGTAGTTTTTTATCTTTCACCCCAATAGCGAAGTCGATGGGGTGCCTGCCGCACCGTAGTGTACCGCTGGAATTTTGCAGATAATTTCCCACTTGTGGAGCACAATATATGCAGTCGCAAATGTGAGGCCCATATGACCACCGTCCAATCCCCAACGCGCGCAATCCTGGTACCTAGTCCGTGGCCCCTATTTTGGTCTCTTTTCTCCTTTTCTTCTCCCACAAATCCAGGTACCCCCACCCCCCCTCCCTGTGGAAATCTTTTTTTGACCCCTAGAAATCTTGTAACTTACATGTAATCAACAGCTTGCATTTTTGCCCTGTTGACGAATCAGTAACTGCAAACCCCTGATTTTACCCCTTTTTTGGCCCAAAAAGGTGCCATTTAACCCCAAAAAGGCCGCTTTTTCGCCGGATGGACATCGATCTGCCAGGGCAGGGATTGAACGAGGTTTTGCTTCTCTTTTCGCCCATTTCGCGCTACGATTGCGGCAGTTTCCCCTGGAGGTTTACCGTGGCTCTTCGCCGGGTTGGTTGGTTTTTGCTTTTTGCCGCAATTTCACCCGCGCTGGCCTTTGCCAGCTCGCAGAAGCCCTGCGTGACCGCCGACGAAGCCACCAAACTCATCGACAAGGACGTGTGCGTCTCAGCGCACATCTACGACGTGGTGGAGCTGCCGGATGGGACGCGGTTCCTGGACGTGTGCACACCGGAGACGCCGGACGAGAAGTGCCGATTCACCATCGTGAGCCTATGGGAGGATCGCGAGGAGGTGGGCGAGCTGCGCAAGTACCGCGACATGAACGTGCAGGTTCGCGGAATTGTCCGGCCCATGCATGGCCGCGCGGGGATGGTGCTGAGCCATGCGCGGCAGTTCTACGGAGGGCCGCCCAAGTTCAAGCCCAATCCCAGGCTGGTGCATGGCTTCAATGGCGAAGAGAGCCGTCCGCCGCTTTTCGACCCCAATCTGCGCTCGCAGGGCGGACGTCGCGCCTTCATGAATACGCGGGACAAAGAGACGCTGCCGCCAAGGTAAGGTTTAAGATAAAACCGCTTTGGCAACCCTTACAGCACGGAGATGTCCACATCCTCCATCAGCGGGGCATAGCGCGCGCCATTCCATAGAATCACGCAGGAGACGACCAACATAATCAGGGTCGAACCCAGGCCGATTCCCAGACTTTTTGTGCGATCGGAGATGGCGCCGATGATCTGCGGAGAAAAGGTATCTCCGAAGCAGTGGATGATGAACAGATTGATGGAGACAGCCGTGGCGCGGACCGGCGCGGAGACGGAGTTGACGATGGCGGCATTGAGCGGCCCGGTGTTGAGGAAGAGGAAGAATTCGGCGGCAAACAAGGCTGGGATGGCGCAGGCATGCGGACCGAAAAAGAGCAAAACCCCAAAGGGCAGCGTCAGCGCAACGCTCCAGAAGGAGAGCAGGTAGAGCGCACGATGGTTGGTGCGCAGCCAGCGCTGGGCAATCCATCCGCCCACCAGTGTTCCAGCGATGCCGTCGACGACCGTGGCGCCGCCTACCATCAGGCTGGCATTGGCGACCGAGAATCCGGCGGCGCGATGCAGGAATTCCGGAACCCAGTTGGAGATTCCGCCCATGGCGAAGGTGAGCGCGGCCAGTCCGAAGGTCGCGGTAAGAAAGGCCGGGTTGCGGAAGAGGCCGAAGACGGTGGCGCGATCGGCGGTGGGCCGGATGTGGTCGCTGGAGCCGCGCTCCGGCTCTTTGCCCCACCAGCCGTAGAGCGCCGCGATGATGAAGCCAGGAATGGCGCAGATAAAGAATGGCCTGCGCCAGACGCCGCCGAAGCTCAACTGCCCGCCTGCCAGATAGCCCAGGGCCGCGCCCACTGGAATCGCCAGATAAAAAATGGAGAGGATGCGGTTGCGCTCGCGCTCGGGATAGAAATCGGCCAGAACGGCGGGGGCGAAGATGCCGAAGGTAGCCTCTCCGATGCCTACGAAGGCCTGGCGGATGTAGAAAGTCCAGTAGCCGTGAACCCACACCGTTGCCAACGTGGCAAGGCTCCATAGCACCGCGCCGGTGATGATGAGCGGCTTGCGCGGATAGCGGTCTCCTAGCCAGCCGGTTAGCGGCGCGGCGATCATATAGAAGATGAACAGGGCGGTGGTAAGCGCGCCCATCTGGTGGTCGGTGGAGTGGAACTCGCGCTGAATCAGCGAAAGTTCTCCGGGCAGAATGTAGCGATCGATGTAATTAAGCAGGTTGAGGGCGATGAGCAGCGACAGCGTCGCCACGGCGGGGCTGATGCGAGGGCGCGCAGTCTGGGAGGTAATAGCCACAGGAGTCAGTCTCGCGTTGAAATAAGCTTTACCACGAATACCACACCGGGCGTGAAGATGCCCATCGCTGCTTGGGAATTATGCAGCCGGGCGGGGCCAGCGGGCCTCGACGGTGGTGCCGATGCCGCCGCGGGGACGGAATGTGCCGCGTACCTCGGCCCAGACCGGGTCGCAGGCTTTGACCACGTCCTCCAGCACCTGGTTGACGATGTTTTCCTGGAAGATGCCCAGGTTGCGGTAAGAGAACAGGTATTCTTTGAGCGATTTCAGCTCAAGGCAGCGCTGGCGGGGCATGTAGCGGATGGTCAGCACGCCAAAGTCAGGCAGACCGGTTTTTGGGCACACCGAGGTCAGTTCCGGGTCATCGATCTGGATTTCGTAGCCGGGAAACTGGTTTTGCCAGGTTTCGATGGCAGGAAAGGGAAAATCGAGGCCCGCTTTGGCGTGATCGTCGGTATAGCGTGGTTCTGGTGCCATGAAACGATTCTACGAGACTACGGAATGTCTGGCCAGAAAATCAATCTCTTTGCTGCCTCAGACCTGTTTCTGAGTCCTATATACTGACACTGGTTGGATGAATGACACGAGAAATTAAGCAAACGGCCCGGCTCTGGTTTTGGAGGGTCTCGGCTGTCCTCCTGATCGTCGTTTTTTTCACGGTGCGGGCTCTGACCCGGGA
>Ga0326728_10014047_pt1 | contig 17158 bp, 12 predicted proteins | sample MB3enrmetagenome_FD_207602 | JGI IMG/M metagenome (GOLD analysis project Ga0326728, IMG submission 207602) | Lab enriched peat soil microbial communities from McLean, Ithaca, NY, United States - MB31MN | ecosystem: Environmental > Terrestrial > Soil > Wetlands > Peat | place: USA: New York...
TCGCGCGTCGGAAAGGCGATCAGCGAGAGCTGATCGATGGGCGTTCCGTCGTGCTTCTCGGGGGGGCGCAAAATCGTGAAATGCACGAGGTCGACGGCGGCATCGGAGCGGAGCAGATTGCGCCATGTCCGCTCGCCGGCGTGCGGTTCACCCGAAACGAGCAGGACGCGCAAATTCTCTCTTACGCCCTGCACCTGAATGACGGTCTTATTGTTGATCGCCGTCAGCTCGCCCGGCTCCGGCTTAAGCTCCGCCTCGATTATATTCGGCCCGGCATGCTCGAAGCGCAGCCGGACCGGAACAGTCTTGCCGTAAGGTGCCTGAATCGTCTCAACGGGACCTGTCGCCCTGCGGATTTCGAAGGTAGCAAGCCCCCCGCCGCCCGGGCCGCTTCGCTCGGCTTTGATCGTTGCGAACGCCTCCGTCCCGGCGAGCCCGAACCGGGGCGCCGACACCACCTCGATGCGCGTGTCCTTCTCGCCCGGCAATCCCGGTATGAGCGCGTGAAGCGGAGCGTCGAAACCAAGCCGGCTCTTATCCTGAGGCGCATCGTGAATCTGCCCGTCGGTGACAAGAAGCACCCCCGCCATACGGCTTGCCGGAATGTCCGTCATCGCCTTGCCGAGTGCCGCGAAAAGATCGGTTGTCTCGCCGCCAGGCTGCTCCGAGCCCGGCACATGCACCCAGCGGACCTCCAAATTCGGGATCTTTGCGAGCTGCTCCTTGAGATCCGCCTCGATCTGGCGCGCGCGCTGGGCCCGGTCCGCGAGCTGCATGCTCGAGCTTTCGTCGATGAGGGCGACCGCGATGTTGGAGAGGGGCTGCCGGTCCTCGTTTTTCAGGTTGGGATTTGCAAGCGCGGCGAGAAAGCATGCGAGGCTCAAAGCGCGAAGCACGATGCCCCGCCGGCTTCGCCACGCGAACAAGAGGACCGACACGAAGCAAAGGAGCGTGACGGCCGCAAGCAGCTCGCGGGAAAAGAAGGGGAAGAACTCTACAGACCAGTTCATGGCAGGTAACGAGGCAGGGTCATAGCGGTCAATGCCCCAGCCGTTCGAGGATTGCCGGCACATGCACCTGGTCGGCTTTGTAGTTTCCGGTCAGGGCATACATCACGATGTTGACGCCAACGCGATAGGACATTTCCCGCTGCTCCTCACCGCCAGGCACGGCCGCGAACAGGGGCCGCTCGGCGTCGTCGAGCGCCCAAGCGGCCGCAAGGTCGTTCGAGGTCACGATAATCGAGCTGACGCCATCGGATTTCACGCCGCGCCTTGAGGATTCCCCGGCTTCCGCCTGGGCTTCCACCCATGGGTCGCCGTTATCCCAGCGGCCGGGAAAGGACTGCAGCAAATAGAATGCCTTGGTGAGCACATGGCCTTCCTGCACCCGCTGCAATGGCGGAAGGTCGAGCTTGCCCAAAAGCTGCGCAAGCGGCGTAGCGTTGCCCGCTTGTGTCAGATTTCCGGCGAAGCTGCCGTCGTTCTTGGTATCGAAGACGATGAGGCCGCCCTGTTTCATGTAGGCGTCGACCTTGGCGAGCACCCGGTCCGGCAAAGGATGTGCATCCGGCAGCACGGGCCAATAGATCAAGGGGAAAAACACAAGTTCGTCGCGGGCGGGGTCCACGCCCATCGGCTCGCCCGGCTCGACGGCGGTGCGTGCGCTCAGCACCTTGGATAGGCCCGAAAGCCCGGCCTTGCTCACCCGGTCCGCTTCTTCGTTTCCCGTCACGACATAGGCCAGCCGTGTATCGAGAGAGGCTTGCAGGGCAAACGCAGCCGCCGCTTCGTCGATTTTATCTTTGGCTGCTTCTGCGCGCGCTTCGGGCACCGCGAGGCTTGCGAAAACCGCAAATAGGGCGGCAGCCGCGGCAGCCCGGCGCCAGCGAAGCGCCCCAGCGCCCAAGAAAAAAGCGCAAATGGCGCCATCCGCGAGGAATAGCAGCAACGCTGCGAGATAGAGCCACGGAGCGAGCGCAACGGTCTTATCTTCCGCGAAGGCGAGGACATGCGCGTTGGACGGCATTCGCAACGCCTGAAGCGTATCCCCATCCCTAATGACATTGATCGCCCGGAGCGCATTTTGCGGCCCGTAGAGCCCGGCCGGGTTCGCCGCGCTGCTCCGAGCGCCGCCAATTTCAGCAACGCCAATCGCTTGGGCGCGCTCGGTAGGCTCCGCGAGCTTGCCGAAGCCGTCCAGGACGCGCCAGGGCTTCAACGCAGCGTCTTGAACGGCAGGAGCGGGGTTTTCCGCTGCCTTTGCGGCGCCATCGTCCGCCAGCGCCAATTGCAAAGGAGATAATTCGAGAATTTTTTGCATCATCTCCACGAATAGACCCGATATGGGAAGACTGGACCAGTCCGGATTGGCAGTAATATGGAAAAAGACGAGCATCCCAGCCCCGCGCCTTGCCGCGGTCACAAGCGGGGTGCCGTCGGTGAGCCGCGCCCAAACCTGCGTCTCGCGCGGCATGGCGGCCGGATCGGATAGGACTTGGCGCGAAACTGTCACGTCTGTTGGAATGGTCAGCCCATCGAAAGGCGAGTCTTGCTCGAAGGGCGCCGGCTTTTGCGGCGATGCCCACGTCATGGTTCCGCCAAGCGTGCGCCCGCCTTCGCGCAAAGGTGCGGGCAGGAGCGCATCGCCTCCGCGCTCGAGCCGGGGCCCGGCAAAGCGGATCAGCATCCCGCCTTTCTCCACGAAGGCCCCAAGCCTCGCGCGCGTGGGTCCAGCTAGGCGGCCTACGTCGCTAAGGATGATAATGGACGGCGAGCCGGCAACAAGGTCTGCCGTGGCGCGATCGAGATTTGCAGTCTGCGCCCGCGTCACCTCCGCGAACGGCGCAAGCGCGCGCTCCAGATAATAAACGGGCGAGAGGAGGGGTTGCGCTTCCTCGCTGCCTTCGCCGGCGACGAGGCCAACGCGGCGGCGCTGCGACTGGCTATCGAGAAGATAGACCGAGCCCGCAGACTCCTCTCCAGCGATTTCGAGCCGGGCAACCTGGTTGCGCAGGTCGAGAGGAAGGTCGATGGTCACTTCGGCGGAGGAGCTAGAGCCGCCGATGGCGAACGGCGCCACCGCCAATATTTCGCCCCGGGCGGTGACCGCCGAAACCTGTCCGCTCCGCGCAACGGGCCCGGACTTGAGCGCGCGGGCATGAATAATGCTTGCGTCCGCGGCCGGTTTCGTCAGGGCGAGAGCGCCCGAGCCAGCGGCGTCGCTGTAAATATCGATCGCCCCGCCGGCAGCGAGTGCGCTCAAGGCTTTGGAGAGGGCTTGCGCGCCGGCATCCTCGACGCCGTCGGAGAGCCACGCCACGCGGACGCTGCCGCGCTTTTGGCCGAGCTCTTTTTCGATTTGCTGTGCCGCGGCGGCGCGATCGCCGGGAAACGGCTGCGGGGCCAGCGATGCAAAGCGCTGCCGGAACTCAGGCGGCGTGAGCGGGGAAAGAGGCGCCGCAGGACCGGCCGTCGGGATGAGAAAAAGGGTTTGGCCGCTTTCCTCGGCGAGAGAGGCAAGCTGCCCGGCCAATGCTTGCCTGCGCGTCCAGCGGCTCGCAGCCGCCCAGCCATTGTCGGCGACGACAAGCAGGGGCTGCGAAACCGCAAGCGTAGCGCCCATTCGCGGCTTTACGGCAGGGCCCGCAAGGGCAGCGATGACCGCTGCGGCGATAAGCATCCGCAAGAGGGTGAGCCACCAGGGGCTCTGGACCGGCGTCTTACCTGTAGGCCGCACGCCGAGCAGAATCGAGACCGGCGGGAAAGGTACGGTCTTGGGGCGCGGCGGCGTCAGGCGCAAAAGCAGCCAGATCAAGGGCAGGGCTGCCAAGCCCGCAAGCATCCAGGGGGCGCTAAAGCTCAAACTATCGAGGATGCCGGTCATGCCTGCGCGCCCCCGGGGCTAGCCTGCCCTTTCAGCATCCCCTTGGCGCGGTATGCCTTTTCGAGGCCTGAGAGATGCATGAACAGCGGCAGCAGCGCCTCTACGGCCGGGCGGTCCGTATGGTGCACAAACGGCGTCCATCCCAAAGCCATCGCGTGCGAGGCAACGGCCGCCTTGTGCGCCGCAAATCTTCGTACGTATTCCGGTTGCTCATTTTCCGCTCGCTCGGCGAGATAGCGCGTGCCGCTCTCACCGTCGAAAAACTCGATCCGGCCGCTATAGGGCAAGCTTTCCTCAGCGGGATCTAGAATGTGGACGATATGACCGCGGACGCCCTGACGCGCGATGGCACCGAAGGCTGCGGCAAGCGCAGGTGCGGGCTCAAGAAAATCGCTGAAAATGACAAGTTCCGAATGGCGGCCGAAGCGGCTCCTGGGATCGGGCAAGCTCTTAAGTCCCGGAAGCGAGCGGGCGAGCGCCTCGATCATGAGAGAGGTGGTGCTGTGCCCCGCTTTCGGCTCCATGAGGCCGGGTATGCCTACGCGCTCGCCCGCATCGGAAAGGAGCAATGCGAGGGCCAAGCCGAGCACGATCGCGCGCTCGTCCTTTTGCGCCTGAGCCAAATCCCTAAAATTCATCGATAGCGACAGATCGATCCAAATCCAGACCGTGTGCGCGGCCTCCCATTCGCGCTCGCGCACGAAAAGATGGCTCGATCCGGCGGACCGGCGCCAATCGATCAGCGAGGCGGAATCGCCTGCCGCGAAGCTGCGGTATTGCCAGAATGTGTCGCCGGGGCCGGCGCGCCGCCTGCCATGCGTTCCTTGCGCCACCGTCGCCGCCACGCGCCGTGCTTCCACGAGCAGCGCCGGAAGCTTCGACGCAAGCTCTTGAGAAGCTTCCTCGTGGGCGAGGCCGGGCGTCCGGGCTTTGTGGGCGATTGACATCGAGGGCGGTTGTCTCAACGGAGGCGTGCGATAAGTTCGTCGATAACCTGATCGACCGTGATGTTTTCAGTCCGCGCCGTGAATGTGAGTGCCATGCGATGGCGGAGCACGGGCTTTGCGAGCGCGATCACATCGTCGACGTCTGGGGCGAAGCGGCCGTCGAGTAGCGCACGGGCCCTCACGGTCATGGTCAAAGCTTGGCTCGCGCGCGGCCCGGGCCCCCAGGCCACGAGCTCGTTTACGCGCCAGGCCGCTTCGGCCGTTTGCGGACGGGCGGAGCGGACCAGTTTCAATATGGCGTCGGCAACGCTATCGCCGGTGGGAATCTGGCGGACGGAACGCTGGGCGGCCATAACCTCCTCCGCCGTGAGCACTTGCTGCACGCGGCGTTCTTCGAGCCCCGTCGTCGAGAACAGCATCCGCCGCTCGGCCGCGGCATCGGGATAGGTCACATCGATTTGCATGAGGAACCGGTCGAGCTGCGCCTCCGGCAAGGGATAAGTCCCCTCTTGCTCAAGCGGGTTCTGGGTCGCGAGCACGAAAAATGGAAAGGGCAGCGCGTAGGTTTGGCCGGCGTAAGTAACTTGGCGCTCCTGCATCGCCTGCAAAAGGGCCGATTGTGTCTTCGGGCTGGCGCGATTGATCTCGTCGGCCATCAGAAGTTGCGTGAAAACGGGGCCTTCGACAAAGCGGAAGGAGCGGGACCCAGCCTTCTCCTCAAGCACCTCTGTGCCGACGATATCGGACGGCATGAGGTCGGGCGTGAATTGAATCCGCTTCGAATTGAGGCCGAGGGCCGCGCCGAGCGCTTCGACAAGCGAGGTTTTGGCGAGGCCTGGCACCCCGATCAGCAGGGCATGACCGCCGGAAAGAATGTTAACGAGAACAAGCTCGATAACGTTATCCTGCCCGAAGATGACGCGCGAAATCGAGTCTTTGGCGCGAGCCACTTTCGAGCGGATGTCATCTGCGCGGGCTAGAATGTCGGGCTCGGAAGGATAGTGCATACGATGAAAAACCTGCTTGATGACCGTTGCGGTTTGCCTGCGCCGTCTCTAATCCAGAGTATATGCTGACGCATGGCGCGGATACAACGCCACGAGGGCGAGCTTTTGCCGCCTTGCAAAGCCGGATGGCGGTAAATCCGCAAGTGCAGGCTTGCCTCTCGATCCGCAGCACTAATTTGTCAGCATTATGGAGGGCCACCCATGGCTTGGCTTCGTGAACTGACAGAAGACGCGGCGATAAGCCCTTTTTCGGCAAAGGGTTTTGCCGAAAGAGCCCGGCTTCGCGGCTTGGCGCTCGAAAAAGCTTCGTGGATGGCGGAGCAGCCCTATTCCTATGGGATCGACGCCGGACGCAGGCTGGACGAGAGCGGAAACCCTAACGAAAATTTAAGGCTTGAGCATCTCGTCGCGGCCGGCGACTGGAGGATGGCGGCGGTGCTTGTGCCCGTGCTCGTCCGCGAGCCCGAAGTCACCGTGCTGCTGACGCTTAGGACCTCTCATCTCAAGGCCCATGGCGGCCAGATCGCATTCCCAGGCGGCAAAATCGAAGCGGAGGATGCGACGCCCGTCGGGACCGCGATCCGCGAGGCAGAGGAGGAGGCCGGCATCCCGCCCGCTCTCGTTACCCCTTTGAGCCTGCTCGACCTGCACAATACGGGCACAGGTTTCCGCATCATCCCCGTGCTTTCGCTTGTCGATCCGGGTTTCGAGCCGGTCCCGCATCCGGGCGAGGTGGCGGAGGTCTTCGAAGTGCCTCTCTCCTACCTCATGACGGAGGAGAACCATATGAGACACTTACGCGAGTGGAAAGGCAGGACTGTGCAGTTCTACGCCATGCAGTATGAGAAGCGGTTCATCTGGGGAGCGACCGCAGCCATATTGCGCAATCTTTACGAGCGTCTCTACGCTCCGGACGCGGAATAGCTGTGACCGCTAAAGCAATACCGCCCGTCACGGACTCACCGAGCGTCGCAAGCGCAGACTGGTTCTTGCGGCCGCAAACGCAGGCCGTGTTCGCATGCCTCAACCGCGACGGCTTCGAGGCGCGCGCCGTTGGCGGCGCCGTGCGCAATACGCTTCTCGGCCGGGCGGTGACGGAGGTGGATTTCGCAACCGATGCCAAGCCGGAGGATATCGTGCGCCTCGCGGACGAAGCCGGCCTCAAAACGGTGCCCACCGGTATCGCTCACGGCACGGTGACGGTCATTGCCGGCGGCGTCCCCTTCGAGGTGACCTCGCTTCGCCGCGATGTCGAGACCGATGGGCGGCACGCAACCGTCGCCTTCGGCGGCGATTGGGCCGGGGATGCGCGCCGGCGCGATTTCACCATGAACGCGCTTTACGCCGACGCTACGGGCAAGGTGCACGATCCGCTCGGCGGGCTAAGCGATCTTCGCGCCGGCCGCGTCCGTTTTGTGGGAGACGCCGCGGAGCGAATCCGCGAGGATTACCTGCGCACTTTGCGCTTTTTCCGGTTCAGCGCGGATTATAGCCACGGCGATTTCGACGCTGCGGGCGTTTCTGCCGCCATCCGCGAGCGCGCCGGGCTCTCACGGCTTTCGCGCGAGCGGGTGCGCATGGAGATGCTGCGCATCCTTTTGACCCGCCGCGCTCCAGAGGCCATCGAAATCATGGACGAGTCCGGGCTTCTGCTTCTGCTTCTCGGCGGCGTTGTGCGGCGCGCGCGCTTCGAGCTGCTTTGCCAGATCGAGGCTGCGCTGGAACGCGCTCCGGACGCTATCCTCCGGCTCGCCGCGCTCGGTCTTTTCGTGGAGGAGGACGCCGGGCGTCTGACAGAGAAGCTGCGGCTTTCCTCGCAGGAGGCGAAGGATCTGGAGGGCTTGTCCGCGCTTTCGCCCGTTATTTCGCCGGGGTTCGGTAAAGCGGCTTTGGAGGTCCTGCTCTATAAGCTCGGCGTCCGGCTTTATCTTGGGCGCCTTCTGCTCGCCTGGGCCTCATCCGGTGCCTCGCCAAATGACGCGGCTTGGCGATACGCTGCCTCTCTCGCGGCCTCATGGCAGCGGCCCAATTTCCCGCTCGGCGGCGCAGATTTGATCGCGCTGGGCGTCAAGCCTGGCCCGGCCATGGGGGCGCTTTTGAAGACTATCGAGGAGCGCTGGGCTGCCGGCGGTTTCACTGCAGATCGCGAGACGCTTCTGGAATTAGCGAGGCAAGAGACAGCTAAGGAGAAGCCTTAGGCCTAAGCTGCTTTTCGTGGGGGCGATATGGTTTGTCCAAAGACTTCCTTTAGGACCTGGATGCTTGCCTCGGCTGCCGCCGCGGCGTTCGCCATCGCGGACCTGCCGGCCTACTCTGCCGGGCAGCCAAAGGCCGGCGCGTTCGACAAGGGCGATAATGCGCTTTGGATGCGCCGGCATTGGCTGCACGAAGGGCCCAGCAAGGAGGAAATCGCCGCGCTTGTGGAGAGCCTTAGGGAGCGCGGCATCAAGCGCATTTACCCGTTTCTGGGGCCGATGGACGCGGAAGGTTGGCCAGGCTGGCGGTCGAAGGCGGGTCACACCCGCTATGTGCCGGGGCCTGCCGGCGCGTTCCTCGCCGCAATCCACGAGATCGCGCCCGAGATCCGGGTGATCCCGTGGACCGGCGGGAATCTCGGCAGCGACGTGCATCTGAACGATGAGGCGCAGCGCAAGGCGTTTGCGGAGCACGCGCGGCAGCTTGTGGCGCTCGGCGCAGATGGCGTGCACCTCAATGTGGAGCCGCTTCCGAGCGGGACCGCCGCTTATCTCGATCTTCTGCGGGACGTGAAAGCCGCCATCGGCGGGCACACGCTTTCGGTTGCGGCCTATCCTCCGCCGGCCGGCCCGGATCCGGACAAGGATACCCATTGGGATCTGCCCTTTATGCGCAAGGTCTGCGCGATCGCGAACGAGCTAACAATCATGGCCTACGACACAGGCCTGACGTCTGCGCCGGGCTACGAAAAGCAAGTGTCGGCTTGGACGCGGCAGCTCGCCGCGGCGCTGCCTTCGCCAGACGCCGGCGGCTGCGAGTGGCTCATGGGCGTTCCGGCTTATGACGACGACAAGGATTATCACCGGCCGGACGTGGAAACCATCGAGCACAGCCTCAACGGGATCGTTGCAGGCCTTAGCGGCGTTCGGGCGCTTTCGAATTTCCGCGGCGTAGCGATCTATGCCTCCTTTACCACCGATGAGAAGAAATGGGCGGCGTACAGCCGGCTCTGGCGCGGCGCCGGACCTTTTACTTCGCCGCCGCCCGATCCCCGCAATACCACCGAGTAGCGCATCGCCCCGCTGCGAAGCCTTGCAGCCGATTCCCATTAGGCTTAGACTTTGGTTGATGAGTGTGCGCGTTTTGCCGCATTATCGGGGAAGGAGTTTGGCGTGGCTCATAGATTGAAATGGAGCGAAGACGATGAGAACGAGCGTGACGCTTGCGGTAGCGTTACGGAGCTGATCGGCACCATAGGGCTTTTTTATATTGCGCTGATCTGCTTGGGGTTCGCTTTCGTAACTCTCGAAAACCTGCATCGCGCCGGCGACTCGGCTTCGCAAGCCCGCACGCCTCAGGCCGCCCTTTTCCAGGCCTTGCTGCCGTTCGATAGCGGGCATTGAGGAAATTACAGCATTTGGCGGTTTATCCCGCCGGCTTTGCACGATCTGCCGCTGCCCAAGATTGACGGTCAAACGCATCGAATGTATATGCAATCGAAGATTGGCTGCCTATGGCAGGCTGGGCATCTTTTCACCCAACATCGGATCTCACAGCGCGGGTAGCCCGCCCGCGGAAGGAATACGTGACATGGCAAATACGAAATCGGCAAAAAAGGCCGCCCGCCAGGCGGAACGGCGCACGCTCGTCAACAAATCCCGCCGCAGCCGGGTGAGGACATACGTGCGTAAGGTCGAAGAGGCGATCGCCTCGGGCGATAAGGACGCCGCGAATCTTGCTCTGCGCGAGGCACAGCCGGAGATCATGCGCTCGGCCTCAAAAGGCATCATGCATAGGAACACAGCATCCCGGAAAATCTCGCGCCTGTCCGCTCGCATCAAGGCGCTTGGCGAGGCTGCATAGATTCATCGGCACTGATGCCGATTTACATCACTCGCTGTTGCCGCGGCGGCCAGCGGGTTGGCGTACTCAACAGAAAGTACCGCAATATCAATCGATTACCGGTTCAATAGATATAAGCTCCCCGGGGCCTGGGCCCGGGAGCCTGGCGCGAGTCAACCAAAAACCGCAACCTCCGCGAGCGCGTCATTCTTCCTACATTCTTCCTAAAAGTGTTAACAATTCGTTAATTTCTTCAATGGCTTGATGCCATCCCTCAAGGGCAGCGGCTGTATTTGCCCCAAAGCTTCTCCCATGGACGCCGCGCTCCGCCGCACTTGCGCGCCGAGGCCCTCCTTTGTATGCTGAGGTTTCCGAACGGGGGATTTTCCCCTCCTGATAATGTTTCTGTAATGCGTACCGGGCTCGCTTTGTGGGGTGGCCTCCACGTGGAATGAGTCCCGTTGTCCATATCAGGCGACGGATAGACGGTGCGCGCGCCCAGCTGTTTGGTGTCCGTTGCACCTTTTGTCCGCAATGCATTGGGCAGGAGGAAGATGGATGCGAAGTGAATGCACGGCGGCGTCGCCGCAATTTATATATTCTTATGCGTGGAAGGTGCCGCCAGCCCGGCCCATCATTTTCGAGCGCGCTCAAATGCTCGTTTCACGCGCCCAGGAAAAGTGCGAGCGAAACGCCTCGCAGGCTGCACACCCTTCGATTCCTTGGAAAGCCTACCTCGCGTCGAGAGAGTTCCAGCACATGGCATCGGACCTTGCCGAGGGCCTGTTCGCGGAGACTTTGCCGGCCGGTCTTCAAGCTATCTCCCGCCCAGCCTGCTTAATGGCAGGCGCTCAGGCGATGCCAGCAGCCGCTGGAGAGCATCCGCGCGGCTTGCTGGCTGCCGTCTTGCCAGACGCTGCCGGTACCGCTCCGGATGAACAGAAGCCAGGCGAACTGCGGCACGATCTTCCCATCGCGGCCTAGCATTCCGGCGTATAGCCCCCTTCTAATTAAACGCTTTTTCTAAGAAGCGGCGAGGTATACTATTATGGAAGCCTTGGAGCTCTCGACATCTTCCTCAATCGAACATAAATGGCGGCGCATTCAAAGCCGTTTGCGTGCCGAGCTCGGTGACGACGTGTTCACGAGCTGGTTTGGGCGAGTGGAGCTAGAGAATTATGACGGCCGCGTCGTGCAGGTTTCGGTTCCGACCAAATTCCTGCGCAACTGGTTGCAATCCCACTACTCGGACAGGCTTCTCGCATGCTGCAGCACCGAGCTGTCCGGCGCGAACAGGCTTGAGTTCCGGGTGCGTCAGCCGCATCTGGCCGCGATCGAGAAAGTGAAGGCCGTACCCGTTGCGAAGGACGCTGCCTCTCCGAGGCCGGTGGCCGCCGCTTCCGCACCGCTTCGCGTCGTCCCCCAGCAAATGAGAGACGGAAGAACCGGGCTTGACGGATTTGAAGGCTCGCCGCTCGATCCGCGCTACACCTTCCAGTCTTTCGTCGTTGGCGCACCTAACCGCCTTGCCCACGCAGCAGCCCTGCAAGTCGCCGAAAGCACGCCCGACCAGCCATTGCGCTACAATCCGCTTTACATCCACGCGCGCGTGGGAATGGGCAAGACGCACCTTCTACATGCCGTCGCCTGGGAGGTGAAGAACCGCAATCCCGCAGCGAAGGTTCTCTACCTCACGGCAGAACGCTTCATGTATAGTTTCGCAGAGGCGCTGCAGACCCGCGATGCTCCCGCATTCAAAGAGAAGCTTCGCATGATCGACCTTTTGCTGATCGACGATATGGAATTCTTGCAGGGCCGCACTTTCCAGCAGGAGTTCTGCCACACGCTGAATTCGCTGATCGATGGCGGCAAGCAAGTCGTGGTGGCTGCGGATTGTGCCCCGCTACTGCTCGAAAGCTTCGATGCCAGAATGCGTTCCAGGCTTTCCGGCGGCTTGGTCGCGGAACTGGCTGCGCTCGATTACGAGCTGCGGCTGAAGATTCTGGAAAAGCGCGCCACGGAAAAAATTGCGTCTTCGCCCGGCTTCGAAGTGCCAGGCGATGTCCTCGACTATCTCGCCACGCAACTGACGGAGAACGGCAGAGAGCTGGAAGGCGCCATCACCCGCCTGCATGCTGCCTATCAGCTCACCGGCGAGAAAGTGACCTGCGATGCGGCCGAGAACACAATCGGCGATCTTATCCGCTCGAAAGAACCGAAGCGCGTTAAGATCGACGACATTTTGCGCATTGTCGCCAAGCATTACGGGGTGCAGCGCGGCGATCTTCTTTCAAGCCGGCGCAACCAATCCATTGTGCGGCCGCGCCAAATCGGCATGTATCTTGCCAAAACGCTGACGTCGCGCTCGCTGCCGGAGATCGGCCGGCGGTTCGGCGGAAGGGACCACACGACGGTCCTTCATGCGATCCGGAAGATCGAGAACCTCAAGCAGCAAGACGGCACGCTGAAAGAAGAGCTCGATTCGCTGTCCCGGATGTTGAAGGACGGAACCATCTGAGCGGCGTCTGCAAGCCTCCTGGACCTGCTGGACTTGACAGAACCGGTTCAGCGGTCATTCTGCTCTTTCCAAAGAAAACACCGCCCGAGCGGGGTAACCGTAACAATGCGCTTCGTTGCCGACCGGAATTCGCTACTGCGTGCCCTCGGACATATCACGGGTATCGTGGAGCGGCGCAACACCATTCCGATTCTCAGTAATATCCTGACCGGCGCCGAAGCGTCCGGCGTTTTGACCCTCAAGGCGACCGACCTCGACATGGAGGCGATCGAAACTCTTCCTGCCAAGGTAGAGACGCCGGGCGCGGTGACCATCCCCGCGCACACGCTGCACGATATCGTCCGCAAGCTTCCCGACGGCGCCGAGATTCTTGTCGAGCGAAAGGGACCGGACGGCCGCCTTAAAGTCGCCGCCGGGCGCGCAAGCTTCGAGCTTGCCGTGCTTCCGGCCGACGAGTTTCCCGATATGGGCCAGGCCGAGCTGCCGCACCGCTTTACGGTCGCAGGCGGCGAGCTGAAACGGCTCTTCGAGAAGGCCCGGTTTGCCATATCGACCGAGGAAACGCGCTATTACCTGAACGGCATCTACCTGCACCGCGTCGAAGGTGGAAGCGCACCGAAGCTTAGAGCGGTTGCAACCGACGGCCACCGGCTCGCGCAGGTGGAGACCGAATGCCCCAAAGGCACCGAGGGCATGCCCGGGGTCATCGTGCCCAGGAAAGCCGTGGCTGAGCTCATTAAGCTGATCGACGATGCCCAGGCTCCGGTTGAGGTCTCGCTCTCTCAAGCCAAGATCCGGTTTGCCGTTGGAGATGTGGTACTGACCTCGAAGCTCATCGACGGCTCCTTCCCGGACTATGCCAGGGTCATTCCAACATCGAACAAGAAGCTGCTGCTTCTCGTAAACGCGGACCTCGTGAAGGCCGTCGACCGCGTCTCGACGCTATCCTCGGAAAAGGGGCGCGCGGTGAAGCTGAACGCGAGCGACGGCTGCGTCGTCGTTTCGGCCAGCAACCCGGAATCGGGCTCGGCGACGGAGGAAATCGCCGCCGATTACAAGAACGAGCCGATCGAGATCGGCTTCAATGCGCGCTATCTGCTCGATATCGCGGCGCAGATCGACGGTCCCAACGCTTTGTTCAAGCTGGCGGACGGCTCTTCGCCATCGCTGATATCGGATGAAAGCGACGATTCGGCGCTTTACGTGCTGATGCCGATGCGCGTTTAGGCCCAGAACGTGTCCAGCCGTCATCCCGTGCGCGGTGCAGCGCAAAGCCGTGCGCTGCCGGCACGGGATTTTTACGGGCGCCTGCGCTTTTTGAGATTCCGTGTCTGCGCAGCGTCATTTCATGCCGCAGCGCATAACGGATGACACCGCGGGGCGGGCCGTGAAACGTTCTGACGACGATGAGAACCGCATTTGGATAGGCAAGCTCACGCTGACAGACTTTCGTAACTACCGAAGCGCCACACTTACGCCCCGCCCAGACCCGGCCGTTCTCCTCGGCGCCAATGGCGCTGGAAAAACCAACTGCCTCGAAGCCATTTCGCTTCTCACCGCGGGGCGGGGGTTGCGCTCTTTGCCCTTTTCGGAACTTGCGCGCAGCGGCGGCACGGGCGGCTGGGCGGTTGCCGCAAAGGTCTTTGCCGGCGCTGAGGAGATCGAGATCGGAACGGGCGTGCAGATACCTCCCGGCGCAATATTGGGAGTTCGCGCGCCGCGGATTGTCAAAATCGACGGTACCCAGGCCAAGGGATCGGGGGCCTTGGCGCGAATACGCATGGTGTGGCTGACGCCTGCCATGGACAGCCTGTTCGTTGGCGCGGCAAGCGAGCGCCGGCGCTTCATCGACCGTTTGGTGCTTAGCCTCGAGCCCGCCTATGCGGGCGCCGCGGCGGCGTACGACCGGGCGATGCGCCAGCGGAACAAGGCGCTCGAAGCCTTCAGTCCGCCGCAGCTGCTCGATAGTATCGAGGTGCAAATGGCAGGAGCGGCGTCGGAAATTGCCGCAATGCGTCAACGTGCCATTCAAAGCCTGGCGTCGGAAATCGCGCGCGAGAGGGATAGCGCGCCGGACTCGGCGTTCCCGTGGGCGAGGCTCTCGCTTGAGGGCCACCTCGAAGAACAAGCCGGTCGAATGCCCGCAAGCGAGATACGGGAGTCCTATGTGCGCCTTCTCGCGCAATCGCGCGACCGCGACCGCGCGGCAGCGCGCACGCTCATCGGGCCGCACCGGAGCGATCTCGAGGTGACCCACGGCCCCAAAGACACGCCGGCGAAGATGTGTTCGACCGGCGAGCAAAAGGCGCTGCTTGTGGGCCTTGCGCTCGCACAGGCCCGCCTTGTAAAAGAAGTCTCGGGCGGCGTGTCGCCGCTGATATTGCTGGACGAGATCGCGGCGCATCTGGACGCGGAGCGGCGGGCGGCGCTTTTTTCGTCTATCGCAAGGTTAAACGCGCAGGTTTGGATGACCGGCACGGATAGCTCTACCTTTGCACCGCTGCGGGATGTTTCGGCTTCGCAATTTTTTCTCGTGTCAAACGGCGCTTTTAGCCCCTTGAACGGTGCAGAATCGGGTTTGAAACACTAAATAAGAGCATGTCCCAATGCCGCAAAGCCTGCGGCCGATCAGGTGTCATTTATGGAAGCAGCACGGCACATAGACGCGGCGGTTGAAGCCTATGGTGCGGACAGCATCAAGGTCTTGAAGGGCCTCGACGCGGTCCGCAAGCGGCCCGGCATGTATATCGGCGATACGGACGACGGCTCGGGCCTCCACCATATGGTCTATGAGGTGGTCGACAATGCCATAGATGAGGCGCTCGCGGGTTACGCGGACCTTGTTTCGGTGGCTCTGAACGCCGACGGCTCGGTGACCGTCGAGGACAACGGCCGCGGCATCCCAACAGAAATCCACACGGAAGAGGGCGTTTCCGCTGCCGAGGTCATCATGACCCAGCTTCATGCCGGCGGAAAGTTCGACCAGAATTCCTACAAGGTCTCAGGCGGCCTGCATGGCGTGGGCGTGTCCGTGGTGAACGCGCTCTCGACGAGGCTTGAGCTGACCATTTGGCGCGGCGGGCAAGAGCATTTCATGGCCTTCGCCGATGGCGTCCCGGAAGCGCCGCTCAAAATAGTCGGCGCAGCGCCGGGCAAGAAGGGGACGCGTGTGACCTTCACGCCGAGCCCGGCAACCTTCACCATGGTCGATTTCGACTATGCGACGCTTGAGCACCGGCTGCGCGAGCTCGCGTTCTTAAATTCCGGCGTCAATATCGTGCTCACGGACTTGCGCGGCGTCGAGCCGGTCAAGAGCGAGTTCAAATATGAGGGCGGCCTGAAGGCGTTCGTCGAATATCTGGACCGGGCGCGCACCCCCTTGCTCGCGGAGCCGATTTTCATCAAGACGGAGCGCGAAGGCGTTGCCGTCGAGGCGGCGCTCTGGTGGAACGATGGCTACCACGAAGGCGTGTTCTGCTTCACGAATAACATTCCGCAGCGCGATGGCGGAACGCACCTTGCCGGATTCCGCGCGGCGCTGACACGCACCATCAACACTTACGCGGCGTCAACCGGGGTCGCGAAGAAGGAGAAGGTTCAGCTTACAGGCGACGATGCCCGCGAAGGGCTGACCTGCGTGCTGTCGGTGAAAGTCGCCGATCCGAAATTCTCAAGCCAAACGAAGGACAAGCTCGTATCCTCCGAGGTGCGCCCCGCCGTCGAGAGTATTATGGCGGACACTTTGGGCACCTGGTTCGAGGAGCACCCGTCCGACACCAAGCTCATAATTCAGAAAGTCGCCGAAGCCGCCGCCGCCCGCGAAGCCGCCCGCAAGGCGCGCGAGCTGACCCGGCGCAAAGGCGTGCTCGACGTCGCCAACCTGCCGGGCAAGCTCGCCGACTGCCAAGAGCGCGACCCCGCCAAATCGGAGGTGTTCCTGGTCGAGGGCGATAGCGCCGGCGGCTCGGCCAAGCAAGGCCGCGACCGCTCGAACCAGGCCGTGCTGCCGTTGCGCGGTAAGATTTTGAACGTGGAGCGCGCGCGTTTCGACAAGATGCTGTCGAGCCAGGAGATCGGCACGCTCATCACAGCGCTCGGCACCGGCATCGGCCGCGACGACTTCGATATCTCGAAGCTCCGCTATCACCGCATCATCATCATGACGGACGCGGACGTCGACGGCGCGCATATCCGCACGCTGCTTTTGACCTTCTTCTACCGGCAGATGCCGGCGCTGCTCGAAGCCGGGCACATCTACATCGCTCAGCCGCCGCTCTACAAGGTCAAGCGCGGCAGCTCCGAAAGCTATCTTAAGGACCAGCGGGCCTTCGACGACTTCCTCATCGATGGCGGTCTCGACGGTGCGGTTCTCGTCCTTGCCGACGGCGAGCGCCGGTCGGGGCTGGATCTGCGCTCTGCGGTGGAGCGGTCGCGATCGTTCAGCCACGTGGTGGATCAGCTGCATCAGCGCTATAACCGCAGGACTGTGGAACAGGCAGCGATCGCAGGGCTTCTCAATTCAAAGCTTGCGGACAACGAGGAGGAAGCCGAGCGGCTCGCTTCGGAGGTTGTTGTGCGCCTTGCCGCACTGTCCGAGGAGACCGAGCGCGGCTGGGCTTGGAGCCGGAGCCCCGATGGCGGCTTCGCGTTCGAGCGTGAGGTTCGCGGCGTGAAGGAAACCCATAACATCGACTGGCCGCTCATCCAGTCGGCGGACGCGCGCAAGCTTCACCAGTATCATGCTGAGTTTTCGGCCCTTTTTG
>Ga0326728_10014048_pt1 | contig 17155 bp, 10 predicted proteins | sample MB3enrmetagenome_FD_207602 | JGI IMG/M metagenome (GOLD analysis project Ga0326728, IMG submission 207602) | Lab enriched peat soil microbial communities from McLean, Ithaca, NY, United States - MB31MN | ecosystem: Environmental > Terrestrial > Soil > Wetlands > Peat | place: USA: New York...
CCGCAAACCCCGCCTTGTCCAGGCGGATCACCCATTGCGACTTGCGGTCGCCCTCGGGCATCAGCGCCGAAACGGTGTTCCACAAGCGCGGCTGATTGTGGCCGAGAATGGTTGCGCCGGGCAGGGCGCGAAGAAACTGCGCCTCGAAATTGTCGCGCCACACCTTGCGCAGCAGATGCTCGCTGCGCGCCATCTGCTTCTCGCGAATCTCCAGCGCCGCCATCATGGCCGCGATGATCGCCACGTTCTCCGTGCCCGCGCGGCGTCCGCCCTCCTGCTTGCCGCCAAGCAGGAGCGGCGTCAACTGGCTGCGATGCGGGACTTTCAGGAACCCCACGCCCCGCGGCCCTCCGAACTTGTGCGCCGCGCCGCTCACGTAATCGCAGTCGCCCAGGCCCTTGCACGGCATTTTGCCGATGAATTGCACGGCGTCCGTGAAGAAGGGCACCTCGTAAGCCTGGCAAATCGCCAGAATTTCCCGCCACGGTTGAATGACGCCGGTTTCGTTGTTGGCCACCATGACCGCCACGAGACCGGGCCGCGCATCGGACAGCTCCGCGGTCAGCCAGTCCATGTCCACCACGCCGTCGCGCGTGACCGGAATGGTTTTCACGCGCCTGCCGAAATAATGCCGGGAAGAATCGTCCACGCACGGATGCTCGATGGCCGAAACGAAGATGTGCTGCGCCGGCGGTAGCTTTTTGGCGAAATGATGCATCACCGTGTTGTTCGCCTCGGTGGCGCCGCTGGTCCAGACAATGTCGAGCGGATGGCATCCCAGAAAGCCGCCCAGCTTTTCGCGGGCGTCGGCCAGCGCGATGGACGCGCGGGTGCCGGACTGGTGCATGGAGGAAGGGTTGCCGCCGAGCTTCTCGGTGACCTCCAGCCAGGTTTCGCGCGCCTCGCGCATGACGGGCGCGGTGGCGTTGTAATCAAAGTAAATCACGTCAACAGGGTAGGAAATGCCCCCGCGCACGACGAGATTTTTGTCGCGCGGGCCGCGCAGCCGCGAAAAGCCGTAAAAATCATCATGGAGACAAATGATTGATTCCCAAACCAAACACCGGGGCACGAATTTTCCGCTGGCCGATTCGTCAGAGCTTATTTTGCTTTGTGCAGTGGAGTTTGATGGTTTAATTGAATTCGATTTGAAATGAAAACGTGCCAGTCAACGTGTTCACCGAGCCATCATGCCGGGAATTGTGATTGTGTCAATGGCGTCCGTCGGCGTCGTTGCCGAACTTCACGCAACGGATACATGGATCAATTCAATCACCGCCCGAAGCCAATGACCGCGCAATGAAATACCAATTTCCTAGGACTGACCCTTCCACTGACCCTTCCAATCAAAATGGATATCGAAGGAGCAAGCTTAGTTTGCTTTACGTCTTGTGCTTTATTCTTATGGCGATTTCTTATCCGGTGAGAGCGAGTCAAGAACCCGCATTTGTCTTGAGCGGAAATTTTGAGGATATTTTTGCGAATAAGCACAACATTGGCGGCTCGTTTACAGTCAAAGCCTTTGAATCTAATGCTTTGATTGACATGACACTTGAACATGGGTTTCGTCAAGTTGTTGGAACAGATGGGCACGATTCATTTGATTATTGTCCTATTGGGCTAGCTGATATTTCGTCAGGTCGTTTCCCATCAAATGCTCATGAGTTCGAGCAATTTCTTTGGCTGGTTTGTGTTCACGACCCTGAATTAATCACAAACTTGCACTCTTATGGGTTTTCATTTTATGGAAGCTACACCACAAACGATGTGGTTTTACAAATTAAAACGAACAATGCCCCGCCTAATTTAATTAGTTCGATCAAATGGTATGCCCCTAATTATGCAGTGGCAGGAACTAATCATTATGAATTGTCTATGTATCCTAAAGGTTACTTGATGGCTGAATTGGCTGTAACCAAAACAAGCACTAATGACCATGCAGTAATTCCAAGCGAAGTTGCATTCAATCAATTCAGTATGGCACCTTTTGATTTGAGCAAGCCTCAGGGCAGTGTCGGCCATTATGACTTTTCTAATTTGCCCATTAGAAACCAAAATGATGTCGCGCAAGTTGAATTTGCGTTGTTTTCCATGACAAATATTCAAGTAACCAGTCCACTATCAAGTTATATTCCGGAGATTCCGGATAAAAATGCGCGTGTTAATGACGAGCGTTTTCCAGAAATGGGAGTGGTTATGGTGGCGAGTTCTGGAAAATGGTGGACAGCACGAGAACTCTATCAAAATCGTGAGACTTCAGTTAAGCCTCATCGAAAAATCATTTTAATTTCACTTTTAATCTCTTTTCTTTTTCCGATTTTCCTGCTGATTAGAATGTGGAAGCACGGAGATAGTAAAATACACCAAAAAGACAACCAATGAAAAAATGTAATACTAAAAACGGGTCAGTCCTAGGAAATTGGTATCTTTATTGAAGTTTTTTACATTCCACCAGCCACCCGTCGGCAGATTCGTGGGGCTCACCTTTTCACGATCAGTTCAGCCGTTCCGCTTCCTTCAGGACAAGCCGCTTGCCCTTGTTTCAGCCGGCGGAATTCAGATAATCGTGAGGCGGCTTCTCTGCGTCTCCGCGTCTCTGCGGTTAAAGAGTGCCCCGGCCGCACCTAATCGCGGCAAAAAAAGCGTTTTATCAGACACTGGCGTCTCTAGCCCTGCGTCCGGCAAGTGAGCCGGAATTTCCCGGAGGTCAACGGCGCCAATAGCTTGACGGATTCCGCCGGCACCGGCTTTTCCGCCTGCAACAATTCCTGCAACCGCGCCCCGACCGCCTTGAGCGTTTCCGCCGTGGGGGGGTCGCGGTCGGGGATGAATTGCAAACGGCATTCGCCGTCGGGATGCTGCGCGAGCTGGTAATGCAAAATTCCCGGCGCGCCCTCAAAGCATCGGTCCACCTCCAACGTGGTCACGCGCCGGCCGTCGCGTCGCTCCAGCGCATCGCGGGCGCGGCCATGAATGAGATAATCGTTTGCATAAGGACGCTCGCGGAGTTCCACCAGGTCGCCAATCCGGTAGCGCACCAGCGGCATGATGTCATTGGTCAGGGTGGTGACCACCAGGCTGCCGATGCCGCGCGCGTCGGCGTCCACCACCTCGAAAAAGGCGTTTTCCAGGCACGCTTTCATTTCGCCGCGCTCGTTTTCCATCAGGAGATGGCCCGTCTCGGTGGAACCGTACAGGTTGAAAACCGGCACCTGGAAGACGCGCTCCAGAATCCGCCGATGCGTCACGCTCATGAATTCGTAGCTGCCCAGGATGAACTTCACGGAGGGAAAGGTGATGCCCTGGCGCTCGCAATAAAGGGCGAAACACGCGCCATGCACCGGGTCCAAATCCAGGAATTGCGGCGACCATTCCAGGATTTCACCGGCCATGCGCGCCAGTTCCGCATCGGTCAACAGGAACGGGATGCGCGACTGGTTGACGAACAGCGTGTTCCCCACCGTCCGGGCGGCCTTGGAAGTGAAGTTGGAGAAGCAGACCAGTCCGTTGCAAACCGGCGGCACCAGGGTGGCGCGCCGGGCCTGGGGGTTTTCGTCGAGGACCCGCGCCACGAACGGGTTCAGGCGCAAGACGCGCGCCTCCTGCTCGTTCCACCAACCGCGTCCGAACAGCACCGGCGTGCGCTCGTCGGAGCTTCCCGAGGTGTGTTCCAATTCAATCAGTTTCCCTTCGATCAATGAGCCGAGGTCCTGCCCGGCGCGAAGAAAATTATGCGGAAAATTCGTCCTTAACTCGTGCTTGCCGATCAACGGACGCTGGAAAAAATGGCGTTCCCCCGACGAATGGTACAGGGGCACGTCGCGCCAGCGCGGCAGGAGGGACTCCAGCCGTGCAAATTGCGCGCCTTCGCGCATGAGTTCGGGGGCTGCAAGCATTGCAACACTACTGATGCACCAAAATCATCCAATTATCCAGTCGGAATCTTGGCTGTCAGCGGATGAGAACTGCTGAAACACGGACGCCGCAAATTAATATGCCGCCTTTGCGCCAAGATGAATTGCCAAAAATTCATCCTTTGTGCATTCTCTCCTCATGAAATCGCTTTTGGTGGCGTTGGTGTTTCTTTTGAGCCTCCTCCCGGCGTTGCGCGCGCAACAGGAGGCGGACGAGAAATACATTGCCATCTATGGCGCGGTGAGCCAGGCCGAAAGCCTTGTGGATTCCGGGGACCGTGCTCATGCGCTCACCAGCCTGACCCAAGTGCGGGAGCAACTGCTGGATTTTCAAAAAGTGTATCCGGACTGGAACCCGGCCATCATCAGTTACCGGCTTCAAGACCTCGACAGTAAAATCGCCGACGTCAAAGCGCAAATTGCCGCCGCCGCCGCTGCCGCCGCAGCCGCCACCGCGCCGCCGCCCCAGGCCGCCACGACAGCGGCTTCCGCACAAATGGCCCAAATGACGGCCCAGGCGCAGCAACTGCAGGCTCAGTTGCAGGCGGTCCAGGCGGAAAACCAGACGCTACAGGCCAAGCTCAGGGAGGCCTTGTCCTCCCAGCCGGCGGCCGTCAGTTCCGGCGAATTGCAGCGGGCGCAGGACCAGATTCGCTCGCTGATGAAGGAAAACGACCTGCTCAAGGCGAACGACGCCGTGGACCGGAATACCAACAGCATTTCTGCCCTGCGCCGGCAGTTGGGCGACGCGCTGGACAATTATACGGCCGAACACACGCGGGCTGAGAAGATGGTTGCCGAAAACGCGGCTTTGCAGCGGGACCTGAAGCAGGCCGGGCAGGAATCCGGCGCGGTGGATTTGTTGCGCAGCCAGAACGAGCGTTTGAAGTCGCAACTGGAGGCCCTCCAGTCCGCCGCGAACAACGCGGCGGCGGCCGGCGAACTGGCGGACAAGCTCAAGGCGGCCAATCTGCAAATCTCAACGCTGCAAACCACCGTGACCGTGGTGAGCCTGGAAAAGGGCGCCTTGGAAAACAAGGTGAAGCAGTTGTCCGCCGAACTGGAGCAGTTGCGCGCGGAGAATTTCGAGGGCCGCATCCGCGACCTGACCGAGCAGCGCGACGAACTGAGCCGGAAGCTCGCCAGCGCCGGCAGCAAGAGGAGCCGGGGCGCGCCGGACGCGGAACTGGCGGCGCTGACCAATGAAATGCAGACGTTGCGCGCGCGGCTGGCCGTGGCCGAAGCCAAGCCAGTACCCTATTCGGCCGAGGAACTGGCCTTGTTCCGGCAGGCGGCGCCGCAGCCCAATCCCAATCCAGACCGCCACTCCATTCGCGAACTGCCCAGCGGCACCGCTGAACTCGTGGCCTCGGCGCAACGGCATTTTTCCAACCACGAGTTTGACGCCGCCGAAGCCGACTATCAAAAAATCCTTGAGCGCGACCAAAACAACGGATTGGTGCTGGCGAACCTGGCCACCATTGAATTGCAGGAGAACAAGCTGGACGAAGCGGAAAAGCACCTTACCGCCGCGCTCATCCAAAGCCCTGACGACGCCTATAATTTGTCCACGCTGGGATATTTGAAGTTTTGCCAGCAAAAATACGACGACGCGCTCAATGTCCTGAGCAAGGCCGCCAAAATTGACCCCAACAACCCGGAGATTCAGAATTATCTGGGCGTGACCCTGAGCCACAAGGGCCTGCGCATTCAGGCGGAGACGGCGCTGCGGAAGGCCATTGAACTGAACCCGCTCTATGCGCCCGCGCACAACAATCTGGCGGTGGTTTATCTGAACCAGACTCCGGCCATGCCGCTGCTGGCCCGCTGGCATTACCAGAAAGCCATCGCCGCCGGCCAGCCCCGGAACCCCGACCTGGAAAAGCTGCTTGCGGACAAGGGTGCGCCGGTGGATCAGGCCCAATAAACAGGCCGTGGGATGCTTCAAGCCTTCCATGAACTGACGATTTCCACGCGTGGCCGCGGGCTGGTTGATTTCACGGATGACGTGGAGGCCTGGATCGCGCGCGGCAAGTTTCGTGACGGGCTTCTGACCTTGCATTTGCGGCATACCTCCGCGTCGCTGCTGATCCAGGAAAACGCCGATCCGGATGTGCGGCGGGACTTGGAGGCGTTCTTTGCGCGTTTGGTGCGAGATGGCGACCCGCTGTTTGTCCACAACGCCGAGGGAGACGATGACATGCCGGCCCATATTCGCACGGCTTTGACCACGGTAAACCTGTCCGTGCCCGTCCGGAATGGGCGCCTGACGCTGGGGACATGGCAGGGCATTTATCTATGGGAGCACCGGGTCCGGTCCCATTCGCGGCAGGTTTCGCTGCATTTTATTGGAGAAGGAAGTCCCTTGTGAGGTATATGTCCAAATCTTCGCGCGCCACGAAGATTTTCTGAAGGCGGCGCTCCCCAAATACGCGTGAATTTTTCCCCTTATATTGAACGGCTTGGCGGCTTGTCAAATCCAAGGCTCTGGTTTACTTTTTAGGACTGATGTCGTTTAAGCAAATTTTTTTGATGGCGGCGCTTCTGGGTTGCGGCGCTTTCCTTGTTTCCGCGGATACCGTTCAACTCAAGGACGCCGCCGCCGTGACCGGCAAGATTGTGGAAGAGAAATCCGACTCGGTGGTGGTGGACGTGGGCTATACCGCGCTGGTCATCCCCCGCACCGCCATTACAAGCGTCGCCAAGGCGGCGGCAGTGAAATCCGACCCCGCGCTGTCCTCCGCCGCATCGGGCCAGTTTTACGCGGCCACCACCAAGACCTCTGCCGCGCGGGATGTCAGCTCGCTGGTCAAACTGATTGGCGAGGCGGTGGTCGAGGTAAAGACGCCCGAAGGGCTGGGTTCGGGGTTTTTCATCAACGAAGACGGCTACCTGATCACCAATTTTCACGTCATCGAGGGCGAGACCGAAATTTCGGTGGAAGTGTATCATCAGCGGGACGGCCAGTTGGACCGGGAGACGTACAAACAGGTCAAGATCATCGCCATCAACAAATTTCACGACCTTGCATTATTGCATATCGAGGACAAGAACGCGCCCAAGTTCAAGTTCGTCACCCTCGGCAGTTCCGATGCGATGAACGTGGGCGACGGGGTGTTTGCCATTGGCAGTCCGCTGGGCCTGGAGCGCACGGTCACGCAGGGCATCTTGAGCACCAAAACCCGCGAGCTGGAGGGCGAACTCTATTTGCAGACCACGACACAGATCAATCCCGGCAACAGCGGCGGTCCCTTGTTTGACCTCGCCGGCGAGGTGGTGGGCGTCACCAACATGAAGATCACCTTCGGCGAAGGTTTGGGATTCGCCATTCCCGTCGAACTCGTGAAAGGCTTCCTGGACCATCGCGACGCCTTTGCCTATTCCACCGACAATCCGAACAATCCTTTCCGCTATCTTGAGCCGCCGAGCCGCACCAAACAGAAGGTTGAGGCCAAGTAGGTTGGGGCCAGGTCATTCACCGGACAATCCGGGGCGTGTCCTCAATGAGTTCGAGCATGGAAATCACGCGTCTCGTTAAGAATGGAAATTAATTGGAACGCACACCTAAAATATCGCATCAATGAAAACAAACACCTTGCGCCTGGCCGCACTCGCTCTTTTTGTGACGGCCGCCCCGATGGTTCGGGCCGCCATTCCACCCGCGGAAAACCTGCTGCCCTCGGATACGCTGGCCTTTTTTGAGGTCCCGGACTGCGCGGCGGCGCGCGTCGCCGCCAGGACTTCAGCGGGCTGGATGTTCTGGAACGACCCGGCCATGAAAGCCTTCCGGGACAAGCTGGTGGCCAAATGGACAAGCCAGTTCGTGAAACCGCTGGAGCGCGACCTGGGCGTAAAGGCCGGCGATTTTCTGGACCTGCCGCAGGGCCAGTTCACCCTGGCGGTGACGGTGAACGGCTCCAACGGGCATGACGACATCCCGGCGGGACTGCTCCTCTTGTTGGACGCCAAAGACAAAAGCGATTCCCTCAAAACCAATCTTGCCGCGCTGGTCAAGACCTGGACCGACGCCGGGCGGGCCTTGCGCACCGAAGAGTTTCACGGCCTGAAGTTCACCGTGGTGCCGCTGTCCAGCAACGACTTTGCCGGAATCTTCCCCAAAAAAACGCCGGCCGCGCAGGAACCCGAAAAGCCTTCCAAACCGGGCGAAATCTATTTCACGCAATACCAATCCCTCCTGGTGGCGGGCAACTCTCACAAAGTGGTTGAGCCGGTGGCGGCGCATTTGACCGGCGGCGCGGTGCCGGCCATCGCGGACAATCCACTGTTCCAGGCGGACAAACTGTCCCAGTTCCGGGACCATCCCGAGTATTACGGCTGGTTCAACGGCAAAGGCTTTTTCGATCTGGTTTCCCAGGCGCAGGACGCGGAGAGCACGGACGATTCACTTTCCCCCGCGCCCAAGATGTCGTCGGCCAAGGTGCTGACGGTCCTGGGGCTGAACGGCATGAAATCAGGCACCTTTGTCTTCCGCGACAGCCGCGAAGGCGCCACGCTTACCCTCCATATCGCCGCTCCGGAATCCGGGCGCACCGGGCTGTTGAAGATTCTGGCCCTGAGCCCCAAGGATGCCAGCGTGCCTCCGTTTGTTCCGGCGGACGCCGTCAAGTTTACGCGCGTCCGGCTGGACGGCAAACAGACCTGGGCGGAGATCCAGAAAATGATCGTCGGCATGTCTCCGGCGGGCCAATCCAGCTTGAACGCGGTGATTGGCATCGCCAACTCCATCGGCCAGCAAAAGAATCCGGCCTTCGACATCCGCACGGATTTCTTCGGGAATCTCAATGACGATATCATCACTTATCAAAAACCCGCTTCGGGCACGCTGGCCGCCCTGTCGAGCCCGCCCACCATTTTCCTGGTCGCCGTCTCGAACCCCGACGCGGTGATCAATTCCATCCGGACGCTGGTAAGCATCAGCAATCCCCAGGCCGGTGCCGCCGCGCCCCGCGACTTTCTCGGGCGCAAGATTTACTCCATCAGCTTGAAAGCGGCGCCGGCTGCTCCCAATGCCATCCCGGAGACCCGCTCGCTGTACATTTCATCCAGCGGCGGATATCTGGCGATGAGCATCGACAGCGCAATGGTCGAGGAATTTCTGCGGAATGCCGAGGGCCAGAACAAGTCCCTGCGCGACGACCCGGCCCTGCTGGCGGCGTTGCAACACCTGGGCGGGGCGGGCGGCGGAATGTTTGGCTATGAGAACCAGCGTGAAACCATGCGCGGAACCTTCAAGGTCATCAAGAACACCGTGGAAGACGATGCCGCCTTGAAAATGGTTCCGCCCGCGTTCCGTGAATGGCTGGACTTCACGCTGCTGCCGGACTTCGACTCCGTGGCCAAGTATTTTTATATCTCAACCTTCGTCGGCGGCGCAAATTCCGAAGGCCTGACCTTCAAGGCGTTCACCCCGCGCCCGCCGCAGATGAACTAATTCTTCAACGCCTCGCTCTTTGCATTGCATAGCCGGTGCAGCAAGGCATTGAGTTCCTGAAGCTGGGGCGGCTTGCCCACGAGGGCGTCCACCTCGGGTGGAATCTTTCCATCGTCCTTGATCATCGAACCCCAGCCGGTCATCATGACAATGGGCGTCTCCGGGGCTTCCGCCTTGAGGAGGCGGGCCAGTTGCTGGCCGTCCATTTTGGGCATGCCCAGGTCCGTGATAACGATTTCAAACGGCTGCCCGTTTTGCCGCGCGTCGCGGAAAACCTTCAATGCGTCCGCGCCGTCCCGGGCGGTGCTGACTTGGTGATGGAAAAACGTCAGGCAGTCCTCCAGCAATTGCCGGATCAATTCCTCATCGTCCACGCACAACACCCGCAGCGAACGGCGCGGGAAGGAATTCGTTTTTTTGTCGGAAACCACCGGTGCCGGCATGGCGCGCAACGGGAAGGTCAGCCGCATCGTGGTGCCCTTGCCGGGGGCGCTTTCCACATCAATGGCGCCTTCCTGCCGTTGCATCATGCCATAGACCATCGCCAGCCCCAGGCCGGAACCGCCGGTCAGCGTTTTCGTGGAAAAAAATGGTTCCAGACAGCGTTGCCGCGTGGGCTCGTCCATGCCGATGCCGTTGTCCCGGACTTCGACGGCAATTTTCCCGTCGAGCTGGCGCGTGACGAAGGTTATGGCGCCCCCGTTGGGCAGGGCGTCAACGGCATTGAAGACAAGATTGATCAGGGCCTCGCGCAATTCGCTGGCGTCTCCCAGAAGAGGCGGCAGGGCGGGGTCCAATTCCTGGCGCAGCTCGATGGAAATGCCGTCGCGCTGTGAAATATCGCGCCAGCGGGGACGGGTCAGTTCGATGACTTCGCGGACGGTTTGATTGACATCCATTTCAGCCAGCGGCTCTGAATCGGTGCGCCGACGGTAAAATTCGCGCATTCGCGCAACAATCCGGGCGATGTCTTCGCCGGCGCGATTGATGATGTCCAGGTGCTCGCGCACGGTTTCGGGCAGGTCCGGATGCGACACCAGCAGCATTTCGGAATAGGCGACGACGGGCGTGAGCGAGTTGTTGACGTCATGGGCCACGCCGCTGGCCATCTGGCCCAGCGCGCGCAGCCGCTCCTGCTGCACGACCGTCTCCTGCGTCTGGCGCAATTCGTCGTAGGCCTTTTGCAGGCCCTCGGTCATGCGGACCTTGTCGTAAAGGGTGCGGCATTGCTCCTCGGCGCTGATCATCTTGACCTGCATGGCCTCTTTTTCGGAACGGACGGCGGCGATTTCGGCCATGGTTTTTTCGGCGGCGAAACGGATTTCCTCCAGCACCAGAATGATCATGCTGACTGCGATGAACAGTTGCAGCACGGCCGCCACACAGTAGCCCGCCGTGTAAAGGCTGCGGTCCTCCTGGCTGAAGGGATAGCTGGCCAGATAAAGGCCCCAGAGAAAGAATCCCGCCGCCAGCATTCCCGCGCCCACAAAAGGCATCCGCTTGCGAAGGCGAAAAAAGGATGCCGCCGCAAACACGCTGCTCAAGCCCAGAAGGATGAAGACTGGAAGCTGCGTTTCCAGTTTGCGGGCCCGCTCATCCAACGCGTCGGAAATGGCGTACTGGCTGGCAAAAGTCCAGACGACCAGAAAAAGCATGAAAAGCCCCAGGGGCAGTTGTTGCACCGTCATTTTAAGAAACCGCAGGCTGCCCCACAGCAGGAAAACCGAGGAAATTGCCACGCAGCATTGCTGCAGTTTGAAGGCCAGCGATTCCGGCGGGCTGTCTGGAAACCGCAGTTCCAGGGTCAGCCAGAGCGAATAAAAGAGCCAGGCGGCGGTCCAGGCCGAGAAATAATCGCGTTTGGTGTAGCGGTTAAGATAATAAAAAAGACCCACGAGCATCCACACGCTCAGGAGAGAAACGGCCAGGGCCGCCCGCAGGTATTGCCCGGAGAGGTCTGAAAAATCCATTCCCAAGAGCTTCATGGCGGCGTCTTGAATTGGCTCCAGAATGAGACAGGGGAGCCGCTCCATGGGTCATGTTACCGGAGCGATTCGTCGTGTCAAACTTATGAAGCAGCCTCTCCCCGAGGGAGGGGTTAGGGTGGGGGGATTGCGTTTCGCGTTTCGCTGATACCCACAATAAACGTCAAGGAACCTAATTATTTTCCATCTCCGCCGAAAGAGGCAACAGATGGGCATGACAATACCCGGCAGGCTCACTCGCCCCACCATTGCCGTTCAAACAGGTCGCGGTCAATGCGCACCGGCTCGATGCAGCGGGGATCGTCCGGTTTCGGGCTGTTCACCAAATCGCTGACAGGATAAATTTTCAACGGCTCATCCGGCACCCGCTCCAGCGCCATTTTGTGCGACTCGCTGCGCGGGTTGTCGTCTTTCAGCCACCAGCCGTAATGACTTGGTGCGATGATGACCGGCATCCGGTCATGCAGCGGCGCAATCGCCGCGTTTGCCGCCCGCGTGATGATGGTAATGGATTCAATCGTTTCACTCGGCGGGGCTTCGTCCAGGTCGGTGTCGGCATGGTCCCGCGAGGGCGGTTTGATCCACTTTTCCCACAAGCCGGCGAAACAAAATGGCTCGCCGCTTTTCAGCATCACCCGGAACGGCTGCCGTTTCCCCTCGCGTTCCTGCCACTCATAAAAACTGTCGGCGAGAACCAGGCAGCGCCGGTGCTTGAACGCCTCGCGAAACGCATTCCGGCCGGGCAGCGTTTCCGACCGCGCATTGATGTGCGCGTTGCCGACGCTTTCGTCTTTCGCCCAGGACGGAATCAAGCCCCAGCGCATGAGCTTCATCGCGGGCTGATGACGTTCCATGTAAATCACCGGCGCAAGCTGCGTCGGCGCAATGTTGTAGCGCGGCCCCCAAATTGGCACCCGCGACACGACGATGCCAATGAGTTTGATCAACTCGGTGAAATCTTTTGCCGCTGTGTAGCGTCCGCACATGCTGCCAAAGTATCACATGAAATGGACAACGGCAGTCCAACCCAAATGTTTTTTCGCTTTGTGAAATATCAACACAGGATTAGCATCAAAAAATCTATGGCAAACTCAACGCTCCTTGGGGCAATTACACTGTTCCTGAAAAACTATAACGCGGAAGCCAAAGATGCGCTTTGGCGGCAGCAGAGCGCAGTTTTTAGGAATTTTTGGACGCAGCGCGTAATGGCTTCGGGATCCGATTTATTGTCCGATGACGAATCTGACGCTATCATCCGTATCCTGGATTGCAGTGGCAAGGGAAACACCAAGGAGTCCGAAGCGGTAGCAAGGGCGATGGTAGCGCAGGGTGCCTGGCGGAGAATGTTCAATGATTTTCGAAAGGACAAAATGCTTTCAGACATGGTCAACAAAATTCTTGAGGAAACGGGACCCACTAAAAAAGCAGAATTGATTGACAAGCTTTACGAGAAAAACAAGGATCGGAAAAATAATTTAACTGGCCCCAGTGGCAACGTCATTGGTGCTTTTTTAGCTGCTTATGATCCATTTCAGAATCTCAGTATAATTTCGCTTAAGCACCGGAAATTGCTCATTGATTTTCTTGGCCTCAAAATGCCGTTTGAATGGGAACGGACAAAAATTGGGCGGCTCATAGTGGATTCAAATACTATTTTGCTCGATGGTCTCCATGATTCCGGTCTGGCTGGTTCAGCGCGAACGGTATCGCAATTTTGCTATTCCCCGGCAATGACAGCGCTATGGAAAGGCGAACATTCGATCAAACTAACTGGCAAGGAAGTGAGCGTCACAATACCCACTGATCACGAAGCGAATGAAACGGACAAATCGGGTGACAACGAAGTTCGTGAGTCACTTCAGATTCAAGGTTGTTTGGCGGAGATTGGCTCTTGCATGGGATATAAAATTTGGCTTCCAAAATCGGATCGTGCCCGCGTCCTGAAAGTCTGGAATCCAGCGGATAAAACGGATTTATTGGACGATCTGCCTTTACTCAATGAAATCACAACGTTAAAGACCATTGAACAGATTGATGTAATCTGGCTCAAGGGACGTGCCATCGTCCGGGCCTTTGAAGTGGAGCATACCACAGCGGTATTCTCCGGCTTGCTTAGAATGGCAGATCTTTTAGCTCTCCAACCAAATTATAATATCAAGCTCCATATCGTTGCCCAGGAAAGCAGACGGGAAAAAGTGTTCCAAGAAATACTCCGACCGGTGTTTCAACTTATGGAAGGGGGGGCCCTGTCGGAAAAATGTACCTACCTTTCCTACGAAGCGGTGCGCGATTTGCACAAAGCAAAATTTCTCAAAAGCATGTCGGCATCGGTTCTCGACGAACTGGAAGAAAAGGCTGAGGAATCTTGAAGGCCGGATATTTAGGTTCTTCGACGTTTGTAATGGGTACCGCGCTTGGCGTCTTGTCGCGCTGAAAGCGCAACGACATGACAGCCCAGGGCAACGCCCTGGGTTTGACGAGCCACACGACATTTGCCCTGAAAGGGCAAAACACAGGAATACCAAGGATTCTGTGACGCCCTTTCAGGGCTTGGAATCATTACGGTCGCCTTACCCAGGGCGTTGCCCTGGGCTTTCATGTTTCGGGCTTTCAGCCCGCACATTTTTTTACACATTAAAAACATCGAAGAACCGATATTTATTTAATGGCTGAAGTTCATTCCCACCTCAAAAGAGCGTGCCTTGAACCGTTTTCACCGGCCCTTCGTTTCCCCACAGCTTTGTAATCATTTCCCGCTGCGGCGTGAACGGGCATTTCGCCTTGGGCTGCTTCTGCGATTCGTCAATGTGCCGCAGCGCCAATTGTGCGCCGGTCATCAGCGCGGTTTTGCCAAGCTGCTCATTGAGCTTTTGCGCCGCGTCGTCCACCGCGCCCCAGCGTTCTTCCTGCGTCCGGCCCCACAGGGTCGGATGCGTGTCCAGTTTTTCAAGGTTGTACATCGCAATGCGAATCTGCCGCACGGGCAGCCGCTGGCCGGCCATGACGCCGCGAAACAGTTGCTCCATCACGACGTTGATGACGGAATTGAGGAACTGTGGATGCTTGAAACGGTGGCTGGCGCCGACTTCGGTAAAATTGGTGAACCGCACGGCCACGCTAAATTCCCGCGCCTGCATCTGCTCGCGGCGCAACTGGCCGGTCAGCCGCGTGGATTCGCTCAACAGGAAGGTCAGCGCCGCCTCGTAATCGTGTTCGTCCCGGGGCAGCGTGGTGCTGCTGGAAATGGTGGTGCGGTCCTTGATTTCCAGCACCAGCGGCTCATTCCATTGCCCGTTGGCAAACAGCCAAAGCTGCTGCCCCCAGATGCCGAACTTCTGCTTGAGCAGCATGGACGGCAGTTTGGCCACATGGCCGAAGGTCAGCGCGCCGAGCGCGGCCAGCGACCGCTGCCGGTTTTTGGCGATGCCGGACAATTCCCGCACCGGCCGGTCCTTCAGAAAATCTTTTTCCCCGCCCGGCGGCACTTCGATGAACCCGACACCCTTGGCGGCGTCGGTCGCGAGCTTGGCCAGCCTGGCGGAATTGGCCAGTCCCGCCGTGACCGGGAGACGTGTCTCTTTCATTATCCGGCGGCGGATGCCCTGGACGTAATCCGCGGGCGTGGTGTTGCGCCAGACGTGCGTGTCCATGCTGGAAAAATCCAGAAATCCCTCGTCAATGGAATAGGGCACCAGCGTCGGCGCGTATTGTTCCAGGATCAAAAACATCTGGCGGGACAATTCGCGGTAGGCGTCGTAATGCGGGCGGCACAGGACGCCGGAGGGACAAAGCCGTTTCGCCTCGAAACAGGCCATGCCGGTCTTGAGGCCGTATTTCTTCGCCAGCCGGTTGGCGGCAATCACAATGCCGTCGCCGCGTCTGCCGCCACCTACCCACACCGGACGCCCCTCCAGTTTGGGGTCGAGCGCGATTTCACAACTGGCGAAGAAGGAATCTCCGTCAATGTGCAAAATGCGGTTGTTACCGGCGTTCATGGCAACCAACACGTTACCCCATCGCCCGCCGCCGTCCATTCCCAGTTGTTCACAAAGGGAAGTTTGCCAAACTCGCATGGACATTGGCTGTCCCACCCGCAACGAAGGGGTCGTGGGCCGGGCATTTAGGTGTTTTCGTCTTTACAAATTTTGGGAAAGAGGGGAAATGGTGGTCATGCCACGCACCACCGTCCCCTTTATGACGAAAATCACCGATTATCTGCGCCGGATATGGCTGACAACGCTGATGTGCGCGGTTGCGCTGGCCGCACCGGCATTGCGCGCCGACAACATTCCCGACCTGTACCTGCACGAGGGCGTCTCGCTGGATGGCGAATGGAAGACCATCATTGACCCCTACGAAACCGGCTTTTACGACTACCGCCGGGAACCGAAGGATCAAAGCAGCTCGCCCTCGCGCGCGGACTCCTTCTTCCTGGATGTCAAACCCGCCGATCCCAGCGAGCGCATAGAATATGATTTCGACAAGTCACCCTCCCTCCGGGTGCCGGGTGACTGGAATACGCAACGACCAGAGCTGATGTATTACGAAGGAAGCCTATGGTATCGTCGTAAATTTGACTTTGCCGGATTCAGCGAAGGCCAGAAAGTGTTCCTGCGTTTCGGCGCGGTGAATTATCGCGCCGATGTTTATCTCAACGGAAAAAAAGCGGGCACCCACATCGGCGGCTTCACGCCGTTCACGCTGGAGGTGACCAAACTGTTGAAAAAAGGTGAAAATTCGCTGGTGGTCAAAGTGGACAATCAGCGGTCCGAGGAGGCCGTGCCCACGTTGAGCACGGACTGGTGGAATTATGGCGGCATCACCCGCGACGTGAAGCTCGTCACTGTGCCGGAGAATTTTATCGCCGATCATCGCCTTGCGCTTGAATCCGAACAGACGCGCGAAATTTCCGGCTGGGTGCAAATCGCCGGAGCCAGCGGGGGCGCGCTGGTTCAGCTTTCCATTCCCGGCCTGGATGAAAAATTGTCCGTCAAAACAGATGATTCGGGCCGCGCAACGTTTCGATTTGCTCCGGCCGGGTTGCAACTATGGAGTCCGGAAACGCCCAAGCTGTATGACGTTCACATCACTTGCGGCAACGATGCGATTACCGAACCCATCGGCTTTCGTACCGTACGCACTCAGGGCAAACAAATCCTGTTGAATGGAAAGCCGGTTTTTCTGCGGGGTGTTTGCATCCATGAAGAATATCCGCTGCACGGCGGCGGGCGCGTGACAACACCCGCCGAAGCGAAGCGGCTTCTGCTCTGGGCCAGGGAGTTGAACTGCAACTTTGTCCGGCTGGCACATTATCCCCACAGTGAAGCGATGACGCGCCTGGCCGATCAGCTTGGCATCATGGTCTGGTCGGAAGTGCCCGTGTATTGGACCATTGACTGGACCAACGAAGCGACGTATCAGAACGCGCAGAGCCAGCTTTCCGACGAAATCCAGCGCGACGCCAATCGCGCGAGCATCATCATCTGGTCGCTGGCCAACGAGACGCCGATAAGCCCCGCGCGCACGGAGTTTCTCACCAAGCTCGCCGCGCGGGCGCGGACGCTGGATCAAACCCGGTTGTTGAGCGCGGCAATGGAAAAGCGCATCAAGCCGGGCACGGAAAATGTGAACCTGGTGGAAGATCCGCTGGCGGACATTGTGGACGTCGTCGCGTTCAACGAATACGTCGGCTGGTATGACGGGCTGCCGGAAAAATGCGCCAAAGTCACCTGGGAAATTCCCTACGACAAGCCGGTGTTCATCAGCGAATTCGGCGGCGGGGCGAAACAGGGTTTGCACGGTGG
>Ga0326728_10014051_pt1 | contig 17154 bp, 19 predicted proteins | sample MB3enrmetagenome_FD_207602 | JGI IMG/M metagenome (GOLD analysis project Ga0326728, IMG submission 207602) | Lab enriched peat soil microbial communities from McLean, Ithaca, NY, United States - MB31MN | ecosystem: Environmental > Terrestrial > Soil > Wetlands > Peat | place: USA: New York...
CAAAGAGAGAGCCTCAGCCGTGATTTGAACACGGGACCTGCTGATTACAAGTCAGCCGCTCTGCCAGCTAAGCCACTGAGGCGCCATATACAATAGGGAGTTGCTGGTAAAAAATGTGGTGCTGTTCCGGGGATATCCTCTGATAACGGATACATATCACAGGCCAACCGGCACTTTTATAAATCCGTATCAGGTTCACGCATTCTTCCGCGAACAGCCGGCCCTGATGTTCGCCGGGTCCATGCCTTAATGCCAAACACATTATACGTACCGGCATGGAAGTAATCTAACAACGAATGGCTCAGCTGACCGTGGATATCGGGGGACGGGCAGGTGTCGACTGCCGGGGTTTCTGCGAGTACTGCTACTTCAGGCACGTGAAAACAACCCGGGCATTCGGCTGCCGCTACTGCCTGCCGTTCAAAACAGGCTGCGACTATTGCACCCGGGGCGTCCGTGAGGAATACAGCGGGTTCAAGGATCTCAGGACCATCGCGGACGAAACACTTGCTGCCCTCCAGACAAAATCCGGGGAACTCGACCGTGTCACTATCAGCGGCGGCGGCGATCCCAGCTGCTACCCGAAGTTTACCGATCTTATCGAACTGCTCGGCGCAACAGAGGCCCCGCTTCATATCGGTTACACCAGCGGCAAGGGCTGGGATGATCCGGCGGTCGCCGATCTCCTTATCGAAAACGGGCTGGCCGAATGCTCGTTTACGGTCTTTGCCGCAGACCCGGCCCTGCGGAAGCGCTGGATGCATGACCCGACACCGGACGCCTCGCTTGCAATCCTCGAACGGCTCTGCGGCTCGGCCGATCTCTATGCCGCAGCAGTAGTACTGCCCGGAGTGAACGACGGTGCCGTTCTTGAACACACCTGCGAATGGCTCGAAGAGCGCGGTGCAAAAGGGCTGATCCTTATGCGGTTTGCGAATGCCACGGAACAGGGGCTCATCCTTGAAAACGCTCCCGTCATCAGGGGGCAGGCCGTGCAGACCGTTGAGGCGTTCCGGGACATGGTGATCGATATCAGCAGCAAATTCAAAATGAAGATCTCCGGTACACCGCTCTGGGACCCGGAGATCGGTTCACCGTTTGCGATCCTGAACGAACCGACACTCCTTAAAAAACTCCCGCGGGTCCGGCGCCGGGCATCGGTTATCACCGGGTCTGTGGCCGCACCCTTTATCAACGAGGTATTGTCAGCGCGCGGTGCCACATCCCCGGTTATCCCGGTAACAAAAGAGATCGCCTGCCTGATCACCATCGACGATCTCGAAGACCTCGACCTCTCGATTCTCGAACAGACGGTCATCATCCCGGGCCGCGCCTTTGTCCACGATGCGGAGGCCGGGAAACTGCTGAGCCGGGACGGGATACACCGCGAGGTGATCCGGGGGCCGGATCAGCTCACGGCCGATGCCGAAACCAGTATGGGCATGACCCGGAACCAGGTGCTTGCGCTGGAAATGGAAGGCTTCTCAAATCTTATCCGGCAGATCAACCTGCACGGGGAATGATCCGGCAGTTTCGTACAAAAGAGAATAATCAGTTCGGGAAAACGACTCAGGAAAAATCCTGCTTTTTTTAAAATGGATAACCCACAAAAATCATTCAGAAATGAGGAGATCGTTACCCCCCTCACCTATGCGATGAATGCCGCTGCCCCCGAAGGGACGCCCCCGCGGCGGTTCAGTGACGAATACAAATGTGAAAAATTCCCTTGACCCGCCGTGCGCCAAAGGGGCCCTGATGCGGGGAGCCAGCCCACTATTATCTATTTACGATTTTCATAGTTCCGGAGTGATCCCCGGTCGGTTCATAATTTGCCATGATAGGTCCTGACTCCTCTCGCGTATAAGAGACAAAAGACACCATTGACCAACGCCAGAAGTAGCGCGGGAAACACTATTTTGACAGATCCACGAAGAGAACAAAAAAAGAAAAATGATGAAACTGTTTCAGGCAAGTGCGGCCGTGATGCCGACAATACCTGACTGGATGATCAGGGCAACCGCGATGATAACGCCGGCCATTTCGAGCGCGACAGCGACATTGCCTTTTTTAAGTTCCTCGAATTCCTGAACACCGGTGGTGAGTTTGTCGAGGATGTTTAAGGCGAGATAGATCGCACCGATCGCAAGAAGGATCCCGAGAACCAGTTGGATAATCGCAACGCTGATCGCAATCAGGCCGTCGACAGACAGTAAACCATATACCGAAGCCTTGCTGATGCCCACCGAGATACCCGAAACACCGGATTGGACAACAACCGCGATTGCGACAAAGATTGCGGCAACGACAATACCGAAGGCGACATTGCCTTTCGCGAGTTCCTTCTGCTCGTCAACATCTTTGGTGATCCTGCCAAAGACAGAAAAGCCGATAAACAGTGCCACCACCGCAAGGACGACCGCGATGATCCGACAGCTGCATTTAAAAGAATCATTTTCTCACCTTATTTTTAGTATTCTGTGGGCTGATGTGGCACATAAATATATCCCCGTGAGAATGTTGAAAATTACCAGAATCCAAGACCGGATGGCCGTTCCGGGTAAATAAACTCCTTTAACTGCGGTAACAAAAAATAAAAAATCCGGGAGTTGTACGAAAATTAAAAAAAAATGCTGCGGGTGGGTTACGATCCCACGATCTCCAGATGTCCCAAAGTTCCCACGCACGAAATAATTTCGTGCATGTATCAAACCCTATGAGTCTGGCGCCCTAACCAGCTAGGCCACCGCAGCACAAAAAGTGCATAATTACAACACCGTAAAAACTCTTAAAGGTTCTGATACGAAGGATTCGCACGTATCAGCCCTTTTTCTGCTGGAGATACACATTCACTGCGGCCGTGATCGCGGCAACCTTGTTTGCCTGCGAAAACGATCCGGCAAGCGTCTGCATCCGGGCCTCTTCATCGGTCTTGTACCGTTCGAGGGTCTTTATGATGTGCTCTTCCTGCAGGAAGTGGGTATGGGTGTTGCCCTCAATGAACTGCTGGTTGTTCATGATCGCATAATGGAGAGGGAGTGTGGTCTTGATCCCGAGGATAATGTACTCCGAGATTGCGCGGCGCATCCTTCTGATGACCTCGGGGCGGGTGCTGTCCCATGCGCAGAGCTTTGCTATCATGGAGTCATAGTTCGGCGGGATCATATATCCCATGTGGATGCCGCTGTCCACGCGCATACCGGGTCCTCCCGGCGAACGGTACCGGAGGATCTTGCCCGGGTCCGCAGCAAAATTGTTGAGCGGGTCTTCCGCATTGATCCGGCATTCGATGGCGTGCCCCCGGATCGATATATCCTCCTGGTCGAAGGGCAGCGTCTCCCCGGCAGCAATGGCGATCTGCTGCCTGACGAGATCGATCCCCGTGATAAACTCGGTGATAGTATGCTCGACCTGCAGCCGGGTATTCATCTCCATGAAATAATAATTCCCGTTGCTGTACAGGAATTCGACAGAACCGGCATTTGTGTAATCGGACACTTCAGCTACCTTGAGCGCAGAGGCCGACATGCGCTCACGCAGTTCGGGTGTCATAATAACCGACGGGGCCTCCTCGACCAGTTTCTGGTGCCGGCGCTGGATGGAGCACTCGCGGTCAAAGAGGTGAATCGCATGCCCGTGCTCGTCTGCAAGCACCTGGAACTCGATATGCCGGGGCTTGACCAGGTATTTTTCGATAAAGACGGTCGGGTCGCCAAACGCGGACTGGGCAATCCGCATGCTCCCGGTGATCGCCTCTTCGAGTGCCGCCTCGTCGTTCACGATCTGCATCCCGATGCCGCCCCCGCCCGCGCTCGCCTTGACGATGACGGGATACCCGATTTCTGCTGCTACCTTTTTGGCCGTATCGATATCGCGGATCCCGTCATCGGTCCCCGGGAGCACCGGGACTCCGGCCTTCTTCATCATCTGCTTGCTGCCGATCTTGGAGCCCATGGCCTGGATGGTCCTGGACCGCGGGCCGATAAACGTCACGCCTTCATCTGCACAGAGCCGGGCGAACCGGTAATTCTCCGCAAGGAAACCGTACCCCGGGTGGATCGCCTCGGCACCGCTCTTTTTTGCGATGTCGACGATGCGGTCCATGTTGAGGTAGCTCTTGGACGGGTGGGCCTCGCCGACCGGGAAGGCCTCGTCGGCATATTTCACGTGGAGGGCGTTTTTATCCACCTCGGAATAGATCGCCACGGTGTCGATGTCGAGCTCCCGGCACGCCCGCATCACCCGGATCGCGATCTCGCCCCGGTTCGCGATCAGGATCTTCTCGAAAAATTTCATTGCACCACCAGCAGGACATCGCCGTTCTGGACGACATCGCCGGTATCGACAAAGATCTCGGCGACCTTGCCGTCCACCGGGCTGTGGATGGGGTTCTCCATCTTCATGGCCTCTAACACAAGGAGCGTGTCGCCCTTCTTCACAGTCGCGCCCCGGTTGACCATCACCTGGAGCACCATGCCCTGCATGTTACTCCGGATCCCGCCGGCGATCTCGCCCCGTGGTGCTTTCTGGGGTGTGGCCTGCGTCACCTGCACCTGGTTCCCGCCCACCGAGACGATACGCACGGAGAAGACCTCGCCATCCACTTCAACCTCCATCTGGTCCGGGATGCCCCCGGCTGCGGCAGCAGACTGGGCAACCGGTTGTTTTCCGGGGATCGGTTCAGGCTGGCGCTCGCCTTTCAAAAACGCCGGGGCGATCGCCGGGTACATGATATACGTAAGGACGTCCTCCTCTTTTTTCACGAGACCCGCTTTTTCCGCTTCCGCTTTCATGCGCTCATAGGAGGGTTCGAGCATATCGGCAGGCCGACAATCGATCGGGATCTCATCACCGATGATCTTGTGCCGGATCTCGGCACTGACCGGCGCAGGCGAGCGGCCGTACAGTCCCCGCACGTAATCCTTGACCTCTTTGGTCACGTTCGCGTACCGCTGACCGTTGACGAGCACGTTTAAAACGGCCTGCGTCCCCACGATCTGGCTCGTCGGCGTCACAAGCGGCGGGTAACCAAGGTCTTTTCTTACCCGGGGAATTTCCGCAAAGACTTCGTCAAGCCGGTTGAGCGCGTCCTGCTCCATCAGCTGCGAGACCAGATTGCTGATCATCCCGCCGGGCAGCTGGTAGATGAGCACGTTGCTGTCCACGCGCTCCGAGATCGGGTTGACAAGCCCCGCATATTTTTCGCGGATCTGTACGCAGGTGTTCCTCACGGTCCGGAGTTTGAGGAGATCGATCCCGGTATCCCGGGGCGTCCCGGCAAGGGAAGCGACCACGCTTTCGGTTGGCGGCTGCGAGGTTCCCATTGCAAACGGCGACATGGCGGTATCGAGAATATCCACGCCGGCTTCGATCGCCGCCTGGTAACTCATAGGAGCGATTCCGCTGGTGGAATGGGAATGGAGGCAGACTTTGATATCGACCGCCTCCTTGATCCCTCCGATCAGCTCGCGGGCAGCCCCGGGCATGATAAGTCCTGCCATGTCCTTGATGCAGATGGAGTCGCAGTCGAGCGCTGCCAGATCCTTTGCCATCTCGATAAACATCTTCGTGTTGTGGACCGGGCTCGTGGTATAGGAGATAGTGCCCTGGAGGTGCGCCCCGGTCTTTTTCACCTGCTCCATCGAGCGCCGCATGTTCCGGATATCGTTGAGCGCATCGAAGATGCGGAAGATGTCCACGCCGTTTTTGAATGAAGCATCGACAAAACGGTCGACCACGTCATCAGAATAGTGGCGGTACCCGACCAGGTTCTGGCCGCGGAGCAGCATCTGGATCGGGGTGTGTTTCAGCTCTGCCTTGAGCGCCCGGAGCCGGTCCCAGGGATCGTCGTTGAGGAACCGTATGCTAGTATCAAATGTGGCCCCACCCCAGGCCTCTGCTGAAAAAAAACCGCACACGTCAATCTCGCGTGCAAGCGGGATCATATCTTCGGTGCGGAGCCGGGTGGCAATGAGTGACTGGTGAGCGTCACGAAGCGTGGTATCAGTGATGAGAAGTTTGCTGGAAACGGCGGCACACATGGGAAACCTCGGAGGGGCTCCGGTTATATAATTAGCCTCTCAAAACTTCACTGGTAAAGTATAAAAAATTCACTAACGGAGAAGATACGCGAAAACGAGCGCAGCCATGGCAAAGGCACCGGCCGTGATCTCACAGGGGGACGTGGAAAAGCGCGTGCAGAACGTCCCTCCGCCGCGGTACCCCCGCATGGCAAGGATTTCAGCGGTATCCTCAGCCCGCCGGAGTGCATCGCAGATAAGAATCCTGCCGGCAGGCAGGATCCTGCGGATACTCCACGGCTGCCCCTTCTGCACCATCGCGAGCTGCACGCGGGAAAAATCTTCCGATAGATCCTGGGCCATTCCCAAGGCCATTTCGGCAATCATCCCCGGTTCAAACCCGATCCGGGGACCTAAAAGCCAGGTCCCTGTGGCAAGGAAATCACCGGCGCGGGAATCGGCATACACCCACGTACCGACCAGCAGGATCGCACTCATCCGGGCGAGGTACGAGAGGCCGCCGGTCCCGGTCAGGGTTATGACTGCAGCGATGAGAACAAACAGCAGGAGGGTCGCAGCCACGGCCCGGATATGCCGGATGCTCTTCCAGTGCGGGGTAAAGACCAGCCACCAGAGAAATACCATAGCAGCCCCGGCAAGGCTGATGAAGGCCGCAAGGGAAAGCAGGAATGCACAGGCAAACCTTACCCGCGGGTCCTGCATGCTGCCTCCCGGAGCCCTTCCGGCGTGATAGATTCTGGAATCCTTCCGGCCCCGACCAGTCGCCTAACCAGCGAAGGCGCATGCTGCCACTGCAGGAGCGCTTTTGGCATCTCCCCGCAGTCAACCAGTCTCCCATCGGAAATTTCCCATAGACGGTCAATTGCGGGAAAGGTGCTCTGCTCGTGGGTGAAGATCGCGGTAATGCCACCGGATCTCCCGCTGATCTGGCGGCAGACCTGCTCTTTTCCCGGGCAGTCCAGGGAGGAGAACGGCTCATCGAGCAGCAGCAGGTCGTAGTCGCGGGAGAGGACGCAGGAGAGGTGGAGGTGCTTGAGCTCCCCCCGGGAGAGAGCGAGAACCGGGGTTTCCGGGGACACGTCAATACCCGCGTGCGCAATAGCAGTCTCCGGGGAAAGATTCCACGAGGCGCATTCCTCGGCCACCGAGAGGCCCGTCACATGGAACTCGGGGAACTGGAACGAGAGCATCGTGCTGGTGATCTCCTCCCGGCGCACGGCGCCGCTTTCCGGGGGAAAAAGGCCGGCCATCATGAGGGCGAGCGTGGACTTGCCGCTGCCGACGTCACCGCTCACAAGATGAATTCCTGGGGAAAAAACCCCATCGGCTGCGAGCGACCAGGGAGGCCGGTGCGCACAAACGTGATCGAGAACAAGTCTCATGCCGGCCACCTCCATGAGATTGGGTAAAAAGACGTGTCAGATAACCGGGAAAAGACCCCGGCCGGTGTCCCTGCGTGCAGCACCCGGCCCTTTTCGAGATACAGCAGATGGTCGCCAAGTGCCGCAGTCTCCATCTGCTGGGTGCACCGGATCACGTACACGGCACCCGACATACGGAGCGCCTCCTCCAGCCACCTGCACCGGCCGGCGTCAAGGTGCGAATCGCATTCATCGAGCACGATGACACGGGGCCGGGTGATAACCGCCGCGGCAAACGCGACAAGCACCTTCTCCCCCCCGCTTAGGTCCTGCATGCGCCGGTCCAGCAGGTGACCGATCCCAAGCGACCCGGCGCAGTCACGGACTGCATGGTCAGTCTCTTTGCAGGGAGTAAACCGGAATCGCAACGGTGATGCCAGTTCATCTTTTACGATCGGGAAGAGGATGTTCCGGTCCGGGAACTCGTTCACGTACCCGACCTCTGTTTGCCGGGGGGACACGTTGTCCACGAGCAGTGTGCCGCTCTCCGGTTCTGCGATGCCGGAGCAGATCTTTAAAAACGTGCTCTTGCCGCTCCCGTTAGGGCCGATCACGGAGGTGATGCCCGGCGCTATTTCGAGTGCATCGATAGCAAGACACCGGTACCGGAGCCCGCTGATGACGATCATGGCAGCTGTCGCCCGACCAGGTGCACGGCCCCGACTTTCACTGCTTCCCCGGGGAGGAAGACCGCCATCCCGAGGATAAGTGCGGCAGCCGGGGCCATGCCCGTGGAAACAATCAGCCATGCCGCGCCGCACACGAGGATGAGCATGGCCGCGCCGGCAAGACCGGCGATCCGGAGCGATACCGCACGGGATTCATATGCTATACCGGCGAGCAGGGCAGCAGGGATAAAACCGAGCAGGTACCCGCCGGTCGGCCCGAGCAGGACACCAAAACCGGCGATACCGTTGTGGAAGACCGGCAGCCCGAGTGCTCCCAGCGTCACGTACAGCGCGACCGGGATGACGGCATCGCGCTTCATGACAGCAGCCGCGAGCAAAACAAAAAATGTCTGGAGGGTAAACGGGACGGGGACAAACGGGATGGAGATCCAACTTCCCAGTGTGATGAGGCCGATGAACGCCGCAGTATATGCAACGCGGCGTGAGCGCCGGAGATCGCCAAACATCGTCAACCACTAAAAAAATGTTGGTTGACGATAAAAAAGCACCGCTCACTGGTGGAAACAATCGCCGGCAATTACCCGCTCGAGCTTGCCGTTGTCTTTTCGTATGATGAGCGCGCCGAACTCGTCGATATCGACAGCTTCGCCAGAGAAACTGTTCTTGAGGGTCCTGATATCCACCCGGTGTTCGAGTGTGCAGGAAAGACTCTTCCACTCCCGGATGATGGTATCGTATTCCCCACTCTCGACAAGGAGGTAATGGCTCTCGAACTCTTTGAGGATCCGGGCAAGGAACGAGGCACGGTCCACCTCATGACCGAGTTCTGCGGATATCGAGGTGATGTCATTCTGCAGCTCGGGGGAGAACTGAGTGAGGGAAACGTTTGCATCGATGCCTATCCCAAGCAGGCAGTAGTGCACTGCATCGGCTTCAGCCGCAAGTTCAAGGAGGAGCCCTGCGACTTTCTTGTTCCCGATGAAGATGTCGTTGGGCCACTTGATCAGGGCGCCAAGGTCGAATTCCTTTCGTATCGCCCGTGCCACCGCAACAGAGCCTGCCATGGTTATCATAAAGATGCGATCGATGGGAATATGGGGTTTTAAGACGATTGTAATCCAGATCCCGCCGCTGGGCGAGACCCAGGCCCTCCCCATCCGGCCGATGCCCCCGGTCTGCTCCTCTGCAATAATGACCATCCCGTGCATCTTCTCCACATCGCCCTCGGCACAGAGCTGTTTTCCTGCCCAGATGGTCGAAGGCGTATTCTCCAGGTACCTCATCTTCTTACCGATGAATTTTGTCTGGAGTTTCTTGTGGATCTCGTACGGGAGCAGCTTGTTGCTCATGCGGGTGAGCCGGTACCCTTCTTTCTGCGATGACGAGATGTCGTACCCCATCATGCGCAGTTCGTTGATATGCTTCCAGACAGCGGAGCGGGTAATGCCCAGTTCGTTGCTGATGGACTCGCCGGAGACCGGGCCATCAGACTTTTCGAGAATCTCCATAACCCTGAATGCGGAATCGGGCGTTGACATCACCTCTTTGAACTGATGGATTCTTCCGGCAGCGGGCAGGGATCCTTGCCGCAGACCTGCTTGAGGATGGCGGACTGGTGCTCCATGAGCGTGGCAAGATCGAAGATCCCCGTGACATCGACGACCCCGATTGCGCCGATAACGTTTCCTTCGTGGTCCCGGATGGGGGCAACAGTCACCGGCACTCCCTTGTATGCGCCCGCCTCAGGTGTTGTTTTTATCACCGTGTTCGTCACGATGGCCTGTTCGAGCACCGGCCCGGAATAATTGCGATCGATTACCCGTCCGTCCTCGATCCGGATGCCGGGCTTCCGTAACGATTTCGCCGTCACCGGAAGGCGGTGGATGATCTCATGGATGGCCAGCACGACGGGTTCAAGATCTGCTGCCTCCGCAGTTTCGCAAAAAGTGTAGCGGTGCATCGGACTTACCTCATATCAATCTGGTATTATTCCTGCTAGAATAAGGTTTGCGTGCCCAGACAGCAGAATTTTTTGACAAATGAACGGGAGGGATACTCGTGGACGCTGGTCACGATCACGGTTCCTTTCCCTACTGTTTTCTCTACGATAACCGGCGAATCCCCGCAGGACCCGGCAGTAGATCCTCCGTGAGACGGAAACGAGCCGTCGCATTCGATGCAGGAGGGATCGTAATCCTCCACCAAGGCCATCCCGAGCTCCGATGATCCGCACGCGATCTTCCTTGGAAAAACCTCGTGCCGGTACGTGACCGGGAACGGCAGCCAGTCGTATGCGTCTGACCGGTCGATCGCCGCCCCGAAAACGAGGAGGTTGCCGCCGTTTTCGACAAAATTCCGGATGCGATCTGATGACGCCCGGAGCGCGGGGAGCAGCCGGCAGTAGGCCGGGTTTGCAAAACCGGTGGGGAAGATGAGGCAGGAAAACGAGCCGCGGAAATACGGGGCGGCCAGCATATAAGGAGTGACCAGCTCGCACGGGATGCCGCAATCCTCGATGTACCTGACAAAATGCTGGGGAGTTTCCCAGACAAATCCCGCCCGGCAGCTCACCCCTTGATCACTCCTATAGGGGACAGGCGGGCAACAAGAGTGGAGAGCCCGGCATCGTGAACCACCCGGACCACCTCGCTGCTGGGCTTGTAGACCTCCGGCGCCTCATCGACAATCGCCGCTTCGCTGGGCGCCCGGACAATGATACCCTGCGCGAGGAGATGATCCGCCACCTCTTTACCTGTCATCCTCTTCTTTGCCTGTGACCTGCTCATGACCCGGCCCGACCCGTGGCAGGTACTTCCGAAGGTGCGTTCCACCGCTGTCGCGGTCCCTTTGAGCACGAACGAGGATGTCCCCATGCTGCCGGGAATGATCACCGGCTGGCCGATTGCGGTGAGATCTCCCGGCAGGCCCGGAGCTCCCGGCCCGAACGAACGGGTGGCACCCTTGCGGTGCACGCAGAGCCGGACCTTCTGCCCGGCAACCGTGTGCTCCTCGATCTTTGCGACATTGTGGGTGACATCATAGACAAGCGGCATGCTCTCGTAATCAATGCCGAACATCCTTACGAATTCCCGGCGTGCCGCGTGCATGATCAGCTGGCGGTTGGCCCAGGCATAATTTGCCGCGGCAGCCATCGCGCCGAAGTAGGCGGTTCCTTCCGGGGACTGGACCGGGGCACAGGCAAGCTGGCGATCCGGGAGCGTGATCTGGTATTTTTTTGTCGCCGATTCGAGGATCCTGAGATGGTCAGTGCAGACCTGGTGGCCGAGCCCCCGCGAGCCGCAGTGGATCATGCAGCAGACCCGGCCCTGTGCAAGCCCGAATGCGGCTGCAGCAGTCTCATCGTAGATCTCGCTGACAACCTGAAGTTCAAGGAAATGGTTGCCCGATCCGAGAGTGCCGCCTTGGGGGATTCCCCGCGCCCGCGCTTTTGCCGAGACCTCACGGATATCGGCCCGGTTCATAGCGCCGCCCTCTTCGCACCGGGCAAGATCCCGTTCAACACCGTAGCCGGCCTCCACCGCCCAGCGTGCCCCTTTCACCATCATGGCCGTAAGCGCAGCCGGGGAGACCGCGAGGGAACTCTTCGCACCGACACCGGTCGGCACGGCATGGTACAGGGACTCTATAAACTCACGTGGCTTTTTGATATCTCCTTGTGTGAGCGGCGTGGTAAAGAGCCGGACCCCGCAATTGATATCAAACCCGACACCCCCGGGAGAGATGACGCCATCTTCGAGGGAAAACGCGGCGACGCCACCGATGGGAAACCCGTACCCCCAGTGGAGGTCCGGCATACCAAGCGAATACCGGATGATCCCGGGCAGGGTGGCGACATTTGCCAGCTGCTGCACGGCACCCGGTTCAAGGATTGCCGCGAGCGTGTCCGAAAGGAAAAATCTCCCCGGCACCCGCATGCCGGGCACATACCCCACCGGGATCTCCCATTCATTCACACCGGCCCGTGTCACCCTGTCAAGCATCCCTTCACCCCGCTATACATCAAATAAGATGTCCACCATATATCCTTTGGCGTCTTTTTGGATAGACATGCCCGAGTACGAGATGCCCTTTACCTCAGTTCCCTGAGCATGCCGCGCCGGATCGAATGGTTCGCCGTCAAGAATCGCATGGAGGTGCATACCATCGAGGTGAACATCAGCATCCCGAAAGACCAGCCCTTCTACTTCAGAGACATACAGCACTTCCGATAAAAAATCACAGAGAAGCGACTCCCGATCCGGTGCGCCGATGTCAATCTCCCGGGAGGTCCCGCCACTCCGGTCTTCCCCAAACATTACCTGCATCAGCGCCCTGCATGCCTCCCCGAACAGGGCATCCGGCGTGGGGGCACGGACCCGTATCTTCACATCTGCGGTATGGGACAACTCTTCGAAACTCATCTCTCCCCCAGACCCTCCGGCCCCTCATCGTAGAAAGGAATCATGTCAGTCCGTATTTCGTCGAGGAAGCGTACCTGGTGGATGGAGATATAGATGGTATGGTGGGCCGCCTGGAGCAGGATATCGCTTTTTTTCGGGGGCTTTATGCGTACTGGCAGGAGGATTGGACCTCCGCAGGAGGTACAGATGCGGAAATCACAGTTCCTCTTCTCAATGTAGTCCATGACATCAGGGGAAATTGCGATCCGGGAAACACCGGACGAATCAGAAGGATACCCAGGCATTATGCCAGTAGTATTGTAAAGCAGAATTAAAAAAACGGTTAGGTTAAAGTGAGGGGACGAGGTTCATACACCTACGAGCCGGCCAACCATGAAGGCATACTTCTCCTTGAGTTCATAGGTCGTGACCCCCCCGGCATTCCGGCTGACTCTCAGGATGCCGATGCGGGAGGCAATGATGCCGACCATCGATGCGATGGTATGGAAGGAAACCGGGAACTGTTCCTTTAGTCCGGCAAGAATATCCGCAATGGTGGTCTGCCTGATCCTGAGGAGGAGACGGAGCACCTCCCGGCGGATACCGGTCTTATCCCGTGAGAGATACGACCTCAGCCGGCCCTCAATCATCTGTTCGATCTCAAACTGAGATCTCATGAGTTAGTGTCACGGCTTTCGGCATATATAATTTTTGCTTTTTCCCGTTTTAAAAACCCCGTTCGGAAATCGCGCCATTCTGACAAGGTACAGGGATATTCTGCGAAACAGGAACCGGAATATTTACCGGACCCGGGAGACTTACCGGGTGTTACCCCGCAATCTGGTAATTATTTAATCGTGAATGAACAGATGAATATGACATGGGATTATTCCATTATAACATCGAAAAATATTCACCAAAACAACTGGTGATAATCCCGATGATACTGCTGGCCATATCGCTGGTGGTGCTTGCGTATGTTACGGTGACGGTAGGGATGCCGGTCACACCGGGTATCGATTTTTCCGGCGGGACTGCCGTAACGGTGATCACTTCCGATACTGCCGCCCAGATCCAGTCAGAATTTGCCGGCTATCCGCTCGTGAGCATCAGTGAGGGGTTGAACAACGGGAAGTTCATCACATTCGGGACGATGAGCGATGCGCAGTACCAGAGCTTGGCCGCACTGGTCGCAAGCAAATACCCTGATGCACAGATCGACCAGATCGGTGAATCCTTCGGAAAAACCCTGCAGGACCAGGCCTTTATTGCCCTCATCATTGCCTTTATCGGCATGGCCATCGTCGTGTTTGTCTCGTTTCGGACATTTGTCCCGTCCTGTGCTGTCGTCCTGTCGGCCTTTGCCGACATGGTCATGACCGCGGCCATGATGAACGTCATCGGTATCCAGCTTTCGCTCGGGACTACCGCGGCACTGCTCATGCTGATCGGTTATTCCGTAGACAGCGACATCCTGCTCACCACACGGGTGCTCAAACGGCAGGGAAAACTCAACGACAAGCTGACCGGGGCGTTCCGTACCGGTATCATCATGACCTCGACAACCATTGCGGCGGTCACCGTGCTGCTTGTTGTATCCTGGGCCGGGCAGGTCGTGGTGGTCGAACAGATCTCAGCAGTCCTCCTGATGGGGCTTATCTTTGATATCCTCAACACCTGGCTCACAAACGTCGGCATACTGAAATGGTACGTCCTCAAGGGAGGCGGGAAATGAAGCAGGACAGGATAAAGGATCTCTTCAGTGACTGGCGGGTACTCACGCTCATCGTCCTGTTGATCCTTTCGGTCGTTGCCATCTACCCCCACTTCGACAGCAATGGCAATTTAACGACAAACCTCCAGTACGGCCTCGATTTCCAGCAGGGATCCTGGATCCAGCTCGAGTTCAAGGCAGAGGTGGTCGGGTTCACGACAACAGAACCGGTCGATACCTTCGTTGCCAACCTCTCAAAGAGCCTCGATACGGATGTTGTCCAGGTCGACGCCAACCATCTTGAGATCCGTAAATCCTATACGCAGGCCGAGCTTGTCCCCTACTTTGAGGCTGAAGGCGGGACCGTCGTCTCTTACCAGCCCGGTATATCGTCATCCACTGCTGATCTTGTAAAGCAGATCCTTGAAGAAAAGATCAATTCAATGGGCACCAAGGATGCCAAAGTGAATACCATCACGGGTATGAATGGCGTCACCCGGTACGTCCGCGTGGAGATGGCCGGCGTGGATATGAACCAGGCCCAGCAGATTGTCGGCAAGCAGGGCAAGTTCGAGATCCGTATCCAGACAACCGGCAACCAGACCGAGCACGTCCTCTACGGTGATTCCATTACAAGTGTCCAGGTACCCAGCCAGTCACCGGCCGGCAGCGGGAACTGGGGTGTCGGGTTCACCCTGAGTTCAGACGGCGCTGCCACTTTCCAGAACGCCTCAATCACCTACGGTGCGACCACCGATCCTGCTGACCACAAGCTCACCATGCTGCTCGATAACAAGAGCGTGTATTCGGCACCGCTCTCCCAGCAACTGGCAGGTTCGCTCCAGACCGAACCCACAACCCAGCTGTTCGCCTCCACCGGCTCAGGCACCTCCGGGATGCAGCAGGCAACAAATCTTGAGATCCAGCTCCGGGCCGGCGCACTCCCGGTGGACGTGGATATCGCCGGTTCCGGCTCAACGTCGGCATCCCTCGGCCAGCACTACATGGAGATGTGCCTGATCGCAGGCATCCTCGCGCTCATCATGGTTGCGTTCGTCATCTTCTACCGCTACCGCGAGCCGAGGATTGTGCTCCCCATGGTGTTGATCAATGCATCCGAGATCGTGATCCTGCTCGGGTTTATCAGTGTCATCCAGTTCCAGATGGATCTCCCGACAGTCGCCGGGCTGATTGCTGTGCTGGGTACCGGTATCGACCAGCTGGTCGTGATCACCGATGAGATCCTGCATGAAGGGCTCGTACCCTCGCCGAATATTTACTTAAAGAGGCTGGCCCGGGCGCTCACCATTATCGTGATCGCGGCGGCAACGGTGCTGATCGCGATGCTTCCGCTCGCACTCATGGACCTCTCCACCCTCAAGGGATTTGCCATTATCACCATGATGGGGGTCATCATTGGTGTACTCGTGACCCGGCCGGCCTACGGCAGGATCATCATGGATATCCTCTCCGAATAACAATACCATAGATTTATCTTTTTTTTTAACCGACTACACTACCGGGTATGATGATATGACGAAACCTGTTCTGTACGATTTTTTTGCCACGTGGTGCGGCCCCTGCAGGATGCAGACGCCGATTATCGAAGAACTTGCAAAGAAACTGGGCGACGCTGTCGAGATACAAAAAGTGGATGTCGACGAGCACATGGATCTTGCGGAAAAATACGGGATTCGCGTGGTCCCGACCCTGATCATCGAGAAGGACGGAAAAGTTGTCCAGACGATGGAAGGCGTCACCGATGCCGCTACGCTCGAAAAACTGCTCAGGCCGCTGGTGGGATAAGTGAAGATCGGCATTGTCGGCGGTACCGGGGATATCGGGGAGGGCATGGCGATGCGGCTCTCCACGGTCTTTGACCTGGTGGTCGGTTCGCGGGAGCAGGATAAAGCCGAAGCGAGCTGTACGATCACCCGGGAAACCCTCAAAAACCGGGGTCAGGAGTGTTCACTGTGCGGCGTAACCAACCAGGATGCTGTCAACAGGGCCGATATCGTTATCCTCGCGATCCCGTTCCGGCACGTTGTCCCGACACTCTCGACGCTCTGCGGGTTTGAGGACAAAATCGTGATAAGCCCGGTCAACCCGATGGAGAAGCAGGATCACTTTGTCTTTGTCCCCCCACCGGAAGGATCGGCGGCCCTGCTGATCAAAAAACTCCTGCCAAAAGAGGCCCGGCTCTGCTGCGCGTTCAATACCATTGCCGCCAACCGATGGAAGGCGCTGGACGAGGAACTGGCGTACTCGGTGCCGGTCTGCGGGGACGATGAAGAGGCAAAGCAGCAGGTGATGGAGATCGTGAACCGGATCTCAAAACTCCGGGCCTTCAACGCCGGTCCGCTCTCCGTCTCACCGCTCATCGAATCGCTCACACCGCTGGTGCTCAATATCGCCCGGTACAACAAGATGCGGGATGTCGGCATCCAGTTCCGCTAAGAACGCCGGGAAGGCACAAAAAATTGTCGGCATCCTCGCAGCCCGATTCGGGGAGATCCCCTGGTGGCCGGGGGATGCGGATGAGGTCATGATTGGTGCCATCCTGACCCAGCAGACCCGGTGGGAGAACGTGGAATGCGCGCTCCGGCTGCTTAAGGAAAGGGGCCTCTGCTCCATGGCTGCCCTGGCTGCTTCAGATGGGGCGGAGATCGAGTCGGCGATCCGGTGCACCGGGTTTTACCGGATGAAGGCACGCCGGCTCAAGGCTCTTGCCGCGTTTGTCACAGGGACCTGCGGAGGTGTGGCCGGCATGGAAAGGATGCCGACAGGAACGCTCCGCGAAGGGCTGCTCGGGGTGAACGGGATTGGCGAGGAGACTGCGGACAGCATTCTCTGCTACGGGTTTGGCCGGGCGAGTTTTGTGATCGATACCTACACGGACCGAATCTCCCGGTGTGCCGGCATCACCACCCCACGCTTCGGGCTCAAGGCCCT
>Ga0326728_10014053_pt1 | contig 17153 bp, 12 predicted proteins | sample MB3enrmetagenome_FD_207602 | JGI IMG/M metagenome (GOLD analysis project Ga0326728, IMG submission 207602) | Lab enriched peat soil microbial communities from McLean, Ithaca, NY, United States - MB31MN | ecosystem: Environmental > Terrestrial > Soil > Wetlands > Peat | place: USA: New York...
CGACCAGGCATAGAGGGACGAAAACTGCTGATTCCAGAACTGCGGTCCCGCCGGGTTCATGAAGTCCATGGCCTGGAGCGCGGTGGTTTCGCCGTAGTCGTAGCGGTACGGAGCCCAGAAATCCGAATAGGCGGCCTGAGTCGCGCTCTCCCCGTTGTAGTCGGTGTTGGCCAGGAACGGGAACATGTCTTCAAAGTAGGGAATGGACGCAACCGTCGCGTTCGGGTTGCCGCCGTTCTGGTCGGCGACCTTGGAAAGCGCGGCGCCGGCGTGGAAGTAATCCCCGCCGCCCTTCTTGTCGGCCAGGTTCACAGGCTCGGCCAGATCGAGCTGCTCCAGCAGGTGACGGCCAAGGCGGCCCACATAGTTGGCTTCGCCCACAAAACCGCCCGGCAGTTCGCGCTGCACCGAGAAGTCAAAGGAGTAGGAATAGGGCGTCTTGAGGTGGTTGTCGATGCCCCAGGTGATGGCGAAGTCGCAGCCGGGAACCGTCGAGGGCGTGAAGGGATAGGTGACGGAGGCCGCGGGACTGGTGCAGCCTTCGAGCGCGGGAACCGCGTGTGCGCCGGTGAAGCGCGGCGAGTTCTGCACGCTGTAATTGGAGGCCGGGCTGTTGGTTGAGCTGCTCAGGCCGAAGGAGCCCTGCTGGTCAAACGAGTTCACAATGCCCTGGCCGAAGTGATCGAAGTACATGCCCGAGCCCACGCGGAAGGTGGTGCGGGGATTGGGCGCGTAAACGGCAGAAAGCCGCGGCGCAAAGTTGTCCTTCTGCTTGGCCCAGTAGCCGGGGCGGTGGTTCACCTTGCCGCTGGGCATGAATTCCAGATTGTCCTCGAAGACATTGCCTTCGGCGGCCGCCGCGCCCCGCTCCTCAAACCACTTGTGGGTGTCCACGGTGGGCGAGATCTGCTGCCCCCTGGTTTCATACGGCGCCTGAAGGATCGAGTGGCGCAGGCCGTAGGTCACCGTCAGCGTGGGCGTAAGGCGCCAGGCGTCCTGTGCAAAGTACTCGAATTCGTTGGCATGAAAATGGCGGTTGATGAAGGCGCCGTCGGCAAACAGCGAGCCGGTGGTGGGGCTGGTGACCGAGTAGTTGTAGCGCTGCGTGGTCTGCGGCACCAGGCCCACCAGAGCGTCGTAGGCAATCTGGTAGGAGTTGGCGAAGCCGCTGCCCAGGTCGGCGGGCGCGTTGGGAAAATTGGAGACCCAGAAGGGATCGGTGCTGGCGCCCGAGTAGGAGTTCAGATCGCTGTCGCGATTGTTCTGAATACCGCGCCAGTTGCCGCCAAAGCTCAGCGTATGCGTGCCCTTGGTCCAGGTGATGTTGTCGGAAATATTCTGCACCGGCACATTCACCAGCGTGGAGCGGGTCTGGGCCTCGGGCTGCGAGAGGAAGCGGAAGTTCACCCAATCGCCCGTGCCCGTGCCGGCGCCGCGCGTCGAGTAGCCCTGGCGGATGAAGCCATAACGCAGGTCGTTGACCAGGGTGGCCGAGGGCATCCAGGTGTGGCCAACGGCCAGGCCCTTGGTGTTGTCCTCGTGCATGTAGGATGCGGGCTGACCGGGAATGTTCTGGTCGCCGGCCATGGTGTCCTTTTGCAGGTTGCCGCGCACAAAGATGCGCTGCGACGCGCTCAGGTTGTAGTCGATCTTGACGATGCTGGTGTTCAGCGTGGCCGGAGCGGGCGAAGCGAAGATATAGCCGGCGTTGTTGATGCCGTCGCCGGCGGTGGGCGCCGTGCCATAGATGCCCTTGGCGGCCAGAGGACTGAAGTAGGCCAGCACATTGGGGTTCGGGCCGCAGGCCACGTTGCTGGCTCCGGTGCAATCCGAGTCCAGGGCCGTCACCTGCGCGGCGCTCAGCCACTGCGTCGAACCGTTGCCGTCCTGGTAGCCGACCTGGCCGTTATAGAACTGCTGGGTGGGGAACGTCCGCGTGACCACATCGTTGATGGCCTTGCGCTGGCCCTCATAGTTGAAGAAGAAGAAGAGCTTGTCTTTCTTGATGGGACCGCCGACCGCCCCGCCAAAGGTATTCATCACATATTTCTGCGGAGTATTGGGCTCGCCGAGGATCGCTTCCTGGTACTTGTTGAACCACTGGTTCGCAACCGTGTTGGTGGGGCGATAGTACTCATAAAGAGCGCCGTGGAAGGCGTTGGTGCCGCTCTTGGTCACAATGGAAACCTGCGCGCCCGAACTGCGGCCGGAGTCAGCCGTGCCGTTCGAGGTCGTCACCCGGAACTCCTCGGTGGAGTCCAGCGTGGCGCGCAGCACGCCGGTAAAGGCCGTGCCGGCGATCTGGTCGTTGTCGTCCATTCCGTCGAGCGTGACGTTGCCCTGGTCGGAGCGTCCGCCGCTCACCGAACCGCTGCGGCTGTCGCTGGTACCGTTTTCTTCCGGATTGCCAAGATAGAGCACGCCCGGCTGAAGTGTAAGCAGGGAGACCGGGTCGCGGCCCTCCATGGGCAGCGCCTCGATGGTCACATTGCCCACCGAGTCGCCCAGGGTGGCGTCAGAGGTATTCAAGGTCTGAGCCGAGGCGCTCACATCCACGGTGACCGAACTGGATTCAACCGTGAGCGTGAAGTCGATGGTCGCCGGCTGGTTCACCAGCAGCTCCGCGGACTTGGACTGATCGCCGAAGCCGCTGGACGAGACCGTAATCGTGTACTTGGCCGGGGGAATCTGGGAGAAGACATAGAGTCCGGCGCTGTTGCTGACGGCGCCCATGGCCTTGCCTTCCGCCTTGTCCAGGAGGGTGACGTTTGCACCCGGAACCAGCGCTCCGCTGGGGTCCTTGATCACGCCGCGAAGTGAAGTCGTTGCGGTTTGGCCGAATGCCAGGGTAGCGGCAGAAAGAATGCAACAAAGCATCCATCCCCATAGGGATCGTTTCACAGCTTTCCTCCAAAGGTATGGCAGTACTGCTCGCTCCCGTGCGGTTCGAACAGGCTTATGTATGGCGGTCCCGGTGCAGGCCGCGCAGTGGACAAAATCTTCCCTGGAAATGTTTTCGCTCCGCAGGGGTGAACGCTGTCTACGGGGTTCGAAATGCCTCCCGGCAGCGAATCACGCTGAAAATATGGCGTCTTCGGGGAGAAGCGCCGCCAACTGAAATAATTATACATTTTTGTATATTTTCACGCATATTTATACATTTCGGTTTGACCCTCCTATTCCATGGGAATCCGCCGCCTTCCCTTTTGATTGTTTATCCGGCCCGTACACAGTGCGCTCCGTGCCCCATCCTTTCGCCTTCTTTTTGGCGAAAGGGTGGGAAAGCAAGACACTCATCAGGGCCGCATGAACAAGCTGCTCCCATCACTCGAAACTGGCCAGGTTATTGCTGTTGCTGCATTTGCTGCAAATCCAGGAAGGGCTGGCTGCGCTCCGGCGGCTGCTGGGCGCGCTCCACCAGCACGCTCCAGTCGTCGGGGATGGGCATCTTGCGGTCCAGGGCTGGCGGCTGCTCACTGGCCTCCACATGCACGGCCACATAGAGCTCGCTCTCCGTCTGGCCGCGAAAAATTCCGTGCGTGGGCGGCACATCGGCATAGTCGCGGCCCACGGCGGTGCGGATGTGCCGATGGTGAGCGACCAGGTTGTTGGTGGGATCAAAGCCCACCCAGCCCAGGTGCGGCAGCAGCACATCCACCCAGGCATGGGTCGCGTCCGGAGTGGAGCGGTCGTGGTCTTCGCGGCTGCGGTAGAGGTAACCGGAGACATAGCGGGCGGGAATCTTCACATGGCGCAGCAGGGCGATCATGGTGTGGGCAAAGTCCTGGCAGACGCCCTTGCCGCTGACAATGGCTTCGTCGATGGGCGAGTCCACGCGCGTGGAGCGGGGCACGTATTCGAAGTACTGGAAGAGCCGCTCGTTCAGTTCCTGCACCAGCATCAGCGGATCGTCGCGGCGGGTGACGCCCATCTGCCCGGCCAGCAGCTTCACCGCCGGCGTCTCTACGGCAAAGGTCGAGGGCAGCAGCATCTCCCAGTAATCGCCGGCCTCCACCATGCTGTCCAGGGCGCCCCAGGCGTCGGGCGATAGAAACCGGGGCACCTCGGGCAGCGCCTGCTGTTCCACCACCGACTCGGCCACTACAACCAGCTGGTTATGCTCGCCGGGAATGTCGAAGTGCTGCACATTGTTGCCCAGGTGGTCGCGATAGCTGAAGACGCGGCAGCGCGGACTCACCGAAAGCGAGAAGCTGAGGCAGTGCTGGCTGGAGTCCGAGCGCGGATTCATGCGCGTCTCCATAATGCTCTCGCTGATGGGCTGCGCGTAGCGGAAGCGCGTCAGGTGCCGGATGGAATAGAAGTTCATACTGGCCAACATTCCCTCAGGGGCTGAAGCCCCGCGTGTTTTGCTGCGTGATTGGCACGGCCTAAGCCGTGCTCTTTCAAAACATCTTCGGCGCCAATCGTCTTCTCAGATCGCCAGCGCCGACTGAATCGAGTAGTGCACATAGTAGCGGTAGATCAGCTCGTGAATGCGCAGGCATTGTTCGCGGATTTTGTGCAGAAATGCAGCCGGTTCGCCGGAGATGATCTCGCCGATGGTGGTATAGCGCAGCATGGCGTGCAGCTTGCCCACGCCGGCACGCAATTCTTCAGGCGAACGGCGGCCTCCGGTATGCTGGATCGACTCGATGGCGCTGCTGATCGCGTCGACGCAGTAGCGGATGGCATGAGGGAAGTCGCGATTGAGCACCAGGAACTCGAGCATGCGGCCGGGCGAGAGGTCAGCCGTATAGACCTGGCAGTAGGCCTCGAATGCCGTGCAGCAGCGGAGCAAACCAACCAGCTCCAGATACTGGTAGCCGGAAGTTTCTCGCTCGTGCGCGTGGAAAAGCTCCGACTGGTAGACCTCGAGCAGCGTGGCCGTGGCGTAGGCGCGCTCCAGGTAGCCGCCGAGCCGGATGAATTGCCAGCCCTGGCCGTGAATCATGGTCGAGTCGCCGACGCCCTGGAATAAGTGAATGCCGTCGACCACCGACGCCAGCACATCGTTCATGCTGGAACTGAACTGCGCCTGCGCGTGCGGCGAGTGGATGTGGTGAAAGAGCCGGTTCAGGCGCTGCCACTGCTCGGTGGAAATCTCTTCGCGCACCTGGCGCGCATTTTCGCGCGCCGCGTTCACGCAGTAGGTGACGGAAGAGGGATCGAGATGGTCGAAGACGAGCTTGCGCGCCATCGATTCCAGGCTGCCGTCCCACTCTACCCCGCCGGGCTTGCCCAGCGCGGCAGCCATGCGCTGCCAGCGCGCCTCGGCGTTGGCGCCGCCGGTGTCGAGCATCAGGCTCATGGTCACGTCGAGCAGGCGCACGGTGTTCTCGGCGCGCTCCAGGTAGCGGCTCATCCAGTAGAGGCTGTCGGCCACGCGCGATAGCATCGTGCTCCTCTCTCTTCCCGCCCGATTTGCTTCGACGTAACTTATTCCAGAACCCATGTGTCCTTGCTTCCGCCGCCTTGCGAAGAATTCACTACGAGCGACCCCTTTTCCAGAGCCACGCGCGTCAATCCGCCGGGCACGATGTTCACCTTGTCTCCGAAGAGAATGTAGGGCCGCAGATCCACGTGGCGCGGCTCCAGCCGGTTGTCGACCAGGCAGGGCGCGCGCGAGAAATCAAGTGTGGGCTGCGCGATGTAGTTGCGCGGGTTGGCCTCGATTTGTCGCGCGAACTCCTCGCGCTGCCGCGCCGAGGAGTGCGGACCGATGAGCATTCCGTAGCCGCCGCTTTCGCCCACCGCCTTCACCACCAGCTTGTCGAGATTGGCCAGCACATGACGGCGGTCCTTCTCTTCGCTCAGCAGAAACGTTTCGACGTTGGGCAGGATCGGGTCCTCGTTCAGGTAATAGCGGATCATCTTCGGCACGTAGGTGTACACGGCCTTGTCGTCGGCAAGGCCGGTGCCGAAGGCGTTGGCCACCGTCACGTTGCCGGCGCGATAGGCGTTGAAGAGGCCCGCGCAGCCCAGGGACGAGTCGGCGCGAAAGACCAGAGGATCGCTGAAGTCGTCGTCGACGCGGCGGTAGATCACGTCGACGCGCTTGAGGCCGTCGGTGGTGCGCATGTAGACGATATTGTCGTGCGTCACCAGGTCACGGCCCTCGACAAGATCGATGCCCATCTGGCGCGCGAGATAGGTGTGCTCGAAATACGCGGAGTTGAAAACGCCCGGCGTGAGCAACACGATGTTCGGCTCCGACCGCCCCTCCGGCGCCAGCGAGCGCAGCGTAGCCAGCAGCAGTTGCGGGTAGTGCTCGATGGGCCGCACGCCGTAGCTCGCGAAGAGTTGCGGGAAGGTGCGCTTCATCACGCGGCGGTTGGTGAGCATGTAGCTCACCCCCGAGGGCACGCGCAGATTGTCTTCGAGCACCACGAACTCGCCGGTGTTCAAACGGAGCAGATCGGTGCCGACCACCGCGATGTAGACGTTGCGCGGCACCTGCAATCCGCGCATCTGGCGCCGGTAGTGCCTGCAACTGTAGACCAGCTCACGCGGCACCACGCGGTCGGCGAGGATTTTGGCGTCGGAGTAGACGTCGCGCAGAAACAGGTTCAGCGCGGTGATGCGCTGCGTGAGCCCGCGCTCGATGCGCGCCCACTCCTCGGCGGTCACCAGGCGGGGCAGAAGATCGTAAGGAAAGATGCGCTCCGTGCCCTCGTCGCGGCCGTAGACAGTGAAAGTGATGCCCTGGGTGAGGAAGGCGAGGTCGACCGACTGCTTGCGCCGCTCGAGCTCGTCAGGGGGCAGGCTGGCGAGCGTCTCGGCCAGCGCGCGATATTGCGGCCGCACTTCCCCGCTGGCCCCGCGCATCTCGTCGAACGCCTGGTCGAGCGGGTAATCACCGAAGAGCGGTTCCAACTCGACTGGAGGGACTGCGGTCATAAGATTTCGGGCAAACTTTCCCGCTAGCGGATTCAGGGTACGGGTGGGTAACTCGCAACATGCAGAGCAGATACGCCTGAACTGCTCCATTCAGGGTTTTGGGCAAGCTCCGCCTTGGGCCTGTTCTCTGTTTCTAGCACGCCGGATATAAAGGAGCCATTAGGAAACCAAACACCACGCGCGCCCTGGTGCGAATTCCCAGGTCGTTTCTAATCGCAGGAAAACCTATAAACCGCAACGGCCACCCACGCGACACGCTTCGGATCGCGGGCATAGCGGGAAAGCCAGAAGGGGCGGCTGACCACAACCATGAACGGAAAGGATTCGCCGCTTTCGCTCCACTCGTAAACGATTCGTCCCTCAGCCCTCCGTGTCTCTTTCAGGCCTAGGGGGCCGGCAGTCTTGATCTTTGCCAGCCTGATCAGTGCGTCGGAGGCAACCCGTCTGGGGTCTTGGAACGCCCATGCCTCCTCTCCCTGATCAGCCCGCTGCTGCGCGCGAATTGGATCGCCGGACCGTTTGATGGGAGCAAGGTCTTCATATCCGCAGCCCACCTTCTCGGCGGTCGGCTGGTCGTAAGATGCCCCGTAGTCAAGATCGCCTCGATCCTGCGGATCGACTGACTGGACCTCCTGAATGGCCAGGAGGCTGCAACAGCCCATGTGTCCATAGGCGTCCCAGAAGGGCTCACCGTTGCCGAATTGTTCCTCCCTGCCCGCGAAAAAGCGGCCGATCAATGTGGCGTGGACGATGGAGCCAAAGTTTCCCGAGCGGAAGGGCGGCTGAATCTCCTTGTCGAATTGCCGGTAGAGCGCGTCGTGAACCAAAGGAACTGAGATCCCTTCCACCTGGAGTTCCTGGCGATGGCTCCTCGCAGCAGTTCGGCCGCAACAAGATGTCGTGTCGGAGTTGACCTTGCCGCCATACTCCAGCCAGACTGCAGGCCAGTCAGGGCAAGCCGGGTCGAAGAGCGTGAAGTCCTCGAAATCGTGGGAGACGAAACCTTCCACTTCGATAAGCGTGTGATTGTAGGCGGGGGGGTGGGCCTTGAGCTGGCAAACGGAGACCTTTTGGGGCTCCTCGCAGCGCGCTTGGGCGGCAAAACAGAAGCAGCAGACCAACACATACACCACGACAACCCGAACCCGTCCCATCGACTCCCCCTGAGGCCGCGACCAGGCTGCAGGTCCGCACTCATCGGCCCTCAGCAGAAAATCATACTCCGGGTTGCCGCAGGGGGGAATGCGGCCGCCGCGTGCTCAATAAAGAAAAGCGGCACAACCTGCGAGAGGCCGCGCCGCTTCTGCTCGTTGCTTCCAGCCGGCTTCGAAGCTGTTCCAAGCCGGCTGGCTACACCCGTCATGCTTCCTGGCGCCTAAGCCCGCTTCAGGCCGCAACCGCAGCATGCTTCGCTGCGCTGTTCACCGTTTTCACAATTTGCGCAACGATCTGGTAGGGATCGGCCTCGGAGTTGGGGCGGCGATCTTCGAGGTAGCCCCTGTAGCCGTTCTTGATAAAGTTCACGGGCAAGCGGATGGAAGCGCCGCGGTCAGAGAGTCCGTAGCTGAACTTGTCGATGGCCTGGGTCTCGTGGCGGCCGGTGAGGCGCAGATGGTTATCCGGCCCATAGACCTCGATGTGCGCGGCGATGTTGTTCTCGAACGCCACCATCAGGCCGTCAAAGTACTCCTTGCCGCCCACTTCGCGCAGGTGTTTGGTAGAGAAGTTGGTGTGCATGCCCGATCCGTTCCAATCGCCCTTGATCGGCTTGCAATAGAGCTGTACGTCCACTTCGTACTTTTCGCAAAGGCGCGCCATCAAATAGCGGGCGGTCCACAGGTCGTCCGCGGCCTTGTGCGAGCCTTTGCCGAAGATCTGGAACTCCCACTGGCCCTTGGCCACTTCGGCGTTGATGCCTTCGTGATTGATGCCGGCGGCAAGACAGAGTTCCAGATGCTCTTCAACGATCTGGCGCGCGATGCTGCCCATGTACTTGTAGCCGACGCCACAGTAGTACGGTCCCTGCGGAGACGGGAAACCTTCTTCAGGAAAGCCAAGCGGACGGCCATCCTTATATAGGAAGTACTCCTGCTCAAATCCGAACCAGAGATCGGGGTCATCGGGAGCGGTCGCGCGCATGTTGGTGGAGTGCGGCGTGCCGTCGGGGTGCATCACCTCGCTGAGAACGATAAATGCATCCTTGCGGCTGGCATCGGGATACAGGGCCACAGGCTTCAAAATGCAGTCGGATTTGCTGCCCTCGGCCTGCATGGTGGAACTGCCGTCAAACCCCCAAAGGGGCATGTCGGCAAGGGTGGGCGTTTTATCGAAGCTCTTGATCTGCGTTTTGCCGCGCAGCTCAGGTACAGGCTTCTTACCGTCAAGCCAGATGTACTCCAATTTGTACTTTGACATGGATCTCCTCGTGCATTTGGGATGGTGGAGAAGCCTCGGCGGAATTCGCGCACGCGGCTCGTTTGGGGAATCCTTTTTAGATTAACCTGCGTTCGCGCGGATCGTATAAGGATCGCATAAGGAATAGCGGAAATTCTGCGCAAGACGGCGCTGCGCCGGCGCTGTCCGCGATGGAACCCACGGTCGCGTGCAATGTTTTCCGCTGGCCGGCCGCTGCGATACTCTTGATCGGCAGGAGATTCCAGTTGGCGATGCTCACACTGTGCGCCTTCCGCTCAAACTGGGAGAAGCCGCAGCCGTTCACGCCCCGCCGGGAAGCCGCCATCGGCTTCACCACGCCGAATCTCTCCTGCAACTTTCACTGCGCATCGCCAACAAGGCGCTCGCGCACAAATGAGGATCAAATGTTCATTCGTAATCTTCGAAATCTTTTCCTGTTTCCAGTTGTGTTGCTCTTCGCCGTCACGCCGCTCATGCGCGCGGAAGAGGGCATGTGGACCTTCGACAACCCGCCGCTGAAGGAGCTGGCGGCCAAGTACAACTTTCACCCCACACAAGCGTGGCTCGACCATCTCCGGCTTTCGAGCGTGCGTCTGAACGACGGCGGTTCGGGTTCATTTGTCAGCCCCGACGGCCTGCTGCTGACCAACCATCACGTGGCGCGCGTCCAGTTGCAGAAGAACTCAACGGCAGAGCACGATTACGTGCGCGATGGCTTCTACGCCGCGACGCAGGACCAGGAGATGAAGTCTCCCGACCTGGAAGTGAATGTGCTGGTGGGCATGCAGGACGTGACGGCGCGCGTCGAGGCCGCGGCCAAAGGCATCACTGACGACGCCAAGGCGCTGAAAGCGCGCGAAGCCGAGATCGCGGCCATCGAAAAGGAGAGCAAGGACAAGACCGGCCTGCGCTCCGACGTAGTGACCCTCTACAACGGCGGCGAGTATTGGCTCTATCAATATAAGGCGTACACCGACGTGCGCCTGGTCTTTGCGGTCGAGCAGCAGGCCGCGTTCTTCGGAGGCGATCCGGATAATTTCACGTACCCGCGCTACGACCTGGACATGGCTCTTTACCGCGTGTATGACAATGGCAAACCGCTGCACACGGAGAACTACCTGAAGTGGAGCGCGAAGGGAGCTGCACCCGGCGAGCTGGTGTTCGTCTCAGGCCACCCGGGGTCGAGCGCGCGGCAGGATACCATGGCCGAATTGCTGATGGAGCGCGATGTGCACGACCCCGCGCTCGTCGAGTACTTGCAGCGCCGCATCGCCGCGGCGCAGGAGTTTGCCAAGCAGGCGCCAGAACAGGCGCGGCTGGTGGCAAGCACGATCTTTTCTTTGCAAAACAGTCTCAAGGTCTACGTGGGCCGCATTGAGGCGCTCTCCGATAAAGCCATCCTCGCCAAAAAGCAGGCCGAGGAGGACGATCTTCGCGCCAAGGTGGCCGCGAACCCCGAATGGAAGAAGGAATACGGCGACGCATGGGACGAGACCGCGAGCGCGGTCGAGCTCGCCAAGCCGGAGACCAAAAAGCAGGTCTTCCGCCGCGCCGACAGCCAGCTATTCTCTTTCGCGCTACAGATCGTGCAATATGTGGTCGAAGTGAAGAAACCGGATGGCGATCGCCTGCCGCAGTATCACGAAGCGGGGCTGGATTCCCTGCGCTTCCAGTTGCTGTCTCCGGCGCCGATCTATCCCTCGACCGAGAAGATGTTCATGGCCAATGCGCTGAATCTGGCGACAGAGAAGCTGGGTGCAAACGACGCCTGGGTGCAGGCGATCCTGCAGGGCGGCGACATCGACAAAACCGTCGCTGCGCTCGTGGACGGGACCAAACTTGGCGATCCCGCATTCCGCAAGAGCCTGCTCGATGGCGGCGAAGCGACGGTGGCGGCGTCGAACGACCCGATGATCGCAGCGGCGCGCCGCGTGGATCCTGTATGGCGCGCGAGCTACGCGTACTTTCGAGACAACATCGTCAGCGTGTTTGACTCGGGAGGCGAAAAACTCGGCAAGGCGCGCTTTGCCCTCTATGGCAAGGATGCATATCCCGACGCCACATTCACACTGCGCCTGAGCTACGGCACGGTTGACGGCTATCCGTACAATGGAACCATCGCCCCGCCCTTCACGACGTTTTACGGGCTCTATGATCGCGCGGCGAGCTTCAGCGGCCAGCCGCCGTTCGACCTCACGCCCAAAGAAGCGGCGGCCCGCGAGAAGCTCGACCTGGCCACACCGTTCGACTTCGTGAGCACCACCGACATCATCGGCGGCAACTCCGGCTCGCCGGTGGTGAACCGCGATGGCGAACTTGTGGGACTGATCTTCGACGGCAACATCGAGTCGCTGGCCGGCGATTTCGTCTATGACGGCAGCAAGAACCGTGCCGTCGCCGTCCACTCTGCCGGAATGATCGAGGGCCTGCGCAAGATCTATGGCGTGGGTGCGCTGGCCGACGAGCTGGAAGGCAAACAGTAGGCGCGCAAAACAGGAGCGGGAGCCGCGCGCTCCCGCTTTTTGTTTGTCCGTCGGGCTGTGTCCGGAGCTGGTGCCGGCGTTCACTAGAGTGGCTCGTTTCGACGTACAATCAAAGATGGCCCACGGACCGCGGAGAGGTGGCCGAGCGGTTGATGGCTCCGGTCTTGAAAACCGGCATACCCGAAAGGGTATCGGGGGTTCGAATCCCTCCCTCTCCGCCAGCTTTCAAGGTCCTTCGTCCGCCGCAGCGGACTCAGGATTTCGCCTGCGGGCTCTCGCTTCGCTGACGCCCGCAAAGCGGCTCAAGTTCGAATCCCTCCCTCTCCGCCACGATTGCATCGAGCAGCCGCTCGCTGATCGCCCGCGTCCGAGCCGGCAGTACGAGCCCGCACGACCCGGCTTGAAGCATCTCGCACCCTCTCCGCAGGATTTGTGTTCTACCCGTTATGGAACCGATTCAGGCGTTTCCAGGGGCAATCCTTCGGCCTATATCTGCGCGCATAGTTAGGTGCGCTTGGCTGCGTGGTATTCGCGGCGAATGTGCTCGATATCGACCGTCGGCTCGGGGTACTTCATGTTCAGCGATTCCAGGTGCTCCACGACGATGCGAGCGATGGCGAGGTTGCGAAACCACTTGTGGTTGGCGGGGATCACGAACCACGGCGCATGACCGGTGCTGCAACGGGAGAGTGCTTCTTGATAGGCGGCCACATAATCGTCCCAGAAGGCGCGCTCCTTGTAGTCGGCCTCGCTGATCTTCCACTGCTTGGCGGGGTCGTCAAGACGCTCCTTGAATCGCTTCAGTTGTTCCTCTTTCGAGATATTCAGATAGAACTTGAGAATGTGGGTGCCGTTTGCGACCAGATTTTTTTCGAACGCGTTGATCTGGTCGTACCGGCGCGACCAGATTTCTTTGGGGACGAGATTGTGCACGCGAACCACCAAAACGTCCTCGTAATGCGAGCGATTGAAGATAACAACTTCGCCGCGGGCGGGGGCGGCCTTGTGCGCGCGCCACAAAAAATCGTGGGCCGCCTCTTCGGCGGAGGGTTGCTTGAACGGCGCCACGCGGCAGCCCTGTGGGTTCATGGCGCCCAGAACATGATTGATGGCGCCGTCTTTGCCGCCGGTGTCGAGGGCCTGAAGGCAGATAAGAAGCGAATGGCGGCGCTCGGCGTAAAGCAAGTCCTGCAATTCCCGGAGCTTTTTCTGGTAATGCTCGATCTCGTCGGCGGCTGACTTATGGCTCTTGCGACCATCGTCGAACGACGGGTCGATCTTCTTGAGCTTGACCTTGCTTCCCGGCTCAACCTTGAACCTCTGCAGGTAATTCATTTCCGCTCTCCTCGCTGGCAACAGAAAGAATGCTATCAGGATCGGGAACTGGCGGCGTTCCACACCGGCGCGATTCCCTTCGGCTTCATCGCATCCTTACTGAACCTGAACGGCGGTTCGGGCTGATCATCGCCGGCAAAGTGCGACCGGTGGATCGGGATGGCCAGGCTCTTATCCGACAGCGAACGCAGTTCACCCGCCAGCACATCGTGCGTCCCCATGGCGGAAGCGTGGCGCTGCCGGCTCCGCGATACTCGGCAGGCCGCGTCACACTCAATTCACGGAACTACACTATCCTTGAAGGGCCGAAGCTTACCGTGCCCGCAACGCCGATCAAGGCGCATGGCCCGAGCATCGGCGAACGACATCAAACCCTGGAACAGGATGGCAGATTCCAGCGCATTGGCCGGCAGCATTGGGAGTCTCGATGCCGCGAAGAGTTCACAAGGTAGCAAGAGGAGATGAATCATGGAGAAAACGTTGTCGCCCGACCTGTTGCGGAGAGTGGATGCCTACTGGAGAGCTGCGAACTATCTCTCCGTTGGTCAGATCTATCTTTACGACAATCCCTTGCTTAAGCGTCCTCTTGAGATCGCGGATGTGAAGCACATGCTCTTGGGACACTGGGGGACAACTCCGGGCCAGAACTTCGTTTATGCGCACTTGAACCGGATCATCAAGAAATACGATCTCGACATGATTTATGTTTCCGGTCCCGGGCATGGAGGGCCAGCCGTCGTCGGCAATACGTACTTAGAGGGCACTTATAGCGAGATTTATCCCAATATCACCCAGGATGAAGACGGACTTAGGAAGTTATTCATTCAGTTTTCATTTCCCGGAGGCATTCCCAGCCACGCGTCGCCGGAGACGCCGGGATCGATCCATGAAGGCGGCGAGCTGGGTTATTCGCTCAGCCACTCGTTTGGAGCGGTCCTGGACAATCCTGACCTGATCGTGGCCTGCGTGGTCGGCGACGGCGAAGCGGAGACGGGGCCGCTGGCCACCGCATGGCACTCAAACAAGTTTCTCGATCCGGCGACCGATGGCGCCGTACTGCCCATTCTGCATTTGAACGGCTACAAAATCTCCAACCCCACCGTGCTGGCGCGCATCACTCATGAGGAGTTGGAGCAACTCCTGCGTGGCTACGGTTGGACGCCTTATTTTGTCGAAGGGCACGAGCCGGCGCTTATGCATGAAGCCATGGCGGCGACGCTCGACCGCGCGGTGGAGGAGATCAAGAGGATTCAGCAGGACGCTCGCACCCGCGGGAAAACAGCTCGTCCACGCTGGCCGATGATCGTTCTCAACAGCCCTAAGGGATGGACGGGGCCAAAGATCGTTGATGGTCTCGAGGTGGAAGGCACGTTCCGTTCCCATCAGGTGCCGCTCTCCGATCCCAGGACAAGTCCCGAGCACCTGAAGCAGTTGGAAGAATGGCTGAAGAGCTACCGCGCGGAGGAACTCTTCGACGAGCATGGACGATTGCGGCCGGAACTGGCCGAGCTTGCGCCTCAAGGCAGCCGGCGCATGGGAGCCAATCCGCATGCCAACGGCGGTGTTCTTCTACGCGACTTGAGGATGCCCGATTTTCGCGAATACGCCGCCAACGTGCCTTCGCCGGGATCGCCGGGCATCGGAGACACGCGCGTGCTGGCGCCGTTTCTGCGCGACGTGGCCAAGTTGAATGCGGACCAGCGGAACTTCCGCATCTTCGGTCCCGACGAAACCATCTCCAACGGTTTAACTGCCGTGTTTGAAGCAACCAATAGGCAGTGGGATGCCGCGACTGTTTCCAATGATGAGTTTCTCGCTCCCGAGGGACGTGTGCTGGAAATGCTCAGCGAGCATCAATGCGAGGGCTGGCTCGAGGGCTACCTGCTTACCGGCCGTCACGGCTTGTTCAATTGCTATGAGGCGTTCATTCACATTGTCGACTCGATGTTCAACCAGCACGCCAAATGGCTGAAAGTCACCAATGGCCTGCCGTGGCGGCACAAGATCGCCTCGCTCAACTATCTTCTGTCTTCGCATGTCTGGCGGCAGGATCACAACGGCTTTACGCACCAGGACCCGGGTTTTATCGACCACGTGGTCAACAAGAAGGCCGAAGTTGTGCGTGTGTATCTTCCCCCCGACGCCAACTGTCTGCTTTCGGTGATGGATCACTGCCTGCGCAGCCGTCACTATGTCAACGTCGTGGTTGCGGGCAAGCATCCCGCGCCGCAATGGCTGACCATGGACGCGGCCATCAAGCACTGCACCGAAGGCATCGGCATTTGGCAATGGGCGAGCAACGACCAGGGCGGGGCGCCGGACGCGGTCATGGCGTGCTGCGGCGATGTGCCCACGCTGGAGACGCTGGCCGCCGTATCCATTCTGCGCGAACACCTGCCTGAGCTGAAGCTCCGGGTCGTCAATGTTGTCGACCTGATGAAGCTGCAGCCGCAGTCGGAGCACCCGCACGGTCTCAGTGACGCGGACTTCGACACGCTCTTCACTAAGGACAAGCCGGTCATCTTCGCCTTCCACGCCTATCCGTGGCTGATCCATCGCCTCACTTACCGCCGCACCAACCATGACAATATTCATGTGCGCGGCTACAAGGAGGAGGGAACGATTACCACACCATTCGACATGACCGTGATGAACGATCTTGACCGCTTCCACCTTGCCATGGACACCATCGACCGGATTCCGCGTATTTGGGAGAAGGGCGCGTATTTGAAGCAGACACTCAAAGATAAGCTGGTGGAGCACCAGCAATACATCAGGAAAGAAGGAAGGGACCTGCCGGAGATTCGGGACTGGAAATGGAAGAGCAAATAGGCTGAGACGTTGCTTCTGAATTTGCAGCGGGAGGACGGCGCTTCTCGGCGTAAGAAAGACTGATTTCATTCAATTTTCCGGGTTCGTGCCTTATCGGGCAGGCGCCATTCCGCCGATCGCCGAACTCACGCGGCCGACCAGCGTTCGGCGGTGGTTATGCAAAAACAGGCCCCGAGTGCAAGCAAACAACGTTAAAACTTGCTCCCGCATCCATAAGAAAAGAGGGTCTTGCCATGAGGTACATATGGAGATTGGTTTTCTCGGGAGTCGCGTTTTCTCTTTTATTTTTCACCGCTTCAGCTGCGCATGCACAGATTGCGGGGCAGGTCGACGCAGACATCCACCACAGATTCATTGTTGGCAATGCGACTTTGCCTCCCGGACACTACGCTTTCCGAATGTTGCAGGGCAGCGCTCTAGGCGCGATGGTGGCGATCAGTGCTGACGGCAATGTAGGAGCGGAGTTTCTGGTGCGGGGGTCCATCGACTCGCGCACTCCCAAGCACACCGAACTCGTCTTCAAACGCTACGACGACCAGGAGTTCCTGACGCATATCTACGAAGTCGGAGATAAAAACGGCGTAACGGTGCTTGAGCCTTCGCGGATCGAAGCGCGTCTGCAAAAGCTGGGCAAAGTCCCGGTCGAGCACACTGAAGAACAACCGTAGCAATCCGGTCGATCCGGTTTGAGTGCTGCTCACAGCATGAGTCGGCAATGAGGGAGCTTGTCAACTCCTTCAGCGGGCTGCTGGTGGTGGTCAATCGCGTCAGGTTTTCGCTGGTGGTCCCTCGAGATCCGCGGGCTGTCGAGCAGAAATGTGCTTGTCTAGCCCACCGATAATCCGACCATTCGTCCTTCTGCCAGCTCGCGCGTGTCGAATTCGAAACGCGCAAAGATACGCGCAAACTCGCGCACAATCTGCTCGCGGCTGAAGCCCATGGCTTCGTAACTGTATTCATGCGAGCTTGAATGAGCCTGGGCTGTGGCGACAGCATCGCGCAGCAGCGCTTCTTGGGGACCCCGGCTGGTTGCTCAGACTTGAATCCTGCCAATGCCCTTAGACCATTTCCGAAACTGCTTTGGGCGATTCGCTTGATCATGGCGGGTTCGATTCTGTCGGCGGCGCTTGCGCCAGGGGTGTTGTGGCGGCCTGCTCCGGGGTCCGTTGGAGCAGCAGAAGAACCCGGCCG
>Ga0326728_10014054_pt1 | contig 17153 bp, 12 predicted proteins | sample MB3enrmetagenome_FD_207602 | JGI IMG/M metagenome (GOLD analysis project Ga0326728, IMG submission 207602) | Lab enriched peat soil microbial communities from McLean, Ithaca, NY, United States - MB31MN | ecosystem: Environmental > Terrestrial > Soil > Wetlands > Peat | place: USA: New York...
AGCAGCATCCCCTGTTCGTCGGCCGATTCGACTCCGGCTTCCACCGCAATCCAGCCTGTCGCCGTAAACTTCACCGCATTGCCGATCAGGTTTAGCAGCACTTGGCGAAGCCGGCCTGGATCTCCCACTACCAGCCGGGGAATCTCCAGCGCCACGTGCCGCCGCAACTCCAGTCCCTTCTGCGTAACGGCGGCCGTGAGTGTTCGCACCGCACCATGCAGGCAATGCTCGACCGAAAACGGAATCTGCTCCAGGTCCACGCGGCCCGCTTCCATCTTTGAGAAGTCCAGCAGGTCGTTCAGCACGGACAAAAGCGACTCGGCGGAGGCAGTCAGGTCCTGCAGATACTCCTCCCGTTCGTCTGCCGATGTGGTCCCCTTCGCCAGTTCCGCCATCCCGAGAATCCCATTCATGGGCGTCCGGATCTCGTGGCTCATGTTGGCGATGAACTCGCCCTTGAGGCGGTTGGCCTCCTCGGCTCGCCCCTTCTGCACCAGCACGTTCGCCTTCTCCATCTGTAGCTCGTGCGTCCTCTGCTCCACCGCTGCTTCCAGGCGCCGTTGCTCTCTAGTCAGTTGCGCGATCCGCCAGGCCCATACCAGGCGCATACCGGTCATCACCAGCGCCACCAGCAGCGAGCACGCCCACCACGATTCCCACCACGGCGGCAAAACGCGAAACGAGAAACTGGCCGCTTTCCTGCTCCACACGCCGGCCGGATTGCAGGCCATCACCTCGAAGGTGTACGCTCCCGCCGGCAGCGTTTGATAACGTACCTCCCGCTGGCCAGTCTCCACCCACGCCTCGTGCGCACCCTGCAGCCGGTAGCGGAATCGTACCGCCTCTTCATCCACGAAGCTCAGGCCCGCAAACTGCACCACCAGCGGGCGATCCTGATAATGAACCGTCAAGTTCGGCAACGGTTCCACCAAGCGGTCTCCGAAGCGGACGGATGTGATCAACACCGGAGGCGGCACATTGGGCGACTGGCGAACCGGCGGCAGGTAATGCGAGACGCCCCGGCTGGTTCCAATCCACACGCTGCCGTCGCCATCGGCGAACAACGACCGGCCTACGCAATCTTCCCAAAGCAGGCCCTGCGCTTGGCTGAAGTGCCGCCACTTTTGGCCGTCATAAGCATCCACGCCATCATTTGAACTGGCCCACAGCCACCCCCGCGTATCCACCGCAATGGCCGCGATTTCATCCGACTTCAGTCCATTCTGTTCGGAGAAGTGCTGCCATCGCGGTGCCCCGTGCTCAAAGGTCAGGCGCGCGATTCCAATCGATTCCGTGTACGAGATCCAGATGCTGCCATCGGCAGTTTCCGCTATCGAATCGACAGCGTCGTCGGCCATCCCGTCCTTGGCCGTATAGCTCGTCCATTGGCCGTTCTCCATGTGCAGCAAACCATGAGAACCAGCCAGCCACCATCGGCCCTTCGCGTCGATCAGCATCTGGCCGAACGTCTCCCCGGCTGAGCTGAGCGGCGGGATCTGGCGCTCGAATTCCGGTGAGCCGTCGAGAGCAGTGCTGCGAAACAACGCGCCTTGCGTGGTCACCCATAGACGGCCTTCCCCATCGATCGCGAATCCGGTCACCAGGTTGTCTTCGTCAGCCGCGCCGAGCCCGTAATGCCGGATTTCTCCGCTTCCCGGGTCCAGGCGCGATACACCTCCGGGAGAGCTTCCCACCCAGATGGCGCCATCCGCCGTTGACGTAATCGCGCGCACTCTCCGGCCGCCTAAGCCTTCTTTTTCAGACCAAGCCCGCGAGATTTTCCCGTCCGCTTGGAACCGTTGCAGGCCGTTTTCGGTGCCCACCCACAGTATCCCTGAACGATCCCGGTGAATCGCCTGCACATTGTTGCCGGCAAGTCCTTCGGAGCTCGTCCAGGACTGCCACTGTTGATACCCTCGCCAGCGTGCCAAACCTGCCCCGGCCAGACCGACCCAGATCGAGCCTTCCCGGTCTTGCAAAATGCAGCAGGTGGGATTCGTCGGCAGCCCTTGCTGGATGCCGATCGTTTCCCACTCGTCACCGTTCAAAAAACCCAGTCCCGCTTCGCTTGACGCAAACAACCGTCCGTCCCGGTCCATCTGCAACGAGGCAATGCCGATAGCGGCATGTGCCAATCCACTGTCACGAGAGATAAACTCTTTCGCGCCGTGCAGCCGGACCATCACCCTATTCAAGCTGCGGATCCAGAGGTTTCCATCGCGATCAGTTAGAATCGCATCCCACCGGTCCTCCGGCGCCCCCGCTAAAACCTGTATCCCCTGTGGATTCAATGTACAAAGGCTATTGCCGCAGCCCAACCAGACGGTGCCGGCCCGGTCGACGTGCACACCGTAAACTGCCGGATCGGCGATCTCTTCGGGGTTCGGCAAATGCCGGAACAAATACTGGGAACCCACCGGCTCACCGACGTATAACCCCTTACTGGTCCCCACATACAAGTGCCCTTGCGAGTTGGCAACCAGGCTGGATGGCCCGCTGATCCCCACCCACCCCAGCGAATCAACGAGTTGCAGTTTCCCGTCCCGCATCCGCGCCAGCCCGCCGTTGGTTCCTACCCATAGTTGTCCCGTCGAGGGTCTCGGCGAGTGCCTCAATAATGTTAGCGGTACCGGAAGCCTCGAAAGCGGTGAAGCGGGAACCATCGTAGCGGAACAGTCCGGTGGCCGTGCCAACCCATATGAAACCAGTAATATCTTGCAGTAAACAGTGGACTTCTGTGTCTTTCAGGCCGTCGCGATGGCTATAATAGCGGAACCGGTGCCGCTGCGCCACGAGCGAGCCGGGGAGCAGAAGCAGCGAAATCAGCCCAACGCCAATACTGAGTGGTATTCGAGCCACTAGAAAAAGGGTCCGTCAAGTTTCATTGTTCATGTACGCGCACCTAAAACCAAGATTCACTTTGGAGAACGTGAAATCATTTGCCCAGACGGGCCGTCTACCCAACGAATACAAAAGTTTTGGCGTCTAATATTGCGATTCCCCCGGTAAAAGAAAGGATGGGCTCGATGCGCGTGGCTGGAATGGCTTTGCTGTGCGCGGTGGCGCTCCTATTACTAGGCTGTGAGGCTCGAACGGCGCCTCTGCCGCCTAACTCTCCCGTCACGGCCAACCTAAAGAAAATAAAGGTTCGATTCGATCGGCTGCACCGGCGGGTGCGGTCCAACGGGACAGTGCAGGCCGTCCACGCGGTGACCATCCGCGTACCACAGATTCACGGCGGCGGAGGGGACATGACTCTCACCAAGCTCATTCCCACCGGCGCAGCGGTGAAGGAAGGGGACGTTCTGGCGGAGTTCGACCGTACCAAGCAACTGGACGATGCCCGCGATGCGCAGGCAAGGTTCGAAGACCTTCGCCATCAGGTTGATCAGCGCCGGGAGCAGCATCGCGCCGATGCGGAAAAGCGAGCGGCCGATCTGCAGCAAGCCACGGCGGATTTGCAGAAGGCCCAGCTGGAGTTGCGCAAGGGCCCTATTTTGAGCGAGATAGATCGGCTCAAGAATCAAGCCAAGCTGGAAGACGCACAAGTGCACGTGGAAAGTCTCAAGCAGTCTGGACATTTTCACGACGTCTCGGAAGCCGCCGATCTGAAGATCCTCGAGTTGCAGCGCGATCGGCAGAAAGTGGCGTGGGAACGGGCGCAGAGCAATGGCGAAGAATTGGTCATTAAGGCGCCGCTGCCGGGAATGGTGTCGCGGGAAAACTTCTGGCACAACGATACGTTCGGCCCGGCGCAGGAAGGCGATCAACTCTGGCCGGGGCTGCCGCTGCTGCGGATTTTCGATCCATCGGGAATGCAGGTAGAGGTGGCGGTGGGTGAACCGGACCGGTTAGCGCTGACGGAAGGTTCTCTGGCCACGGTCCAGCTGGATGCGTATCCAGGGCAGACGTTCCGGGCGCACTTCGATTCGGCGAGCCCGGTAGCCACGCCGCTGTTGGACAGCACGGTGAGGACGTTTCCTGCGCTGTTCCGGCTGGACGAGCAGGACGCGCACCTGCTGCCGGACCTCTCAGCAGCAGTGGACATTGAATTGATTGTGAAAGAGCCGGCGCTGCTGGTTCCGCGAGCGGCGCTGCACTATCGCCAAGGCAAACCGTACGTTACGCGGATCGCGGGGGCCGATCGACAGGAGGAACGGGCGGTACAAGTGGGCGGTTTCGACGACATCTGGATCGAGATCACCTCAGGCCTAGCACAAGGGGACGAAGTGCTATCACCAGTGGAACCGCGGAAAGGCTGACATGGCGCGCCGGCGTTCGAAACGAATTCTGATTGGTCTGGCAGTGGCGGCCGTCCTGGTGACGGGCGCGGGCGGCATTTACCGGCTTCGCAAAGTGCAGGCGGCGGTGAATCCGCCGACGGCGCGCGCACGCAAGGGCGAGTTCGCGGTGATTCTGGTGTGCCGGGGAGAGCTATCGGTCAGGCGCTCGGTGCAACTGATAGCGCCGGTCAACGTGCCCGATTTGAAAATTGTGTGGCTGGCTCCGGCGGGCGGGCACATCAAAGCCGGCGACGCGGTGGTTCGTTTCGACCCCTCGAGCGCGCGCCAGCAGTTGGATGAGAAAAGCGCGGTGCTGAAGCAGGCGGAGGCGACCGTCGACCAGGCGGTAGCGCAGGCGCGCATCACCGCGGAACAAGACAAGCTCGATCTGGCGAACGCGCGCTACCAGGTGGAGCGCGCGCGGCTCGAAGCCTCGAAACAGGCCATTGTCAGCGTGATCCAGGGAGAAGAGAGCAAGGTCGACCTGGAATCCGCCCAGACCAAACTCAAGGTGCAGGAGGCGACGGTGAGCCTGCACAAAGCGTCGGACACCTCGAAGATCGCGTCGGTCACGCGGCAGCGCGACAAAGCGCAGGCGGAAGTGGATCTGGCGAAGGAGCGGCTGGCGCAGATGGAGATGAAGGCGCCGCTCGACGGCGTGGTGACCTACTTGATGAACCGCTCGCAAGGCTGGATGAATGGGCAGCCGTTCAAGGTGGGCGATCATGTGTGGTCGGGAGCGCCGCTCGCGGTGATTCCGGATCTTTCTACCATCCGCATGGAAGGAAGGCTGGACGAGGTCGACCGGGGACGCGTGTTAGCGGGCGCCGATGTGCGCGTGCACGTGGACGCGCTTCCGGAAAAGACGTTCGAGGCAAAAGTGGCGTCGGTCTCGCCGCTGACGCAGGTGACGTTTGGCGAGTGGCCACCGATTCGCAGTTTTCACGTCTACGCCGAGATCGCCGGCGCTGATGAACGGCTACGGCCGGACATGAACGGAACAATGGACGTGATCACGGGCCGCATCCCGAATGCCATTAGCCTGCCGGGCAAGGCGATTTTCACGCGCGAAGGCAAGCCGACTGTGTATACGGCGCAGAAGGATGGCAGCTACAAGGCGGTGGAAGTGGAAATCGTGGCGCGCAATCCGGACGAGGTTGCGGTGCGAGGCCTCGCGGAGAACAGCGTAGTATCGTTAGCCGAACTCAACCTGGAAAAGAAGCAACCATGAGCACTCCGGCGATGCAAGATCCCACGGCCCCCGCGGGGCCGGAACCGAGACCCGTTGTGGCAATTCACCGGCGGCGCCGACCGCTTCGCGGCATTCTTCGATGGCTTGTGCCAGCCCTGGCGTTGGCGGGCTTCGCGTGGGGCGGCGTGCGGCTGTTTCGATCCATGAATGCCGCACACGGCGCGGCGACGCCGACGACGCGGGTGAAACGCGGCGACGTAGCGATGACGGTGACGGCGAAGGCGGAGTTGCGCGGCGGCAATTCCGAAGAGGTGGCCGCGCCGATGACGGGCGAAGGCGAGATGCACATCAAGTTTCTGCGCAAAGCCGGCGAGGTAGTCAACGAAGGCGACGTGGTGCTGGAGCTGGACACGACGGAGCAGGCGTTCAAACAAAAGGAAGCAGAAGCCGACCTGGCGGAAGCCGAACAGCAGGTGATTAAGGCCAAAGCGGATGGCGACGCGCAGCAAGAAGAAAACAACTACGCGCTCTTGAAGGCCAAAGCCGATGTGCGGCAGGCGGAGCTGGATTGCCGCAAGAACCCGATGCTATCGGCGATCGTAGCCAAGCAAAACGACCTGGCGCTCGAATCCGCCAAAGACAGGCTGAAGCAGCTGGAACAGGACCTGGCGAATTACAAGGCGACGGGGCTGGCCGGGATCGCGATCCAGGACGCCGCGCGCAAGAAGGCCGAGGTACAAGCGGCGACAGCGCGCAAGAACATCGACGCCATGACCGTCAAAGCGCACCGCGCGGGCTATGTATCGATCCGGCAGAACCCCAACATCAACTGGGGATTTCGCGGGATGACGCTGCCGCCGTTCCGCGTGGGCGACCGCGTGAGCCCGGGCATGGTGGTGGCGGAGATTCCGGATTTGAAAAGCTGGGAGATGGCCGCCAACATCGGCGAACTGGATCGCGGCCACCTGACTTTGGGCGCAAAGGTGGACATCGCGGTCGTCGCATTGCCGTTTCAAAAATTCCACGGCGGCGTAAAGGACATGGGCGGCACCAGCGGTCCGCCATGGGACCGGCATTTCGAGTGCAAGATCGCGCTGGACGATCCAACGCCCGAGATGCGGCCGGGAATGAACGCGAACGTGGTGATCAACACCGAGGTTCTGCACAATGCGCTTTGGGTTCCCGGCCAAGCGGTGTTCGAGAGCGACGGCCGGACGTTCGTGTACGTGAAGTCGGGCTCGGGTTTTGCACCGTTGGACGTGAAGCTGGTGCGGCGCGGCGAAAGCCAGGCGGCGATCACGGGAGTGACCGAAGGGCAGGTAGTGGCGCTGGCAAATCCGGATCAACAGACGGAAAAGAAGGCCGGCGGCAGCGCGTTGCAGGCCCTTCAGAAATGAAACCGGCAACGGTCGTCTCGATCGCGGAACGCACACGGGGATTCTCCCGGTATTTTTCCGACCTTCCGCAGGCCGCGGGAAACCTGGCTGCCCAGAAATTCCGGACGGCGCTCACCATGCTGGGCATCGTGTTTGGTGTGGGGGCGGTGATCGGCATGCTGGCAATCGGAGCCGGCGCGCGCCAGGAGTCACTGCGCTTCATCGAGGAATTGGGCGTGCGCAATGTGCTGGTGCAGTCGCGCCCGGCGACCGATTACCAGGAACTGCAGGTACGTCGGCGCTCGTCGCCCGGCATCACGGAGCGGGACGTGCGCGTGCTCGAAGCGAGTATCGACGGGCTGGAGCTGATTTCCCCGAGCAAGTCGCAGCGGCCGACCCGGATACTGCCTAAGGCGACGCACGATATTCCGGACCTGATCGGCGTACGGCCCTCGTACGCGGCGATTCACAACCTGGAGACCGTGGAAGGAACGTTCTTCGACGCGAAGCAGGACGCGTCTAGCGCGCCCCTGTGCGTACTCGGTGAAACCGCCAAGGTGGAGCTGCTGGGATACGGTCCGGCGGTGGGCAAGTACATCAAGGTTAACGACACGTGGGTGCAGGTACTGGGAGTACTGGGGCGGCAGTTGAGCTCGGGCTCCGGCTCGGGCGCGCAAGGGCAGGATCGCAACAACGCGATCTACATTCCGCTGAACACGTATCAATACCGCTTCTGGGACAACAATTTTCTGAAAGACGATTTCGATAGCATCGACATGCGGCTCAAGCCGGGAGCGGACAGCGTTGAAACAGCAAAGGTAGTGACGGCGATTCTGAATTCCACGCATCACAACGTGGCGGACTTCAACGTGGTGATTCCGGCGGACCTGCTGGCGCAGCAGCAGCGCACACAGACGATTTTCACGTACGTGATGGTGGCGATCGCAGCGATTTCGTTGCTGGTGGGCGGCATTGGAATCATGAATATCGTGCTGGCGACGGTGATGGAGCGGACGCGGGAGATTGGCGTGCGCCGGGCGACGGGAGCACGGCGCAACGACATTGTGCGGCAGTTTTTGGCGGAATCGGTATTGATTTCCGTAGGAGGCGGAATCTTGGGCATCGTGTTCGGCTATATTCTTTCGTGGCTCATAGCGCGGACGGCGGAATGGAAGACCATTGTGACCCCGTCGTCGATCATCATTGCGTTTGGTGTTTCGGTGGCGGTGGGCATGATTTTTGGGATCTACCCGGCGGTGAAAGCTTCGCGGATCGATCCGATTGAGGCGCTGCGGTATGAATAGGGCGCGAGGAAACCGCTTGCTTACGCGCGCGGCTCTGCTAGTGCTCGTGTGCCAGGCTGCGTTTGCCGCTTCGGTGCGCGACTTCATCACGGAGCGTTTTCACGGGCCGAACGTGCAAGTTCGCGAGGTGGCGAAAATCAAGGACCGCGTTTTCGACGGGAAGCTGCATCTCAACGTCAAGGACTTCGTCGAACTGCTGCTAAAGAACAATACCGAAATCAACCTGGTGCGGCTGGATGTGCTGAACGCCGCGGATGCCGTGCTGAGCGCGAAAGCGCCGTTCGATCCGTCGATACAGACGGTGTTCAACAGCACGCGTTCGGTGACGCCGCAATTCAGCCAGATCGGTGGGGCTGCAAATCTCAGCTCGCTCGGAGAGACCAGCACCATCAACTACCAGCAGACGCTGGAATCGGGCCAGATTCTGAATTTCGGATTCAACGGGACGCGCAACTCCACCAACAGCGAATTCAACTATCTCAATCCGAATATTTCCACGTACTTTAATTTTCAAGTGACGCAGCCGTTGCTGCAAGGGCGCGCCAATCTGCAACTGCGAACGCCGCTGATGATTGCGCGGACGCAATTGCTGATCACCTCCGACCAGAGCGAGACGCGGATCGCGGATCTGGTGGCGGCCGACACCAGCCAGTACTGGGACGCGGTTCAAGCGCGCGACAACATCAAGGTGCAGCAGCAGGCGTACGATCTGGCGCAGAAATCTTACGAGCGCGACAAGCTGGCGCTCGACCTGGGCGCGCTGCCTAGCCTGGATATATTTCAATCGCAATCGCAGGTGGCGCAGCGGAAGGTGGCGGTGATTCAGGCGCAGTACGCGTACCGGGATGCGTTGGATGGGTTGCGGCGGCTGATCGGAGCGGACCTGGACCCGGCGACGCGCAACATTGAGATCGTGCTGGAAGACGATCCGGTGGCAACGGTCGTGCCGGTAGCACCCACCGAGGAGGCGATCAGCGCCGCGCTGCAAAAACGTCCGGAGCTGAGCGCGGTGCGGCGGCACCAGGGGATCAACGACCTGAATGCACGGGTGGCGCGGGATTCGATGTTGCCGCGGTTCGACTTGAGCGCGTTTGGCGGAGGCAACGGTTTGGGCGGGAATCAGATTGCGCTAACGGGGCCGCTCGGCTCTGCTCCAACTACAGTGGCGGTGGGCGGGCTGGGCGACGCACTATACCAGATGTTCGGTTTCCAAGCGCCGACTTACGGTTTTCAGGTGAATATGACATTTCCCGTGCGCAACAGTTCGGCCGAAGCAGGCCTGGCCGACGCGTTGGTGAGCCGGGCGAGAGACCGGTACACGGAGCGGCAACTCGAGCAGCAGGTGATTCTGGACGTGAAGCTGGCCACCAGCCAGATTCAAATGAGCGCAGCGCAGATCGATGCGGCGAAGACGGCGCGCGACCTGGCGCAAAAGAACGTCGAGGCCGAACAGCAGAAATACGAACTGGGCGGCGTGACGGCGTTCGAGGTGCTGGACGCACAGTCACGCCTGGCGACGGTGGAAAGCTCGCTGCTCCAGGCGTACGTGGGATACCGGAAGGCGCTAATCGGCTACGAGCGCGCCGTCTGGACGCTGCTGGACGGCCTCGGAATTATTGTCGAGATGCCGAAAGTGCGGTAAGGCAGCCGGCTGAAGCGGGCATCGGCACGCCGAGGCGTTCGCCACGATGATTGACTAACGGCGCTCGTGGCCGCGCAGTTCGTGGTGTTCCTCGCGATGCTCGGGGCGGTAGCGCTGCAGGCTGTAGGGATGAACGTAGGCACCGCGATTGACGAAGGTCCGGCCCCACGGGTGATTGTTGATGATCACGGTGTGCAGCCCCCAATCAAAGTGAACGGCACCCCAGCCCCACGGCGCGAACGCAGCGCCAATCGTGATGCCCGGGCCGAATGAAATGGCGGCGGCGATGCGGAAACCCGGCCTGGGTGGGGCAAAAACAATCAAGGGATCGTAGACTGGCACGAAGAAGAAGGCCGGGTTGACGGGGACGATCTCGATGGCCGGGCCGGCCGCGATCACTTGCATCTGCCCGTTGCTGCGCAGATATCCGTAGTCTCTCGCCTGCTGGCGCATGTGCTGGACGGCATCCATGACTTGGTCGTGCTGGGCGAGAAAGGCGTCACCGAGGCGGCGGGTCCAATTGGGATCGCGCGCCAACGCGTCCAAGACGGACGGAAACGGCAGCAGCGCTTGCACGCTGGGGTCCCACGGCAAGTGATCTTCGGAAATGGCGCGGGCGAGATCGTCACCCTTTATGTAGCTGTGTTCATCGGCCCAACGCGCGGCATCGGGGATCTCTTCGGGGAACGTAGACGCTGCGAGCGTCTGGGCCAGAAGCGGGTCAGGATAAAGCGCAATGGGCGCGACGAGGCGGTCCAACTCCTCCGGGGGCGACGGCGCAGGGGGAGGGTACTGGCCGAAGGCGGGAAGCGGGCCTGACGCAAGCGCGGCCGCGATCATGAGCATGGGCAGAGTGGCTCTCGATGGGATTCTACGTAGCAGGCGCATTCACTGTCTCCTAAGTATGCCGAAATTTATGTAGCAGCCGGGGCGAGTTCACGCCGGTCGCACATCAATAGACGATCCTCCGTATACAAATGTTGCGGGTCGGCTTATCCATATGATTTTGCACTTGTTGCGGGGCCCTTTTTACATCAGAGACGCGGGTGCAGCCGGGATAATCAGAGGGAAGGATTGCCGACGACAGAATGAAGACCTTGGCCGGTGCACTTTTATTCCCGCTTTTGTTCGCGCTGCCCACGCTCGCGCAGAAAGACTCCGCGAACGGCTTTGTGGGCGGCGAAGCGTGCAAGACCTGCCATGCCGACGTGTGGTCGAAGTTCTACAAGAACCCGCACTTCAAGAGCGTAGCTTCGGGCAAGGAGGCGCCGGATCATACGGGATGCGAAAGTTGCCACGGGCCGGGCGGAGCGCACGTGGCGGCGCATGGGGGCAAGACGACAATCGTGGCGTTCTCCCGGCTCGAGCCGAAGCAGATTCTGGACAACTGCCTGCGCTGCCACGCGAACACGCTTTCGCGGGCGAATATCCGGACGTCGTCGCACACCGAGGCTGGGGTTGCCTGCACGAGCTGCCATTCGATCCACAAGTCACCGGCGCCGAAATTTCTATTGGCGGATAAGCAGACCGAAATGTGCTACGGCTGCCATGCTGACGTGCGCTCGCAGTTTTCGATGCCCTTCAAGCACCGCGTGAATGAAGGCGCGATGACGTGCACGGATTGCCACAATCCGCACGGCGCATTTCAGCCTACGTGGAGGAACGGGGGGCGGCCGCGAATGATGCAGGCGGCGATGGCCAACGAAGAACCTTGCCTCAAGTGCCATGAGGAAAAACGTGGGCCATTTGTATTCGAGCATCCGCCGGTACGCATCGAAGGCTGCGAGATGTGCCATTACCCGCACGGCTCGCCGAATTCGCGGCTGCTGCGGCGGCCAGTGGTGTTTACGATGTGCCTGGAATGCCACAACGGCGCACCGGGTTTCAGCCGGACCGGACAGGGTGATCCGGTGCCCTCGCAATTCCACGACCTGCGTTCACCGCGCTTTCAGAACTGCACGAACTGCCATAGCCATATTCACGGCTCCAACCAGAACGCGTTCTTCCTGCAATGAGGCGGCGAATGAAATCAATGATCTTAGCTTTGCTCCTCGGCGGCGCGGCGAACGCGCAGCAGACGGTGGCGCCGACGCCCGATCAGGTTGGCCCGGCGCGTGGCGACAACGTTTCGGAATACAACATTGTCAACTCATTCGAAACCGGGTACAGGTGGGATTCGGCGGGCGGGAATCTGAGCTCATACGACAGCCAGGTGAACTACGGAAACGGCTTGCGCCTGCTGAGCAGCTATTTCAGCGTCAATTCGCTTGACGGGCACGGCAAGTATTTCGACAGCATTGTACTCACGACGCAAGGGCTGGGAAACGATTCTTACGAATCGGCCATGCTGCGCGTGGAGAAGAACCGCGTGTACCGGTTCGACATGAACTGGCGGCTGGACGATTACGTGAATCCGGGGTTGGTATCCGCCGGCCAGCAGGGCGGCAATTTTGTGGATACGCGGTACACCTCGCAGGATGACGATCTAACGCTGTTTCCGCAATCGAAAATCAAGTTCTTTCTGGGCTATTCGCGTGGCGTGCAAGAGGGGCCAGAGCTGATGGCGGAAGGGTCCCTTACGGGTGGCACGCTGCCGCCGGATTCGGTTGGGTTCGAGTCAGTACGCGAGGCGCGGAACGAGTACCGCGTGGGAAATGAGTTTCAGGTTCTGGGCTTCACGGTGAACTGGATGCACGGTTGGGAGGACTTCAAAGAAGATTTCACGACGCCGGCCGAGACTGGTGCCAATGGAAATACCATGCCGCCGCAGCTCACGAATCCGTACCACGGAACTAGCCCTTACTGGCGCGTTAGCTTGTTTACGAACAGGAAGTGGTTCAGTATGAACGGGCGCTTTACCTACACGGGCACGCAGCGTGCGTTCGTGCTGCAGAACGGTACGCTGGGCGGCGCAACACCCGGGCTGCAGGATGTGACGGTAGGGACAGGGCAGCGTCCAGAGGGCACAGGGAACCTTACGTTCAGCGTGTTCCCCACTTCCAAACTAACGGTGACCAACAGCACGGCCGTTTACAACGTGCGGACCGAGGGACTCTCCGAGTTTATCCAGCTCAATGACGCAACCGGGGCCAGTGTCGCCGAGACATTTTTGTATCTCGGGATTCGCACGCTATCGAATCAGACCGATTTGAATTATCAGGCCTACAAGTGGCTCAGTTTTTACGGTGGATATCACTATTCCGACCGCCTCATCACTTCGGTGCTTGATTCGCCGACGCGGTATTACCGGACGAGCATCTTGAACGCGGGAGTGTTCGGCGTGAGAGTCCGCCCGATTGAGCCGCTGACCATCGTGCTCAGCGGAGAGGTGGGCCGTGCCAATCAGCCATTCACTACTAAGAGCGACAAGGATTACCAAGCGCTGGGAGCGCGCGTGCAGTACAAAAAGAAAAGCCTGCTGATTTCGGCGTATTCGCAGTCGAATTACAACAACAACTCGGTGACGTTCACCGCCTACAGCTCGCATGCGAGAACCTACGCCGCCAATGTCTCCTGGATGCCGTTACGCTGGCTCGCTTTCAACACCGATTATTCGAAGATGCACCTGGACACACTGGGCGGTATTGCGTTCTTCGATGGCGGAGAAACACCCACGAACGGGTACTCGCTATACATCAGCAACCTGCAAACGGGCAACGCAGGGGCGCATTTTACGCTCGGGCGGCGGGCGGACCTGTACCTCGGCTACAGCCACGTGCAGGATACCGGAGACGGACGCAGCAATCCGGACGGGACGGGATTCGGAACGACGATTCCCGCATTCCAGGCCGCGCAAACGTTCCCCATGAAGTTCCAGTCGCCGGTGGGACGCTTCTCGGTGAAGATCAACAATCGCATTCGCTGGAACGTGGGGTATCAATACTACGGCTACCATGAGGACTTTTTCACTGGCCAATCGACTCCCGATCAGGCGTACCGCGCACACACTGGTTATACGAGCGTACTGTGGTCGTTCTGAGAGCTTCCCTTTACGAAGTCTTACAAAACTCGAGCTTAACGCGGTTAACCTTTCCTTGCGAAGAACCGTATTTACAGGTGGACGGAGGAAAGAAAACAATGAACAGATTCCAACTCAGAATTATGTTAGCTGCAATGCTGGTGGCTACGGGGAGCGCGATGGCTTCCAACAACGATCAGGCGGTGAGCAACGCCGACAAGCAGATTGCGGAGAAAATCGTGCATGAGATCCGGATGTACCCGCGATACACGTTGTGGGACAACGTGAAAATCGAGGTGCGTAACGGTGAGGTGGACCTACAGGGCCAGGTGAGCCAACCGTTCAAGAAAGCCGACCTAGCCAGACTCGCGCAACACGTAGCAGGCGTGCGCAGCGTAGTCAACGAGCTTGAGGTTTTGCCGACCTCGCTGTTTGACGACCGGCTGCGGCTGCAGGTGGCGCGCGCGATCTATCGCGATCCCGCGCTTTCCCGCTACGGCGTGCAGGCCGTACCGCCCATCCACATCATCGTGGATAACGGGCATGTGACGCTCGAGGGCGTGGTGAATAACACGATGGAGAAAAACATCGCGGGCATTCGCGCCTCGCAGAGCCTAAGCTTCGGCCAAGTGACGAACAACCTGCGCGTAGAGAATACGAACACCAAAAGCTAATTCCGATTTTCGTAAATGTGCGCCGGAGATCCATTCGGGGGTCTCCGGTTTTTTGTTTTTGGCGGTTGAATGCTACTGATTGGCCGTCGAGAAGGACTCGGCGGCAGTGGCGCAGGAACGGCGGCGGACCGGTTCTCCGACGCGCATCTCGTCCCAGTTGTAGCTAAACTCCTGTCCGCAGTCCAGGCACACCACATAGGTCCCGTGCCGGTGAGCACCAGCCGAAACCGCTTTTCGTCCCGGTGTAATAGGGAACGTAGTGCGACCGTGACTACAACCGAATAATGCGTTCAAAACCGAACCGAACATCGTCTTGCCTCCTGTTGCCCTCTTCACTCTTTGCAACCCTATACGAAACTGTTTGTTGCCCCCAGACGCCCGATGCAATCCGTAAAACCGTTGCAAGTTCCTCGGGATAGTGCATTCGGTACTACTTCTTTAGCAATCCCAGTACCATTGGTGACGTCGGCGGCGCGCGGTCCTGGCCGGTATCCATAGCGAGCGAATGGACGGCCAAGTCCTGGAAAGCAACTCGTGTAGCGCAATCATTTCTCGTATGGGAAACTTTGTCAATCTATCCGTTCGGATAAAGGGCTATCCGATTGGATAGCACTCGCTGCCGCAGACACGTATACCCACGCGACAAAATGTCACACACCTGAGGCGTCCTTCCACGATCTGCCGGTCAGAAGTTGCTCGTCAGCGGATTGGGGAATTCCAAGCCGATCCGGTACTTGATGCCGCGGCGAGCGCAATGACGGACAACCGCGCTACCCATCAGCTTCAGATCCTTCATCTGTACGTAGACGCGAGATCCCGGTGTGACCGGCTTAGACGACTCCACACACGCGCCCGCGCCACTCATATCCACACCACGCACCTGCATTCTCTGCGTGCGGCCTTCGGTATCCTGCCAGGCGAGGGTTACCGGACACATGATCTTGCATCGGCCGTAGAGCCGCACATCCCGTTTCGGCTCGCGGACCGCGGTGGTGCCGCCCGGACCCGTATCGGGCGCCGAACCGCGAGACCAACTCCATAAGCGTTGCAGAAGCTTCACAGATAATGTGAATGGCAACTTGCCTTCCAAAGTTCATGCGCTGAGGCTGCGGTGTAACCCTTTGTTTTAGAACTGCGCGGCGACAGTGGATAACGCAGCTCGGTTAGCAGTTGCGGGAGTGACACCTTGTCGCGACGGACGCGAGGGTTGCGGAATTCCCGCCAACCCGATAAATTGAAAAGAGTCCCCGCAATTGCGCCCGTAGCTCAGTTGGATAGAGCGTCTGGCTACGAACCAGAAGGTCGGGAGTTCGAATCTCTCCGGGCGCACCAACTCTTTTGTTTTCATGTGGAAGGCGGCGCGCGTGCATGGAGCTGCATTTACGATTGCTGCCAAACGCTCAAGGTTGAATAAGCCGAGTGAAATCACGGTCGTTCGAGTCCCATAGTCAGATCGGACATCGGGAGTTGATTCAGGCGCACTGCAATCCGGGCCGGGGGTCCGTCGTGATCTTTCCCACCTAGTAAGGGGTGAAAAAGTCTTCCGTCTGATCAAGGCTCTCCCAGAAGGGTACCTGGAATGGCAATACAATGAAGGCTCCATGGGAGTAGTCTTGGCGAGAAAAATCAATCTTCGCTACCTGATCTTCCTGGCTGCCACGGCGGCGCTGGGAGGACTACTCTTCGGCTTTGACATCGCCATTATCACGGGCGCCGGCCCATACCTGACACAGCGCTTTCAACTAAACGACTTGAGCCTGGGCTGGGCTTTCAGTTCGCTTCTGTTCGGCTGCGTGATCGGCTCGACGATGGCCGGGCGGCTCACGAACCGACACGGAAGGCGGAGTATTCTTTTGTTGGTGGCGGCGCTGTTCGCGGCCACTTCCATCGCCACCGGCCTGGCGCCGAGCTTCACCACTTTTGTATTGGCGCGCTTCATCGGCGGGCTGGCGGTGGGGGGCGCATCCATTCTTTCGCCTATGTATGTGGCGGAAGTTTCGCCGCCTTCGCTGCGGGGCCGCATGGGGACGCTATATCAGTTGTCCATCGTGATCGGCATCCTGATGTCGTATTGCATCAATTACCTGTTGCGCAACGCTGGCGCGGCCAATTGGCGCTGGATGTTTATTACCGGCGTGGTCCCTTCGGCCATTTTCTTCCTGTTGTTGCTGCGGGCGCCCGAGACGCCGCGATACCTGTTTCTGGCCGGCCGGGAACGCGAGGGATTCGCGATTCTGGAGCGCATCGCGGGGCGCCCGAGCGCCGAATCGGAGGCCATCGAAATCCGCGCCAGCCTAGCCGAGAAGCGCCACGCCTGGCTCGATCTGCTGCGGCCAGGAATCCGGCGCGCGGTGTTGGTTGGCTTTGTCTTGGCAATCCTGGTGCACGTCTCCGGGATCAATACAATCATCGACTACGCTCCCGCTATCCTGCGCTCCGCTGGCTGGAAGCTCGATGCCGCGCTGTTTTCCACCTTCATCGTCGGGATCAATAATCTCGTATTCACGCTGGTGTCGTTCTGGGTGATCGACCGCTACGGGCGCAAGCCGCTCTACATCGTCGGATCGCTCGGCATGGCAGCTGCCCTGATGCTGCTAGCCGCTGCGGTAGTAGCCGGACGTTTCCAGGGCACGGTAGTGCTCATCCTGATCCTTTGCTATTTGGCCTTCTTTGCGTCGTGCATCGGCCCGGTCTTTTGGACACTGGTCTCAGAGATCTTCCCAA
>Ga0326728_10014055_pt1 | contig 17152 bp, 10 predicted proteins | sample MB3enrmetagenome_FD_207602 | JGI IMG/M metagenome (GOLD analysis project Ga0326728, IMG submission 207602) | Lab enriched peat soil microbial communities from McLean, Ithaca, NY, United States - MB31MN | ecosystem: Environmental > Terrestrial > Soil > Wetlands > Peat | place: USA: New York...
ATGGCGCCGGATGTGACAGCGTTGTAGCTGCTGTTCCCAGGCCAACTCGCGGTGATGGCGTGCGAACCAGCTTTGAGCGAACTCGTATTGAGCGTCGCAGTTGTTCCATTGATCGTGCCAGTGCCAATGGAGGTGCTGCCGTCATTGAACGTTACAGTGCCGGTGGGGCCGCTGGAAACGGTTGCAAGAAGGGTCACCGCGCCGCCGTATGCAGATGGCGAACCCGAACTTGTGACAGTCATCTGCGGCGTTGTCTTCGTTACAGCAGGCAGTATGTTTATCCCGAAGCTCTTGGTGATACTTCCTGCTTTGGCGTAAACGTCTGTGGTCTGAGACCAAGTGATGGGCGAAATTGTTGCCGTGAATCCGGCTGTGGTGGCGCCGTACGGCACGGTCACAGATGCTGGCACGGCGATCACCACATTGCCGCTCGACAGGCTCACGCTTAATCCGCCGCTCGGAGCGGCTGAACTCAGCGTCACCGTGCAGGCATCCGTTGCGGCCCCAGTCACGGGTGAGCTGGCGCAGGAGAGAGCACTCAACGTAGCCGCTGAGGTGACCTTCGCTGTCACCGCGGTGCTCGTCTCTTTTCCGTACACTACATTATTCCCTCCGCAACCAGAAAAGGCCAGAGTGAGGCAGGAAAAGAACATGATGGGCAGAACTGCATGCCAAGTCTTGAAACTGCGGATCTGGACGCGGCTCCGCGTAAGATGTTGTTTCGATGGTGAATAACTGTTCCAGTACGATGCAGCATATTGTGCAGATTTAGGATTTGCTAGGGTGCGAGCCGGGACTTTGGACATTAAATTACCTCTAGGAGTGTTTTCACACTGAAGTCTTTTCGGGCGTCCACTTCCTTTTTTGGGAAGACCTTTAATAGAGGTTAGCATTAGTGTGCACTTGTGTAATCACAAAAGACTATATTGAGATTACTTTAGTATCGTAATAGTAAGTGCAAATATATCATCAGGTTATGATCAACTAATACATAGAAGAGTATAGGGCCAATGCTCCAAAGCCGCTCTTGATGGGCGATGCGAAGGCAACTAGAGAAAACCACAGCATATCGAGTAATCAAGATGTGGTTACCGATTCATGGCTGGCCCAGCGGAATCGGACAGGGCTGAGGGGGGAGTCCTCCGGTCGCCTAAGAGCTCTGGGGTGAAAAGAGTTGAAATTGATAAGCAGACGTACGCGCAGGGACCATTCAGCAGCATTTAACGGGAAGGTTGCATCTCCTCTGCTCAATGGCGAAAGGGTGCTCGCGGAGCTGGTGCGACGGCTTGCCGTGCAGGCGAACACCGCTGTGGAAGGCCCACTTCAGGAAGCGGCGGCAGCTGTTCGAAGCGGCGAAGTGAGAGCGGGTTCCGCCACTCCCGAGGCTGACTTCAAGACCAGTCAGGCTACTATCTGTGTTCCGACGCCGAGAACGAATGTTTGGGAGCATCCGCCTGCTTAACGCGGACATTCGCGTGGTCAAGGTGCGCCCCGAACTTTGCCGGGTCGGCCGGCCGGTAGTTGCACTCAAGTTCGTGTTCTTCACGTGGAGATGATGGATTGAAGGCCATATGTAGGAAGAAATCATGGCGTCTGGTTCGAATGGGCTATGGCTGGTTAACCCGATACATCACATTCTTCGCGGAACTGGCGATTGGAGTCTGATGCCAGCCATCGCTGCTCATTCGGTCCTTTACCCATTCAAGTCTTGGCACTCCGGCACAATAGAGAACAAACTCGCGATTGGACGCAAGAAACTCCCTATGATTATCGAGCTTTGGAGCTCCATAAGGTTGTTCGAGCGTGAGCGAGTACTCAGGAAGAAAATCGGCCTGTTTCACTGCGTAGCTGAGATCGGCAAGATAATGCAGGCGCGCGCGGGCTTGGATCGCTGTACCAACATGTTGGCCAGAAAATAACAGCGTCTGCGATCACGATTGGATCCCTGGCGGGTGCGGAGAGGAGTAACGGATCAGATTGAACTCCGGTGATTTCATTTGATGGCCTAAAAAGCCAAAAGCCCAAGAATGCCATCAAAAGGCCATAAATGATTCCCGTGGGAACGAAGCCTTCGATGTCGGGTAAACGCTCGTTCCAATGTGAAGTTAGCAACCCGGAAATCAAGGCAACGCCCATTGATGAACCGATTGCATAGCGCTCCCAGAAATAGCCGGTCCCAAATCTGGTGACAAGAAGCATGATGGGCAAAATGAAAAGAAGCGCCGCTCCGGCAGCGAATTCCTCAGCCCGAACTCGAGAAGCGGAATTAGTTAGCTTCTTGGGTATTCCGCTTTCAGTAAATAGAACGAACCTTAGTCTCCCTCATTCGCCATCGGGCAGACGATGCCCAGTTTTACAGAACAGCGCGAGATAATCGCATTCGGCACGGTTCCATTTTTCATCGGGATCTCCCGTTTGCCACTAATTCTTTATATCTGTATCGCTTTTGGAAAAAATCAAACGACCGGCGCAACCGTTCCGGCTGAATGTCCCATTCGATTGTGTTTACGGCTTCGCGGCCACTCGTTGAGTGCGCCAGAAGCGGCAGGATGACTGAATACCTCCCAATCCAACGGGCCATGACCGCGGAGATTTCTGTCACTATTCCGCTCCCATCTCCCTTAGAATGGCCGCCGAGGCTGACGCGCCGATACGGTTCGCGCCGGCCTGGAGCATGGTCTTCACGTTGGCCAGAGTGCGGATGCCGCCTGCGGCTTTCACGCCGCATCGGCTGCCGGCTACGCCGCGCATCAGCGCCACATCGGCCGGGGTTGCGCCGCCGGAGGCAAAACCCGTCGAGGTCTTGATAAAATCCGCTCCGGCCTGGATGGCGATTTCCGATCCGCGCAGCTTCTCTGGCACGTTCAAAAGTGCGGTCTCCAAAATCACTTTCAGCAGCGCCTCATGATCATGGGCGATGGTAGCTACCGTCTGGATCGTATTCTGGACGGCCATGTGGTTGCCACTCTTGAGCAGGCCAATAGGGATAACCATATCGAGTTCGCGCACGCCCAGCCGGATCAGCGCCGCCGTCTCATGGCGCAGCGTGGAAACCAGCGAAGCGCCCAACGGGAAGCCGATTACCACGCCTACGGGAATGCCGGTGCCAGACAGCACATTGACTGCTGTGGAAGCCCATACCGGGTTCACCATGGCGCAAGCGTAGCGGTAGCGGACTGCCTCGTCGCACAGGTTTTCCACCTGGTCGCGGGTCACCTCGGGTTTCAGCAGCGTGTGGTCAATTACAGAGGCCAGCGTCTGCCAGCTTGCCAGAGCCGCTGCGGCGAATGCCGCCGAATCGAAGCTCCCACTGTCAAAGTCCAGATCAGAATCCTGAATAAGGGGTGTCGCAGCCACGGATCGGTGCTCCTTGCTGGCCCAATGCCGCTCTCATGGGTCGGCTCGCTGGGTATCTTGCCGGAACCGAGTATAGTGCCTGCCGGAGCACGGCACCAAATCGGCGGACGAACCTATGTCAAATCTGTGCGGATCTGGCCTGAAATGGGCACACTATCCCGTCTTCACGTAGCAGCGGGAAGAGGCCTTGAACCCTCCCACTTCATGAAGCACGTTTGGACCAGCCTCTCGAATCTTGGATGCAAACCAGGGAAGGATTAAACTGCTCCTATGCTTGTCAGGAGCCACAGGTTGCGGCCAGGAACGAAAGATGAACAGACCAGGACGCTTATCTACGGCGCTGGTTCGGCCGGATTGGCACTTCTTTGGGAGATAGAACAAAAGTACTCCCTGATGTACGACGTCATGGGGCTGATCGATGATGATCCAAAGAAGGCTTCCTTGATGTTTTGTGGCAGACGGGTACTGGGGACGGGAGAGAATCTCGCGGCGTTGGCGCAGGAATATGCCATCGAGAAGTTGCTAATTGCGATCCCGTCCGCAACCGGGGCGCAGATGGCGCGGATTCTCAGGTTTGTTCTCGACGCAGGTGTGAAATACAAGGTGGCGCCTGGCTTGGGAGAGATCATTGAGAATACGAGGCCTGGCAAGCAGCTCAAGGATGTAGCGGTAGAAGATCTGCTGGGGCGAAAGCCTGTGTACCTCGATCAGGGCAGCATTCGCCAGCGGATTGAAGGAAAAGTCGTCATGGTGACGGGCGCCGCGGGTTCGATCGGGTCGGAGTTGTGCCGGCAGATTGCCCGCTTCAACCCGCTTGCCCTGATTGGCTTCGATATGGCGGAAACTCCGCTTTTTCAGATAGACAGGGAACTGCGCAAGAGTTTTCCCAATCTGGTGTTTCACGCGGAGATTGGCAGCATCACCCAGCCGAACTCTTTGCGGCGAGTGATGGAGAGTTTTCGGCCTTCCATCCTCTACCACGCTGCTGCCTACAAGCACGTTCCGTTGATGGAAAAGCATGTCTTTTCCGCGGTTGAGAACAACATTTTCGGCACATGGCAAGTTGCTCAAGCGGCAATCGCCAATGGCGTCGAGGATTTTGTGATGATTTCAACCGATAAGGCGGTTCGGCCGACCAGCATGATGGGCGCAACCAAGCGGGTTGCCGAACTGGCGATTGGCGCATTGCAGAGATCGAGTGGAACCAAATTTGTTGCCGTGCGCTTCGGCAATGTGCTGGGAAGCAACGGAAGCGTTGTTCCCATTTTCAAGAAGCAGATAGCCGCAGGCGGTCCGGTGACAGTTACCCATTCGGAAATGAGCCGCTATTTCATGACGATTTCCGAGGCGTCGCAACTGGTCTTGCAGGCCTCGGCCATCGGGGAAGGAGGAGAGGTGTTTGTTCTTGATATGGGAGAGCCCGTCAAGATTGTGGATCTTGCGAGGAAGCTCATTCTGCTGTCCGGGCTCGAGCCCGATCAGGACATCAAGATCCAATTCAGTGGATTGCGTCCTGGGGAGAAGTTGAATGAAGAATTGAGCATGCAGGATGAGTGCTTGCTCCCGACCTCGCATGTCAAAATCAAGAGATATATAGGTTCGTCGGACTTGAATGTCAAAGAAATTGAGGCCTATCTGCGGCAACTCGAAGAGATTGTGGATCGGCGTGATGTCGCGCGGCTTATCCTGCTTCTGAAGGAATTGATTCTGGATTACAATCCCGGATCGGGGCTTTTGAAGGCTGCTGGAGCGGGTTGCGCACAGGTATGAAGCGGTGGCCTGTATGCTATTCATATTGAATGAGTTAAGCCATACCGCACAGGTTCACAGTTCAATATGGTTTTGTGTTCCCGTGGAGTGACGTATTGTAAATTTATGAAAAAGAACGAGATAGATTAGACTCCACAGTTTCACAGCCCCAAACCGCGAAAAAATCGGTCCTTGACGAACTGGCGATAAGTGACGGTGTATATCCGGAGAGAATTGCGGCCTTTTGCATGGCAGGGCGGTTTGAGAGGCAGAGAATCATTCAGATTGTTTCCTGTCATTCATTCTGCGCCAAGCGGGGGTAATTCTATGCAAGTCAGCGAGTCAGCAAGGCGGCGGGTCAGCGAGTCAGCCGCCGGTTGACTTGCTGCTTTGGCGACGAAGGGCTTTCGCTGTTGGCCCGGAGTTCGCAGGGGGCGGGTTTTTCAACTCCGTTGCGTCGCGCGCAGATGGGATGGGGCGGATTGGGGTTCGAGGCTTGCCACCTTTTCGCAAAGAACGCGAAAGAGTGGGAAGCCTCAACTGTATCGGCGGGAAACGGGGATTTCCGGCTCCTTGGCTGCGTTCCATATTCCCAGGCTTCAAAACGCTGCCTGGAGACCGACACTTTTTTGCTTATAGGGCTTTAGCGGCGCGCTGGCTGGCCGCTCCTGGAAACGAAGAATCGGGGTTCGTTGTTTCCCACTCATCCACGATAAAACTGTGGATGAATGGGGCACAGCGGTTCCTGGTTATTCATGACCGGGCCACCTGCCGGGATATGGGTTCGTGGTTTCCCACTCATCCACGATAAGACTGTGGATGAATGGGGCACAGCGGTTCTTGGTTATTCATGACCGGGCCACCTGCCCCTGGAAACGAGGAATAGGGGTTCGTGGTCTCCCACTCATCCACGATAAAACTGTGGATGAATAGGGCACAGCGGTTCCTGGTTATTTATGACCGGGGCACCTACCCGCCTGCCATGATCGTTCGCCTTCCTCTAACCGCACGCCCTCGGGCAACTGATTCCCCCGTAGGAATGCGGTCCATTGCGATTCGATCTCGACTGTTCCCTTTACTCCATTCGCATAGTGCAGGAAGCTCGACCATGCCCACTGCTCCGGCTTTGCAACCAGTCCGCGCTTGACCGGGTTGCAGTGGATATAGCGAATCACCTCGGAGCGGGCCTGCTCTCCGTGGACATTGTTGTCGTAGTAGCGGTCCTGCCAGAATTTTTCGCGCGGTCCGCGCAACTTGCGCGAGGTCATCTGCTTAACGGCTTTGAGAAACTGCGCCAGAAGAATCCGCGGTGGCTCATTGACGAGCAGGTGAACATGCTCAGGCATCAGGACATAGGCGTAAACCCTCGCCTGATGCCGCGCGCGCGTCTGTTCCAGCACGGCCTCGACTGTCTCCCTGGCACCCGGCGTTTCAAGCAGCGGCAAACGGCGAAAACAACTGAAGGTGATGAAGTGAAGCGATTCCGCTCTTTGAAACCGCGTGAGACCGCTCGGCATGGCTCCATCCTCGTCCGGCCACGATCTTATCGCAACTCCCGCTCATCGCAAAGAACGCGATGAACGGGGCACAGCTTCTTGCGGCTCTCTGCGATTTTCATGGCCGGACTACCTGTCCCTGGAAACGAGGAATAGGGGTTCGTGGTCTCCCACTCATCCACGATAAAACTGTGGATGAATGGGGCACAGCGGTTCTTGGTTATTCATGACCGGGCCACCTGCCTCTTTCCAGACATGGCATTCTGGACAAAATTTACGTTGCCTCCTGCAAGCGTAAAAACTGCCTTTGCGGCGTTATAGCCAGGGATAAACCCAAGTCCGTAATTAATAGCTACATCAGCCCTGCAAGCCCATACTTTATTCGCATTGCTCGTCCCGTTATTTGGGGCAAACGCGTAAACGGAAAACGTCATCGTACTTGCAGTGCTCTCCATCGTATAGATACGCGTCCCTTGTCGACAGGCTACGGCTTTTTGTTGCTCGGTAAAATCAACTTCAAAACTGTTCCAAGAGGATTGGAAATTGCCTCAATAAAAGAACGTGGAAACAGATTTTCAGGACGATACGCCCAGTGAATAGCAATGTAAACCGTATTTTGGAGAAGGAAGCTGATCAGGATTAAAGGTAGCGTCTTGTCCTCTAGCGATTGATACCCTCGGTTCGCCGCAATCATAAATGTCCCAAAACAGACAAGGAAATTCAGCGTAGCAAGACTGAACAAAGTTCTCGCCAATCTGATTTGCCCACGAGTAGCTGACAGAAAAGGTTGCCACTTCTGTCGAACTTGCGTCTGAAATGTAAACATTGCTGCGACGCAATGCAGTGTGAATAGGCCTACGAACCAACCATCACTGGGGGACAGGGCACAGCCGAACAAAGCCGAGACGTACCACGCGAAGGTGCATAGCGAACCTATGCACCCGTACCAGAATCCATAAAGCTGAATCAACCTCCTCAATTGTGAACACTCCCGCAAGCAATAGCGTCGTTTATGGCAGAAGCAGTGTTAAGAACATTGGCGATGGTATTTGCTGTCCCAGCAGCCTTTGCCACGTCCTCTAGTACGGCACCATTGCCAATATTTTTGGCCGATTGCATGATAGCGTTGTATCCAGACGCTAATGCGTTGGGCCCCCAGAAGATACTTGGGCTTCCATTAAACGGATTATTGAATGTCACTATGCTCTTTCCAGACATGGCATTCTGGACAAAATTTACGTTGCCTCCTGCAAGCGTAAAAACTGCCTTTGCGGCGTTATAGCCAGGGATAAACCCAAGTCCGTAATTAATAGCTACATCAGCCCTGCAAGCCCATACTTTATTCGCATTGCTCGTCCCGTTATTTGGGGCATCCGCTGCACGTTTAACGGCATCAAGAGAATTCTGAACAGCCTGACACTGTTGTTGCCCCCCGTTGCAAACGTACATCCCAGTTGGATCAGTTTTGCTTAGCGGATTGTTCAACACATAGGCATACAGGTCGAAATTCTGCGGGTTTGCAATGTACGCTGCAAATTTCTCCCGGTCGTTCTTGTTCCCGTTCTGCCAGTGAATCCACGGCAACGGATCAGGACTCATAAAGCGTCCCATCGTAGACGCGTAGTACCTCGCCCCGAAGTAGTCATTGCCTGATTCGGTATCGCGTTCTTTGCCGGTAGAACGGGACGCCGAAGAACATACTGCGGTTGCACAAGCGGCGGAGGACGTCATAGATGTGGACCCAGCATCGTAGATGTAATCCTATCTCTCTAGGCAGCTCAGCGGAAGACTCGAAGCTGAAATTCCCTGCTACTTCAGTGGGTCAGCAGGCAGCGTCCAGCCTTCCTTCTCATCCTTGTTCTGCTGCTTGAGCCAGTCCATGAGGGGCTGGAAGTATTCGACGATGGCGCTGGCGTCGGCTTTGTCAGTTCCGGTCATGGCTTTGAGGGCTTCGGGCCAGGGACGGGATGCGCCCATCGAGAGCATCGCGTTGAGGCGCGCGCCGGCTTCCTTGGAGCCGTAGACGGAGCAGCGGTTCAGCGGCCCCTGGTAGCCGGCGGCCTGGCACATGGCGCGATAGAACTGGAACTGGTAGACGCGGGCGAGGAAGTAGCGCATATAGGGGACGTTGCCGGGGATGTGGTACTTGGCGCCGGGGTCGAAGTCGGCCTCAGAGCGGGCGACCGGCGGGGCGATGCCCTGGTACTTTTCGCGCAGGGCCCACCAGGCGCTGTTGTAGTGGTCGGGCGTGACCTGGCCGGAGTAGACCTGCCAGCGCCACTTGTCGATGAGGAGGCCGAAGGGCAGGAAGGCGATCTTGTCCAGAGCCGTGTGGAGCAGGAGCGGAATGTCGGCGCTGGCGGGCGGGACCTGGTCGATGAGGCCGAGCTTCTTCAGGTAATCCGGCGTGACGTTGAGGGCGATGGAGTCGCCGATGGCCTCGTGGAAGCCGTCGTTGGCGCCATTCTGGAAGAAGAAGGGCTGATTGCGATAGGCCATCTGATAGTAGTTGTGGCCGAGCTCGTGATGGACGGTGACGAAGTCGTCGGCGGTGGGCGCGAAGCAGGCCTTGATGCGGACGTCGCGGTCATTGTCGATGTCCCAGGCGCTCGGGTGGCAGACGACGTCGCGGTCGCGGGGATGGGAGAGCATGGAGCGCTTCCAGAAGGTGTCGGGCAGGGGATCGAAGCCGAGCGACTTGTAGAAGCCTTCGCCGTAGCGGACCATCTGCTGCGAATCGGTCGAGCGCGCCTTGAGGATTGCGCCGAGGTCGTAGGGCAGCGGGCCGGAGGGCGGGGCGACTACGTCGTAGACGTTGCCCCACTCCTGCGCCCACATGTTGCCGAGCAGGTCGCCGGGGATCATGCCGTCGGGGCGGCGTGCGGCATCGCCGTATTTCTGGATGAGCTTGTGGCGGACGTAGGTGTGCAGCTCCAGGTAGAGCGGCTCCACTTGTTTCCATAAGCGCTCAATATCGGCCTGAAACTCGTCGGGGGTCATGTCGTACTGCGAGCGCCAGAGGGCACCGGTATCGGCAAAGCCCAGCTCGCGGGCGCCCTGATTGCTCAGCTCGGCCAGGCGGGCGTAATCGCCGCGCATGGGCTTGCCGACGGCGTGCCAGCCGGTCCAGAGGGCCGCAAGCTCCTGGGGGTCGCGGCTCTGGGCCATTTTCTGGTCGAGCTCGTCGATGCCGAGGCAGTGGTCCGGGTTGGAATCCGGACAGTATTTGCCGCGGCCATAGGCAGCGTCGAGCTCAGCGGCCTTCCGGGTGGTTTCGGCGCGCAGAGCGGGGTCCTGGGGCGCGGGCAGACCAATGCTGAGCTTGAGCAGAAGGAGCTTGCGGGCCGCATCGGGGGGCAGGGCGAGGCCGTCAAAGCGGCGGGCCTGGCCGATCAGCTCGGTCTGGCGGGCGATCAGCCGGTCGTTGGCCTCGGCGACCAGAGCGATGGTGTCGTCGGTGATGTAGGTTTCCTCGACCCAGGAGGCGCGGTTCACGTTGACGCTCATCGCGCCCAGCTCCTTTTCCGCGCTGGCGATGAAGGCGAGGGCCTCGGCAACGGTGGGCTGGGCGGCGGGGGTGGTTTGCGCCGGGGCGGTGGGGAGGAGGAAGGTCAGGCTGGCTGCCGCCAGGAGGAAGGAAAGGATGGAACGGGTTCGGGAAGTCATGGCAAGGGAACTATAAAACATTTAGGAGGGGCGGGGAAGGGAGGTCTCCCACGCCTGAGTCTTTGACCGCATCATTACGGACCTTGAGTTCGTGCTTTCCCAGGTCCCAAAAGCGGGACCTGGGGCACCCAGCGTTGTACGAACCGCGAAAAGACAGCTAATTGCCGCTTTTGCCGAGGCCGAAGATTTTCTGGAGGATGTTGCGGTGATCGCCGCCGGCGTGGTCGCAGGTTTCGGTGGGAGCGGTGCCATCGAGGAAGGCGGCATCGTAGCTGTCGGGACAGGAGTCGTTGCTGAGCAGGTTGCTGAGCTTGTCGATGGAAACGATTTCGATGCCCTCGGGGGCGGAGAAACCGTTCGTGTCGGAGTACTGGGGCAACTGGACGGCGCGCTTCATGAACTCGGCCCAGATGGGGGCAGCGGCGTGTGCGCCTTCGATCTTCACGTCGGTATAGTCGTCGTTGCCGACCCAGACGATGCAGAGGAGGTTGGATGTGTAGCCGGCGAACCAAGCGTCGTGGCTGGTGCCGGTTTTGCCGGCGGCGGGAGCGGAGAAGCCGCGGGCGCGGACTCCTGCGCCGGTGCCGTGATCGATGACGTTCTGGAGCAAGCTGGTAGTCAGATAGGCCACGCGCGGGTCCAGAATCTGCTTGGAAGTGGGGGTGAAGTCGGTGATAACGTCGCCGGTGGGCGTGCGCACGCTGGCGAGCATCCAGGGGTCGAGGTGGAGGCCATTGTTGGCGAAGATGGTGTAAGCGCCGGCCATGTCGAGCGGCGTGGCGTCATAGGCGCCGATGGCTACCGCGGGGGTTCCGCGAGCGCTCTTGATGCCGGCGTCGCGAGCCAGAGCGGCCACGCGGTCGAAGCCGACGAGGGAGGCGAGGCTGATGGTGGCGTTGTTGAGGGATTGCTGGAGCGCATAGCGGGCCGTCACCTGCTCGTGGTAGGTGCCTTCGAAGTTGTGCGCCGTGTACTGCTGTGCGGTGCCTTCGCCGTAGGTGGTTTGCTCGTCGCTCAGCATGGTAATGGGCGAGAAGAGCTTGCTTTGCCCCGGCAGCATGGTGCCCTCGGCGGCGGTGGAGAAGGCCGCGGCGTAGACGAAGGGCTTGAAGATGGAGCCGGTGGGGCGCTTGGCCATGGCGTGATTCAACTGCGAGTTGCCGTAGTTGCGCCCGCCCACCAGAGCCAGAACCTGGCCGGTGTGGGGATTGAGGGCTACGAGCGCCACCTGCGGATAGGAGTAGGTCTCGCCGGGCTTGCGGTGCGCGTGGAGTTTGTCGACCTGTTCGTCCACCACATGCATCGTGGATTCGACTGCAATGGTCGCTTCGCGCTGAAGGTCGGGGTCGAGCGAAGTGTAGATGCGCAGGCCTTCGCGGTTGAAGTCGCGCTCACCCAGCTTCTGCATCAGCTGGTCGTGCACAAGGTCAACGAAATAGGGCGCCTCGCTGGCGTCTACGCTCTGGGCCCCGAGGTGCAAAGGTTCCGCTTTGGCGCGTTCCGCCTGATCCTTGGTAATGGCGCCGGTTTCCACCATGGAATCGAGAACGAGGTTGCGCCGGTCGATGGCGCGATCGCCGTGGCGGAAGGGCGAGAAATAATTGGGACGCTGAATCATGCCGGCCAGCAGCGCGCAATCAGAGAGATCGAGCTGGCTGACGTCCTTGCCGAAGTAGGACTGCGCGGCCTCGCCGAAGCCGTCGATGGAGAAGCTGCCGCGCTGGCCGAGGTTGATTTCGTTGGCGTACATCTCGAAGATCTGCTGCTTCGAGAAGCGGTGTTCAAGCTGGAAGGTGATGACGATCTCGATGAGCTTCCTTTTGAAGCGTTTCTCCGGCGAAAGGAAGAAGTTCTTGGACAACTGCATGGTGAGCGTGGAGCCGCCCTGCTGCTTCTGTCCGGTTAGCACATCGCGAACGCCGGCTTCCAGCAGCCGCCAATAGTTGACGCCGCTGTGCTCGAAGAAACGGCGGTCCTCGATGGCGAGCACCGCTTGGACGAGATTCTGCGGAATCTCGTTGTAGGTGAGCAGACGGCGCTTGGTGCGGTTGGCGTCTTCGCTGAGGCCGGTAATCAGCAGCGGCTCGAGCTCGTAGCTGGAGAGCGCCTGTCCGTGGTCGTCTGTGATCGACTGCACGGCACCCGCGCTGATGTGGATGGCCGCGCCGTCCTGCGCGTGGTAAGACTGCGGGCCGGGGTTAACCTTGATGGTCTGCGCGCCCTCGCTGAAGGTGCCCAGCTGGGAGGTCTGTGAAGCGCCATCGGCCGAGTAGCCGGCCTCTCGCAGCTCGTTGGCGATCAGTTGCACGGAGAGCTTCTGGCCCGGACGCACCTCGCGCGGGGCGGCATAGATCTTGGCCGTGTTGGCAAAGAGCGGAGACTTCAGCCGCTCGTCCACAATATGCTGATACTTGATGTAGTAGAAGGCGAAAACAATAAAAAAGAGCAGGGCGGCCGCCGCAAAGGCAGCAAGCGCCCAGCGCAACAGCAGTGATCGCCAAGGACGCTCTCCCGTCGGTCTTGGGATCCTGATCTTCAATGCCATCGCGACTCCTTGTAATTCAGCTAACAGCTAACAGTAAACAGTTGACAGCTAACGACTCATAGACGAGTGTTGCGCTTATGCCTCGACCTCGGTCAGCAGGGCGTCTTCCTCGATTCGCTCCTTCAGCAGGGAAAGCACGTCAGGCAAGGCAACATCGACACTTGCGCCCGTGGCGCGGGTGGCGAGTTCCACCTTCCCCTCGGCGGCCTTCTTGCCGACGTTGATGCGGTAGGGAATTCCGACCAGGTCCGCATCCTTGAATTTGACGCCGGCGCGCTCCTTGCGGTCATCCAGAAGCACATCGATACCCGCGGCTTCGAGCTCCAAGGCCAGATCTTCCGCGGTTTCAACGAGCAACTGGTCGCGCATGTCGGTGACCGACACGACCACCGCAAAGGGGGCGATGGAGGCAGGCAGCCAGAAGCCCTTTTCATCGTTCGACTGCTCGATGGCAGCCGTCAGAAGGCGCTCGATGCCGATGCCGTAGCTGCCCATGATGGGCGTGACTTCCTTGCCGTTGAGGTCGAGGACGCGCGCGCCCATCGACTCGGTGTACTTGTAGCCGAGCTTGAAGATGTGGGCGATTTCGACGGCCTTGCCGACGACGAGCTTACCCGCGCAACCGTCCTTGGGGCAGCCTTCGCCCTCGTTGACGGTGCGAATGTCGGCGCACAGGGTCCAGGTGAAATCGCGGCCGGGGCAGACGTTGCGCAGGTGGTAGTCGAGCTTGTTGGCTCCGGCGACCATGTTCTTGCGGCCTTCGAGAGACGCGTCAGCGACCACCGTCAGGCCGTTTTCAAGAGGCTTGGCGTCGGGCTTGAGGCCCACGGGACCAAGGAAGCCGGCGGGGCAATGGAAGAACTGCTCCAGCTCTTCGGCCTGCATGGGACGCAGTTCGGCCGCGCTTGTGGCGCTCATCAGCTTGGTTTCATTGACCTGGTGGTCGCCGCGCAGGAAGGCTGCAACGCCGTGCCAGGTGTCGGGCTTGCCCGCGAGGCCGCGCTTCAGTGCCATGTAAGCCACGCACTTGATGTCGGAGGCTTCGGACATTTTGAGGAAGGCGGCGATGTCGGCGATGGCGCCCATGCCGGGAGTGTGGATCAGTTCCGGTGTGCCGTCTCCCGTCGGTTCCAACTCGACGATGGGAGCGAGGCGCGAGGTTGCCTTTTCCGTGTTGGCGGCATAGCCGCAGACAGGGCAGCTTGCGATCAGATCTTCGCCCGCGTCGGTGTAGACCATGAACTCCTGGGACTGCGAGCCGCCCATGGCGCCGGAATCCGCCTCGACAGCCTCGAACTTCAGCCCGCAACGGGAAAAAATTCTGCGATAGGTAGCGTCATGCAACTCGAAGCTCTTGTCGAGGCCGGGCTTGTCGATGTCGAAGGAGTAGCTGTCCTTCATGGTGAACTGGCGCACGCGCAAGAGGCCCGACTTGGGGCGCGGCTCGTCGCGGAACTTGGTCTGAATCTGGTACCAGATTTGCGGCAACTGCTTGTAGCTGCGCAGCTCATTCTTGGCGAGGGTGGTCATGATCTCCTCGTGGGTCATGCCCAGGCAAAGATCAGCGCCCTTGCGGTCCTTGAGGCGGAACATGTTGTCGCCCATGCCGGTCCAGCGGCCGCTTGCCTCCCACGGCTCTTTCGGCAGCAGGGCGGGGAGGAAGAATTCCTGGCCGATCTTGTCCATTTCCTCGCGCACAATGCCGATGATCTTGTTGATGGAGCGCTGGCCGAGGAAGAGGTAGCTGTAGATGCCCGCGCCGAGCTGGCGAATGTAGCCGGCGCGGACGAGAAACTTGTGGCTGGCCACTTCGGCGTCTGCCGGGGCCTCGCGAAGAGTAGGAATAAAGAGCTTCGACCAGCGTTGCATATGGATAGATACGTACTTTCCCGCCGGCAAGCCGGCGCAAGGCGATATACACCAGAGACCATTCTAAATGTTTCAGGAGTTGGATTGTCCCGAAGTGCAGTGCGTTGCGGTGGAATCGCAAGCGGCTTGACGGCATTGCCCTTGCAGGAGGCGGGCGGTTGCGGCCACGTTCTCCAGATATAATGCGGGCATGCAGCCTTGCGTTCGCCAGATGGGTCAACCCGTATGAAAAAACCTCTGCGCCTGATGCGCTACGGGCTCCCCTACCTGCTGGAATGGCTGCCGGGCGTGCTGCTTCTGGCGATGGTTGGCCTGCTGGACAACTTTCGCAAACTGCTCTTCCAGCCCATCCTGGACAAGGTTCTGGCCCCCGACGCGCCCGAAGGCCCCATTCTGCTTGGCCTGCCGAATTCCCGCTGGCATTTTGACCTGAGGCTGATCGCTCCACATTTCATGCACAATGCGTGGACGGTGGTGGCCTTTTCCCTGATTGCCGCGACGGTGGTCAAGGGCCTCTGCGACTATCTTGGCACCTACCTGGTCAACTATGCCGGCTTCGGCTTGATTACCGACTTGCGCAATCACCTTTACGAAGCCACGTTGCGCCGCTCGGCAAGTTTTTTTCATAAGCACGCCACCGGGACGATTCTTTCCACACTCATCAATGACGTGGACCGCGTGCAAAACGCGATCAGCTCGGTGATTGGGGATTTTCTGCAGCAGTTCTTCACCTTCCTGGTGGGGATGTGCTTATTGATTACTCTCGGCGGACATCTGAGCTGGGCTCTGCTGCTGTTCATACCGGTAGTCATAACCTCGTCACGGAAGATCGGCAGGGAAGTGCGCACGCGCACCCGCACGGGGCAGGACAAACTCGCGGAGATCCAGAATATTCTGCATGAAACGGTGACAGGCCACCGCATCGTCAAGGCCTTCAACACCGAGCTTTGGGAGATCTTGCGCTTCAAGAACGCCGCCAAGCGGCTCTTCCGCGCCAACCTGCGCAGCGTGCGCATTCAGTCCATCAGCTCGCCGCTGATGGACACAATAGGCTATGCGGCGGTCGCGCTGCTTCTGCTTGTCGGGCGGACCGAGATTCAGCATCATCGCATGACGATAGGCGGCTTTGGCGTTTTCATTATTCTGCTGTTCACGCTTTACGATCCGGTGCGCAAGTTCGCGTACTACTACAACAGCTTCCAGCAGGCGATGGGCGCATCGTCTTCTATCTTCGGCTTCATCGATGCCGAGGACGACGTGAAGGAGAAGCCGCACGCATTTGCGCTGAAGAGCTTCAGGAATTCCGTTCAATTTGAAAACGTGGGATTCTCCTACTCGACGGAGGAGGGCGAACACCAGATTCTGCACCACGTGGATCTGGAGGTTCATGCCGGCGAGATCCTGGCGCTGGTTGGTCCAAGCGGGGCGGGCAAATCCACGCTGGTCAACCTGATTCCGCGCTTCTTTGACGTGACCAGTGGCCGCATCCTCATCGACGGCCACGACCTGCGCGAGGTGACGCTGGGCTCTCTGCGCCGCCAGGTTGCGCAGGTGACGCAGGAGACCATTCTCTTCAACGACACGGTGCGCAACAATATCGCCTACGGCCAGCCGGACGTTCACTTGAAAGTGGTGAAACAGGCCGCGCAGAACGCGCTGGCCCACGATTTCATCATGAACATGCCGCAGGGGTACGACACGGTAATCGGCGAAAAAGGCTTCCGGCTCTCAGGCGGCGAACGGCAGCGGCTGGCCATTGCCCGCGCCATTCTGAAGAATTCGCCGATCCTGATTCTGGACGAGGCGACGTCCGCGTTGGATTCCGAGAGCGAATCGCTGGTGCAGACCGCGCTGGCCAACCTGATGCAGGGACGCACGGCCATTGTCATCGCCCATCGCCTGGGCACGATTCGCCGCGCCAACAGGATCGCCGTTCTGGAAGACGGGCGCATTACGGCCATCGGCCCGCACGAGGAGCTGCTGACCACGTCGCCCACTTATCAGAGGCTGTATCAGTTGCAGTTCATGGACATACCGGAAGACAGGGAATAGGGAATAGGGAATAGGGAATTGGGAACGGGGAATAGTGGACGGGGGAAGAGCAGGATGCCGATTTATTCGATGACAGGATTTGCGCGCTCGCAGGTGCAGGTAAACGAGCAGCTCAGCTACACGCTCAGCGTCAAGAGCGTGAATCACCGCTTTCTCGACGTGCAGTTCCGCCTGCCTTCAGGGCTGGATGCGCTGGAGATGGAGCTGCGCAAGGCGCTCAAGGAAAACCTGGTGCGCGGCCACGTGGAGCTGACGCTTTCCGTTGATCGCTCGAACCAGCAGACGGCCGGCTACAACCGGGAACTTGTGAGCGGCTACCTGGCTGCCTTTGCGGCGGCGCGCGAGGAACATGGGCTGGGCGGCCAGCCGGACCTGAACGCCGTTCTGCGCCTGCCCGGCGCGCTGCAGAGCGAGAACC
>Ga0326728_10014056_pt1 | contig 17151 bp, 15 predicted proteins | sample MB3enrmetagenome_FD_207602 | JGI IMG/M metagenome (GOLD analysis project Ga0326728, IMG submission 207602) | Lab enriched peat soil microbial communities from McLean, Ithaca, NY, United States - MB31MN | ecosystem: Environmental > Terrestrial > Soil > Wetlands > Peat | place: USA: New York...
TTCTGCAGCCAGCGCCGGATTTCAAAGCTGTCGATGTGCATGAACTGCACGCCAATCGAGCGGCAATAAGTGTCCTGCAGCCGCCGCAGGATTTGGCGGACCGTCAGCGGCCCTTCGCACTGCAACAGTTCGCCCTGGATCGGACGGTCCATGTCCTCCTCCGAGAAACCATAAAAGCTCAATTCCAATTCCGGCGGCATGGGCCGGGGCAGGCCCAACGGATCGAGGGCCGCGATGTTATGGCCGCGCACCCGGTAATTGCGCACCAATTGAATGACGCGATTCTGCAGGGCGATGATTTTGCCGGCTTCCGCCTTTTGCTCGAGCAGGCTGGCGGCCGGGCGCGAATCGGACCAGCCCGTCGCCTGACGGGAAGGCCCGGTGGGAGGGGGGACCGCCGGATCGCCGTTTTTCAGTTCGGCAAAGTAGCGCCGCCATTCCGGGGCAATGGACGCCGGATCGCGGGCAAACTCCGCATAGAGTTCCTCGACGAAAGGCAGATTCCAACTGCTGGGAATGTCAGACGATTGATTCATTCTGGCGATTCCCAGTGTACGCCCGCGCGGCCATCTGTCAAAGCCGGACGACAGCCGGAACTGGCGCATCCGGGTGGACATTGCTCCAAGGCTTGTGCCTTGGAATCCTCTTGCGGGGAGATGGGATTGATGGGAGGAATAGGACCGATGCGACCGATAGAACCCGAACCATCTACCTGCACCAAATCGGTTTGATTCAGTTTGACTGACTTTGACTGGTCCGGACTGTTTTTTTCGTCCTCTGCGCCATCTATCTCGTTTTCCTCCAACGGTTTAGCCGCGTTGACCGGCTTGGCTTTCGTGGCCGGGTGACCACTCCGCCGTTTTCGGGCCGGTTTGACTGATTTTGCTTTCTTTTCAGCCGCTTCCTCAATTTCGTACTTGTCGGTGGGCAAGAGATCAAAGTCGGCATCCAGATTCCCTCTCTGAACCGCCAGGATGTATTGGGCGATTTTCCGCCCCGCCGCCCCACCCCCGAACATTTTGGCCAGCACAGGCAGTTTCAGCATGTCATAGCAAGGCTTTACCAGTCTTTTCTTTAACACTTCCTCGTCGGCTTTCTCCTTTTCCTCCAGCTTGCAGGTCAATTCAAAACCCTCCCGGTTGGCCCGGTGCATGCCCCGCTGCAACTGCACCACGCTGCGGCAAAGGCGGTTGAGCACCCTTGACTTGGCCTCGAACTTCTCGTCCACCTCGCCGTTCCAATTGGCAATCAGGCTGCCAAAACGGGCGGCCAGCACCTGGGCCACGTCATCGGCCAGCACCATTTGCGAATCCTCGTCGTCCATCTCCTCGGCCAACTCCGTCACATCCCGGGCGTCTTCGCACAAATTGCGCCGGGCCAGCCACTCCTCGAAACCGCCCTGGCGCCATTCGCTCAGGTTCTGCTTGCTGATGGGAACGCCGGCGAAGTCGCTTTGCACGATTTTCTGCGCTTCGGGCAAGGCGTTGAGCCAATTGAGCAGTTGGGGGCTTTGCTCGGAGCGTTCGAGGCGTTCATTTAATTCGTGGCGGACAGAGCGGGGCAGGCGGGCGATTTTGCCATTACGGGCATTCATAATTTGGAGGGGATTTGTGGTTGTTTCAATATTTCAGTTTTTCGGCATGGCTTCATTGAGCCAATCATCAGACTACAGCATAGCATAGATATTCATCAAAACAACAATTATTTTCAACTATTTTTGTAATCGGTGTCTGTCGTGGCGCAACAGCCTGAAGGGGAAGGACTTGGACATGGGTTTTTAACCGCGAAATACCCTCGAAATACGCGAAAAATGAAAAAATACTTAGCCTCAAAAGAGAGCACCGCAGAGGAACCCATGGCAGAAATGCGTGCCTAAGCCAGACCGGGCCTCTGGTCAATGGCGCCTTCGAGCAATCAACAATAACGAACCGCTTGCCTTGTCTTGCGCAGGGGCTTATTTTGGAACGCCTTGAAACAACCGTTCATCAACGCCGAAGAAAAAATCGGCCGGGTCGTGGGCCGGCGAACAAAGACGCCCGACGGGCTTTCGTTGTCGGGCAGCACCAAGGCGGATTCCATTGCCTGGCGCGAGAACTTTGGCGGGCTGCGCGTGCCGCGAGGGGTGTATCGCTTCAAAACCCACGAGGAAGCGGACCAATGGTTATGGCGGATGATAACCCGTCCCAAGAGTTAACCGTGGCCAAATTCTTAAACCACGGACGAAGGATAAACAAAAGGAACTCCGTGGCGTGATGGTGAAAAATTCCGGGTTTTGAAGTGAGTGTCAAGAAAACATACTTGACAATTCTATGTTTGACAGCAGTTTTGACCAATGTTTACAGGGGTTTCGTGTTTTAAAAAAAAGTGTCATCATGACCTGTACAATTTCCGCCTTTTGTGCCATAATGCGGCAATGAGCACGCTTTGTCGCGCCAAATGGAAAAGTCAGGGGATTGCCCCGCCCGGCGTAACCGCTGCGGCGGAGGTCAACGCAGCATCAAACGCCGACTGTCGAGACGGGAAAACCCGGTCAAATGCCTTTGGGTCAAACGCATTCCAGTAATCGGCAGGCCCCATCGCTCCATGATGACAACCAACCATTCGGAACGGTGCAACCTGAGCTTGCGCCTGTTCAATCGCAGATTTACCCAGAAAACGCTCGGGTACAGCAAAACGCTCCGAAACCACAAGTTTTCGGTTGCGCTACAAGTGGCCTATTTCAACTTCTGCCGTCAGCATTCCGCGCTCAAGATCAAAGCAACGGACACAAGCCCGGCCAAAGAGCAAACACCAGCGATGGCACAAGGCATCACAAACCGCGTCTGGCGCGTCGAGGAACTGCTTGGCGGGTTTTAATATCGCAAGGGACGGCGGGGAAGCCGGGATTGTTCGACAATCCGAAGGGCCAGGGAGAACCGAAAATTTGAAAAAATCACTCTCGCCTCATAACCAGCAATTCGGCGAGAGCTAAATAAGAGTTTGACACCCTAAAAAGGCCATGTCAAGCTTTTTTTATGAAAATAATTACAGCGAGCAACAAAGCCCGCTGTAATTAAAAACAATCGGAGCGATGCGCATCTATGAAATTTCGTTTTGACATAGATAAGTCAATCGCCTCAACTGCGTATCTGATTCGCAAGCAGCGCGGCGCGTTAAATGTGCTGCCTTTGGTAAAGGCTTTGTATCATGCCAACAGAGCCAGCTTGGTTCGCTATGGCCGTTCAATTACCGGAGACCGCCTCATTTCAATGAAAAGCGGGCCTAATGTCTCTGAAACTTATGATTTGATAAACGGCACTCCTCACGCCAAGCCCGAACACTTGGTAAAATGGCAAAAATACATCGCAAGAAAGCACAACACAATGCAGTTGATTCCCGACGCCAACCCTAATATTGATTGCCTTTCAGGAAGGGAGATGCGGTTGTTGGATGATGCTCTCGCCGTGGTCTGTGCGGTTAAAGGCCGAATTGATGAGTGGTCTCACCGTTACTTTCCAGAGTGGGAAAAGCCAACAGGCTTGAGCCAAAGCACGACGATTGACCCTAAAAGAATATTGGAAATCGAACAAAAGACCCCAGAGGAAATTGAGGATATTGAGGGCGAAATTGAGTCCGTAAATTGGCTTCGATCCATTGCGGGATAATTATCACATGGAAAAGGGGGACACTTTTTTAATGGGAGTGCCTCATGGAAGGAAAAAACACCTTTGGGTTTTGCTTTCAGACCCACAAAAACACGGTGCTTGCGGTGTCATTGTTAATTTTTCGACAGATGAAGAAAGATCGGGCGCGGAATGCCCTTTGGGCGTCCACGAACATCCCTGGTTTACCGAGCCAACAACTTGGGTTTGTTTTGGTGATGCAACCCTATTGACTCCTGAAAGCTGGCCCCACATTCTAAAGGGAATCGCCTGTCGAGTGATTATTCCTGAAAGGAAATGTTCCGCTGAACTTCTGGCAAAAGTCATCCAAGGGGCAAAAACTAGCTCGTTACAGCGGTACGGTGGTTTTAGGAAAGATTATTTGCCTTTTTTAGATTAGCCAGGTCTTTTTCCATCCAAAACAACACGGAAGCGCACCATTACCACCAATATAGCCTAGCCTAAAAGTCTTAATTGACAAACACATTCGTTTGGGTATCTTAACCAGCGTGGCAAGGTTTCAGCCACGGACATGAGCGAAAAATTGGACAGTCCCGGCGCGGCGGACTTGCAGGAGCCTCCGAAGAACGGGGTCGCGGCGGTTTCTCACCCCGGCACTCTTTCGATTGAAGGAATGCACGGCAGCGTTGATGTGCCGCACCATCAGGCCGGCTTTTGGCAGCAATGGCGGGCGTTCGTCGGACCGGCCATTCTCATCAGCGTCGGTTACATGGACCCGGGCAACTGGAGCACCGATCTGTCGGGCGGCGCCCAGTTCAAATACGGATTGCTGTGGGTGGTGGGCGTGGCCAGTTTGATGGCCATCTTCATGCAGGTCATCTCCGCCCGTCTGGGCGTGGTGACCGGAAAAGACCTGGCGCAATGCTGCCGCGATTGGTATCCGCGCTGGACGCGCTGGCCCAACTGGTTGTTCTGTGAATTGGCCATCGGCGCGTGCGACCTGGCCGAGGTGCTGGGCAGCGCCGTCGCCCTCAACCTCATGTTCCACATTCCGCTGCTTTGGGCGGTCATTATCACGGGACTGGACGTGCTGTTGCTGCTGGCCCTGCAACGGTTCGGGATGCGGACCATCGAAGCCATAGTGCTCCTGCTGGTGGCGACCATCGGGGTTTGTTACTTCATCGAAATCTTTATTCTGCCGCAGACGCAGCCCAACGTCCTGGAAATGGGGCGGGGGCTGCTCTCTCCGAGTCTGCGCCAGGCGGGAATGGTTTACATCACCATCGGCATCATCGGCGCCACGGTCATGCCGCACAACCTCTACTTGCACTCGGCCCTGGTGCAAAGCCGCAACTTCCAAAAGGATGAACCCTCCATCCGCAGGGCCATTCGGTTCAACACGATTGATGCGACCACCGCCCTGAGCGTGGCCTTCTTTGTCAATGCCGCCATCATGGTGCTGGCCGCGATGGTTTTTCACGGCAAGACCAGCGTCATGGTGGCCGGCGGTCAAACGGTCAGTTTCAGCCCCGACAGCGACTGGATTCGCATCGCGTATCTAACGCTGGCGCCGCTGTTGGGAACGTCCCTGGCGAGCACGTTGTTTGTGGTGGCGCTGCTGGCCAGCGGGCAAAGCAGCACGATTACCGGCACGCTGGCCGGGCAGGTGGTGATGGAAGGGTTCATGCACTGGCGGATCGCGCCGTGGTTGCGGCGGCTCATCACCCGGACGCTGGCCATTATTCCGGCGGTGCTGATTATCGGGATTCGCGGCAACAGCAGCATTAATGATCTGCTCAACCTCAGCCAGGTCGTGCTGGCGCTTCAGTTGCCCTTCGCCATGTTCCCGCTGCTGCATTTCACCAGTTCGCGCAAGAAGATGGGGGCATGGAGACTCGGGTGGTTTTTGCTGATCGCCGGCTGGGGCAGCGCGCTGCTGATTACCGCGATGGACATCTGCGGACTGCCGGACTCGGTTAAATCGGCTTGGCATGTCATCACGGGCGGATGATGATTGAAGCCGTGCAAGGATCCACCATGTACAAGACGATTCTGGTGACGTTGGACGGGACTGCAACCGACCGGGCCATTATCGAACACATTAAATCTCTCGCGAAGCTGGCAGAGAGCCGCGTTGTGTTGCTCCACGTGGCTGACGGTTGGGCGGCGCGCACTTATGGGCCGGATGCAGTCAGCCCGGAGATCACCGAGGATACGGCTTATTTGAAGAAGGTCCGGTCGGAGTTCCAATCCGCCGGGATTCCCACCGACGCGGAACTGGCTTACGGTGATCCGCCGAAGGAAATAGTGAAGTGGGTCGAGCAAAAGGGATGTGACTTGGTGGCGATGAGCACACACGGGCACCGGTTCCTGGCCGACCTGTTTCTTGGCACCACATCCAGGCATGTCCGCCACAGCATCAGCGTGCCCGTGCTACTGCTCCGGGCGAAGTGAATGAGCCATGGTCGGACGAGTCGGACAGTGCTTGCCGGCTTCACAACTTTTCCAGCAGCCGGTGGATTTCCTCGTCCGTATTGTAAAAGTGCGGGGAAACCCGTATGTAATGCCGCCCGCCGCGATCCGCGCGCAACGAGGTCTCAATGCGCGCGGCCATGAGTTTTTTTTGCAACGCGGGCAGATCGGCATCGGGCCGGTAAAAACTGACAATGCCGCTGGCGTGTTGGGCCGGGGCGTCCGCCTGCAACACCCGGAAGCCCTTTTCCTGCAACGCCGCCACCAGCAACGCCCGCAGATGCAACAACCGGGCGGCAATATTCTCCACGCCAATTTCCAAAAGCAGTTCCATCGCCGCATTCAATCCGACCAGGCCCAGCAGGTTGGCGGATCCGGCTTCGTAGCGGCGGGCGTCGGGCCGGTAAACCAATCGCTCCTGCGCCACAAAATTCGGACACCGGATATTGTGCCAGCCCTGGACGGCGGGGCGGAGTTTTGCCTGCAACGATTTTCGCACGAAGAAAAGGCCCGCGCCGCACGGGCCGAGCAGCCATTTGTGGGCGTCGGCGGCCAGGAAATCAATGTGTGCAACGTCGGTCGGGAATGCGCCGACGGTCTGAATGCCATCGACACAAAACAAAATATTCCGGTCGCGCAACGCCTTGCCGACGGCCTCCAGGTCAACTCGATAACCCGCCACGAAATGGTTCGAGGCCAGGGCGACCAGGCGGGTTTGTTCATCAACCTGGCCGATGACATCTGCCGCGCCAATGCGCCCGTATTCGCGGACGTTGAGCCAGCGGACCTCGACGCCCTTTTCCGCCAGCGCCATCCAGGGATAAACGTTGGAGGGATAATCGTCGAGATATACCAGGAGGTTGTCGCCCTTGCGCCAGGGCAGCCCGCCGGCGACAAAGCTTAGGGCCAGCGAGGTCGGACCCACAAAGGCGATTTCCTCCGCCTGCCCGTGGAGCAGTCTGGCCGCCAGGGCGCGCGCCCGCTGGATTTGCGCCACCGGCATCGTCTCCTCCTGATCGCCCAAGGTGGTCTGGAGGGCGTAATCACGAATCGCCTCCGCGACCCGGCGGGGCAATGGGCAAACAGCGGCGTGGGCCAGGAAAATTTTATCGCGCGTCACGGGAAATTCGCGCCGGCGCAATGCCTCGTTCGATAAAATTTCCGCAAGGGTCATGGGTGCTTTTTGCTTTCTTGGGTTCCTAATCCTAATCTTAATCTTAATCCAAATGAATTGCTGCTTCGACCAAGATTGGGATTATGATTAAGATTAATATTAGGAGCAAAATCGCTCATTTAAAATCAATCGCCCGGTTGATCTCCGAGAAATAGCCGGTGTAAAAGGAAATGATCTTCCATGCGACGAAAAAGACGATGCCAAAGTAAACCAGCTTGGGCGTCCATTGGGCCAGGGCCTTCGTTCTGGCCAGGCCCTCCGTCTGGTAAAGGTTATGCAACCGGAGGAGGGTTTGGTCCGTCGTCCCGCTGACTTCGCCCGTGTGATACAAGTTGGCAAAAAGGGCGGGGAACCGGTCCGAATCCGAAATCAGTTCAGAGAAAGTCGAGCCTTTCTCCAGCGGCCCCTTCCACCCCTGCACCGTGCGGGCCAGGGCCGGCGAGCCGCTGGCCGTCGCGGCCAGTTCCCAGGCCGTCACAATCGGCACGCCGGCGTTGAGCAAACTTTCCAAGGCCGTCGCCAGCCGGGCCAAAGCCAGATCCTGCCGCGCGGTCCCGAGGATGGGGATGCGGCGCAGGATATTCTCCACCTTGCTGCGCCACCCTTCGCCATGCCGCCCCTGGCAGGAGTAAATAATAAGAAAGACCAGGCCGTAAAGCGGCACGGCAATCCCCACCGTCATCCACAGAAAGCGCGCGGCATTCCCCGTCGTCACCAGATCGATGAGCGGAAACAGAACGATGGCGAAGTTCAGAACGAAGGCCGGATACGCCATGTCCGAAATCATTTGCAGCGCCATTTGCGCGCGTTCGCGGTAATAGACGGCCAGGAGTTTGAAGCAGGCATCCAGGCGGCCACTGCGCTCGCCCGCGTCGATCAGGGCCAGATCAAAAGAAGGAATCCATTTCCCGATCCCCTGCACGGACTCGCTGACGGTGCGGCCCCGGTCCAATTGCTGCAGCAATTGCGACACGGGCGCGCGCAAAGACAGGGAGGGGGGATGGCTCTGGAGATGTTCGAGCGCTTTATGGACCGACAGCCCGGCGGTGATCATTATCCCGAGTTGATGATACAGTTCCGCGCGTTGATTCAGTTGCCTGGGAGTGATGATCAGTGGCATGGGCCGCGCCCAAACGAATCGGAGGCCGACGGTTGAACATTAACCGCCGAGCAACTTGTCGATGTTGGATTTCAAGTCCCGTTTGGAACACATGCCGACAATCTGCGCGGCCACCTCGCCGGTTTTGAAAAAAAGCAGGGTGGGAATGGCGCGGATGCCGTATTGGGTGGCCAGAGCCTGTTCCTCATCAATATTGACTTTGCCGATGCGGACGCGGGCATCGTATTCGGAAGCCAGTTCCTCCAGCAAGGGCGCGATCATTTTGCAGGGACCGCACCATTCCGCCCAGAAATCAACCACCACTGGTCCGGGAACGCCGAGCACTTCGGCTGCAAAATTCGCCTGATTTAATTTCAGAGTATTGGGGGAAGACATAGTATTGGGGGAAGACATAATAATCGGGGGTCAAGATCCTGCCGTGTCCGTCAAGAAAAACTTCAAATAAACCTGGGCCGCCACCGCAGCCAGAACGGCGACGGCGGCGGCAATGGCCAAAGCTTTATCCAGAGTGGTCAACTCGCCCCCACCGGCGGGAACAGGGCGGGGCGCGGCTGCAGAAGGGCCGGGTTTGTGGGCCGCGGCCGGGGCGGCGATGCGGGAGGACGGGCTTCCCGAAGAAGGCGGCTGCGGAGGAGCGGGAGCGCGGGCGGCTGCGGGCGCGGCGGCGGCCGCTGTGGCCATGGTTGGCGGCGGCGCGCCTGGAGCCAGCGTCGGCAATTTAATCGTCGGCGCGGCAGTTGGCTTCGGCGGCAAATTAATTCGCACCGTTTCTTTTTTGGGCTGAACCTTGGCGGCTTCAGCCGGTTTGGGCGGCACAGGGCCGCCAGGCGGTATTGGAGTGTTCTCAGCCATAAATTCCTATCATGCCTCCAAATTAAAGTTGCGCCGCGCCAGTGTCAAATCCAAATGACGAATGACGCAATAATACCCAAACGACTCAAGGTCTGACAGGTCCGACAGATCGGACAAGTCGGACAGGTCGAACAGGTCCGGCATGACGGACGAGAACCCATTAGACGCGCTGTCGTTTCCAAAAAGCCCAATATGTGGTGGTTTTTTCCTTTACTCCACTCCTCCGACTGTGGTTTCCTTTCCATAAAGGATGTATCTTAAGAATTTAACGGTTTTGGGTTTTAAGTCCTTTGCGGACAAGACCTCGTTGAACTTTCAGCCGGGAGTGACGGCCATTGTCGGCCCGAATGGTTGCGGCAAGTCCAATGTCTCCGATGCTGTCCGCTGGGTTTTGGGCGAACAATCGGCCAGGGCCTTGCGCGGCGACGAAATGGCCGATGTCATTTTTAACGGCACCGATTCGCGCAAACCGTTGAGCATGGCGGAGGTGTCGCTGACCATTGGCGGCGCCGATTCCGAACAGCTCAGCGCCGCCGGCGTCGAGATTGCCTACAACGAAATCACGCTGACGCGCCGCGTTTTCCGGGACGGGGCCAGCGAGTATTTTCTCAACAAAACTCCGTGCCGCCTCAAGGACATCCAGCAGCTTTTCATGGGCACGGGAGTGGGGCGGGCCAGTTACAGCATCATGGCCCAGGGCAACATCACCCAGATTCTCTCCAGCAAACCGGACGATCGCCGGCTGGTTTTTGAAGAAGCGGCCGGCATCACCAAATTCAAGGCGCAAAAGAGAGAGGCGCTGCGCAAGCTCGAAGCCACCGAACAAAATTTGCTGCGCGTGGCGGACCTGATCCGCGAAGTCAAACGCCAGATCGGTTCGCTGCAACGCCAGGCCGGCAAGGCCCGCCGTTACAAGCAACTGATGCTGGAGTTGCAGCACCTGGACGCGCAATTGGCGCGGCATCAGTTCGACCTCTGGCAGATCGAGCTTCGCGCCCGCCAGGATCAGCTCGAACAAGCGCGCGCGCACATTGAATCCCTTTCGGCCCATGTCCTGCGCGCCGAGAACGAACTGGCCGCCCTGCGCGAAGAACTGGCCGAACAGGAGCAGCAGATCAGCCAGAGGCAGCAGCAGGGCCTGGAGTTGAAGAGTCAAGTCGAACGCCACGAAAGCCGCATTCAATTCAACGACGACCGGCTGCGCGACCTGGCCGCGCAGAATTCGCGCGCGGCCGGCGAGATCGCGCAGGCGGAGGAGCGCCGGCTCGCCGCCCGCCAGGAATTGGATGAAGTGGCGCAACGCTGGACGGCCGCCGCCGCCGCCTTGCAATCCCATCAGGAGGCTTTGGAAAAGAAACGACAGGCCTTGCAGAGCGTGGAGAACGAGTTGCGCTCCAACCAGGAGGCGTTGCGCGAGGCCCAGACCCGGGCTTTCGAGGCGGCCCAACAACTCAGCCGCGCCCGCAACGAAATCACCGCCCTGGATTTGCAAAAGGAAGGCAACGCCGTCCGCCTGGAAAAACTCTCGGCCGAGAAAGTCCAGCTCGAAGAGGAACGGACCGGACTGGACCGGCGCCTGGAGCAGTTTTCGGCCAGTGTCGAGGCGGAGATTTTAAACGCGCAAAGCCATCGCGGCACGCTGGAGGAACGGCAGCGGCGTCTGCGCGAGATTGAACAGCAATTAAACGACACCACGCAACAGTTGGACGAACTGTTGCGGCAACAGGCCGAAAAACGTTCGCGCCTCAACGTGCTGGAACAATTGCAGGCCGAACACGAAGGCTTCGGCTCCGGCGCCCTTTCCGCCCTCAAGACGGCGGCCCATGTGCTCGGTTCGCTGGCCGATAAAATCCGCGTGCCGGACCAGTACGTGGTGGCGATTGAAACGGCCCTGGGCCACCATTTGCAACTGGTCCTGACCGAACAACCGGAGGCCGCCCGGCAGATTTTGGACGATTTGCGCGGCAGCAAGACCGGCCGGGCCAGCGTGGCCGCGTTGCATTTGGCCGCCCTGCCGGGGCAGGCGCCGGCGTTGCCGGAAAGCGAGGCAGCGGGTCTGGTGCGGGGCAGGGCCGTCGGCGCCGCCAGTGTGATTGAGGCGGACCCGTCGGTGCAGCCGTTGCTGCAACGCCTGTTGGGACAAACTTTGATCTTCCCCGATCTCGCCGCCGCCACCACCGCCTGGCACGACTCCGGCGGCGCTTTTGATTTCGTCACGCCCGAGGGCGACCTGCTCAATCGCCACGGCATTTTCACGGGCGGTTATTTAAACGGAAACGGTTCCGGCAACGCGCCCGCTTCCATCCTCGGCCGCAAAAACCAGATAGCCGACTTGCAGGGCGCAATGGCTGCCTTGCAGGAGAACGTCGCCGAAATCAGCCGGCGCAAAGGCGCGTTGCTCAGCGAGCAAACCCAGTTGCAGGCCGGCTTGCAGCAGGCCCAAACCGAATTGCGCACCCGGGAAGTGGCCATCGCCACCCGCCAGGGCGAGTTCAGCGCCTTGCAAAATTCTTCCCGCCTCCTCCAGCAAAAGATTGAGACGGTGGTCTATGAGGTCAACAGCCTGGCCGCGCAGGAGGCGGAAGGCGCGCGCAAACGCCAGGGGCTGGCTGCGCAAGCCGCCGGCTTGGAAACGCGCGAGCGCGAATGGCAAACCCGTGTCACCACCTTGACGGCCTCGCAGGAAACCCTGCGCCAGCAGCGCGATGCGGCCAATGCCTCGTTGACGGAAACCAAAGTGGCGCTGGCCACCCAGGACCAGTTGTGCGCTTCTTTCACCAGCCAAAAAAGGCCGCTGGAACAGCGCATCGCGGAATTAACCCATCTGGCTGAAGAGCGCCGCGCCGAAATCCAGTCCTTCCTGCAACGCCAGCTTCAGGCCGACGCGGAAATCGCCGAGTCGCGGCAAAAAATCGAAGGCCTCCAGCAGGAGCGCGAACAGGTCAGCACCCAGGTGGCCGAGCGGCTGGCCCTGAAGGAAGCCAAGGAGGACCGGATCGCCCACGCGGACGGCGGACTGCGCGAACAACGCCGCGCCTTGAACGATCTCCAGGAACAACGCGCCTCCATCGAGGTCGAGATTGCCCAGAAAAACATGGCCCTGCAAAACCTCCGGGACCGCATCCGCGAGAAATATCAACTGGACTTGGAGAGCGTGCGCAGCGAGTGCATCACCATCACTTTTGCCGACGAAGGCCCGGCCAGGGTTCACACCCTGACCCCGGAAGAAATGGCCGCCAGCGGCGCGGCGACGGATTGGGAGGCGGTGGCGCGGCAAGTGTCGGCCCTGCAAACGCGCATCGATGAGATCGGCCCGGTCAATCTCGTGGCCATCGAGGAGTACGAGGAAACCGAGCAGCGCTATCAGTTCCTGACCAAACAAAATGACGATCTGCTCCAGGCCAAAGCCCGGTTGGCCGAGGTCATCAACCGCATCAACACCCAGACGCGGCAGATGTTCCTTGAAACTTTCGAGAAAATTCGGGCCAATTTCCGCCAGATGTTCATGGAAGTTTTCGGCGGCGGCAAAGCCGATTTGATCTTGGTCGAACAAGGCGACGTGTTGGAATGCGGCATTGACATCGTGGCGCGTCCGCCGGGCAAACAATTGCAGAACATCTCCCTGCTTTCCGGCGGCGAACAAACCATGGTGGCGGTGGCGTTGCTGTTCTCCATTTACCAGGTCAAGCCCAGCCCGTTTTGCGTGCTGGACGAACTGGATGCGGCGCTGGATGAACCCAACATCAACCGTTTCATCCACATATTGCAGCGTTTCATGGTGTATTCCCAATTCGTCATCATCACCCACAACAAACGCACCATTGGCATGGCCGACATCCTTTATGGGGTCACAATGCAGGAACACGGCGTGAGCAAAATCGTCAGCGTCAAATTCCACAAGACGGACGAACCCGTCACCGCCCACAAGGCGCACCCGTTGGAGGAGCCGGTCGCCGAGCCTTCCATCGAAACCGAGGAAGACCGCCTCCGCCCCCGCGAAGATACCATCGTCATGGCGAAATAAGGCACGCCCCCGCATTTGATCGTGTAATGGGAAGGCCAGCCAGTTAGAAAGGGCCACGAATGCCGAAAGCGGAATAAAACAAAAGCCCTCTTCCTCGTCCGCCGGAGCGGGAGGGGCGATGGCGGATTGGGGAGAGGGTTGGGCTTGGCCGCCAGAGCTTGGGCGATGGCGAATGAGGGAGAGATTCCGATCACTGTGCAGCTTTTGCTTGCCTTCAAGCCCCCCGGACCCTCATACTGCCTGCCAGCCAAACGGAAAGACGTAAAGCGCATTATGACATCAGCCACATTTCAACGGCTCGCGATTTCTAAATCAACAGTCACGGTTTCTGGGCGTCGTTACATGATCAGCCCCGGGGATATTTCCAAAGCAATTCTTTGGCCGCCGGGAACAAGTGTTGAAGTCGAGGAAACAGACGACCCAGTTTATCGCGTTGTGATTCGTCGCCTGGATTATCCCAATGATGAACTGCGCGCAAACCTACTCTGACGCAAATACTATGAGTATTAGCGATTGAAACCAATGAAGCGAGCTGCCAAAGTCATGCCAGCCCTTGTTGCGCTGGCGCTCATAGCTGGCGCTGCGGTTCTGGTCGTGAGCGCGATTAAATACTTTTTCACCTACATCAACGCGGTTCCGAAAGAAGTAGGCGCGGCACTCATCGCGGGGACGGCAACCATCCTCGTGGCAACGCTGACGGTCGTGATTGGTAGGTACTTCGAACGAAAGCGAGAGCTCGATGCATTATATCGGGACAAGAAGACTGAGATTTACGATGAGTTTCTTAAGAAGTTTTTCGCGATGTTCTTTAATTCTGAGGCTCAGTCTGAGAAAGATCTTGTGCCATTCCTGCGGGAGTTTACGCGAAAGTTACTTCTCTGGAGCGGTCCTGAGGTAATTGAGGCATTCGTTGTGTGGAAAGATCGCCTCGCCAAAGGAAAAGCCGATGCTAAGACGATCTGCCTCACAGAAGATTTTCTCCGTGCCATTCGGAAGGACCTCCGTCATAGTAATTGGGGCCTTCGACACGGATTCTTTGCGAGACTGTTCCTGCGCGAGGGTGCGCTTTTCTTGTCTATGGCCGAGAAGAACCCCAACGTAACACTCGCCGAGCTTGCAGAAGCTGAGAACCTTCTCAAGGTCAACCAAGCTGGCAAAAGTGGCTAAAATAGAACCTTTTTCGCTTCGTTGGCTATGTGTTCATCGCGCAGATGGCTGTAGGTTTTCATAACTTAACTGGGGTCATGGATCGCGGAAATGATTTTGCCACATAGCAAAAAGAGCACATCCCCCGTCGCCAAGCCTTTGGCGGACAAGGCGAGCCAAAAGAAAGAACTTTTCTTTAGGATCTGATCTTTGTGGTTAAAACGGTTTTGATATTCAAGTCTTTGTCGCGCAAGGTCTTAAATGTGTTTTCGTAAAAAATCACATCTTTTTTGAAAATTCTTTCAAAAATCTGTTGACGATATGATATATTAACTGTAATGTTTGTCTAATGAATGACCAATTAAGGCCATGATGGGAAGGCAGAATTATGAAGGATGAATTAAGAAGTCGCGCTGTCGCTGCAGCGGCTAAGGCGCGGCGAGGAGCCGCCATTGCCATAACCGATTATGTAAAGGCGGACTTGTCGAGGCGTAGCAGTACCGGCGAACGCAGACAAAAGGCCGTTATCGCCTTGGATTTTCGCGCAAAACAGGTGAGAAAACCCGAGAATTCTCACTTTTCCCGGATTTTGGCCTTTTGGCCATTTTCCAGTTGGAACCTGCTGCCATGCAATCCATTCCAATTGAAACAGACCGGTGGATTTCTCGGATTTCCAGAGAAATTCTCAGGGGGTGGTATATGGGGGGGCGAGGGGTGGGTGTGGAAAGGTAGAAGCGTGTTTCGGCGCAGGCCCATTTCAAGCCAATTAAATCCAATTAAAGGCAATTAAAGGTAATTAAAGCCAAAAAATAAAAATTTCCAGATCGAAAGATGAGGACAGATAAACCCAAGTTTTATGCCAAATCAAACCCTCTCAACCCGGGTTGCGCTCCTCACCCTGTGTCGCCAAGGCGTCCCGATCCCGCCAAATACTTCAAAATACCGCTTTTGCTCGAATGCAGACATGGTATCGTTTGTCCAGTTATGGTGAGACTTACTTTTTCTTATCAGCTCCTGGCGCCGGCTCTTGTGGCTGGCTGGCTGGTCGTGCCTTGGACCGTCCGCGCTGACGACGGGATTAAGACCTACACCGTCCCAAAAGAGCGCCCCGCCCCGGTTCAGCCTGCGGCCGCGCCGCCCGGCATGGATGCCGCAATGCCGGCTTCGGACATTCCCGTCAGCTCGGCTCCCGTCCGTTGGACTACTCCCGCGGCCTGGCAGGAATTGGCTCCGACCAGCATCCGCCTGGGTAATTTCGTCGTTCCGGGCAGGGGCGGGGGCAAGGCCGAAGTTGGCGTCTTTTCCTTCCCCGGATCGGTCGGAACGGAACTGGACAACGTCAATCGCTGGCGCAATGAACTGAAATTGCCCCCGGTGGATGCAGACCAAATCGCCTCCGAAGCGGTCACCATTGATTCGATGAAAGGCCGGCTCTACGACATTTCCGGGCCGTCCAGCCGCACCGTCGTGGCCAGCCTGCCCCGCCACGGCGCCACTTGGTTCTTTAAAATGCGGGGCGACAAGGACACGGTCTCGGACGCGAAGCCGGTGTTTCTGGAATTTTTGAAGTCTGTTCATTATCCATAACATGGTGCGCCGCATTGTCAGTATCCTTACCTCGTTGCGTTTGACTGTGGCGTGCCTGGTCGCGGCGTTGATTCTCGTCTTCGTTGGCACGCTGGCTCAGGTTGATTTGGGGCTTTACGCGGCGCAAGCGAAGTTCTTCCGCAGTTTTTTCGTTTATTGGACGCCCGGGGGCGGCCACTGGGCAATTCCCGTCTTCCCGGGCGGCTGGCTCATTGGCTTGATTTTGCTGGCCAATCTCCTGGCGGCCCATATCAAACGCTTCAGATTCAAGCCGAGGCAATACGGCATCATCCTCATTCATAGCGGGCTGATTTTCCTGCTCGTTGGCCAGTTTATAACCGAGCTTTTCCAGGTGGAAAGCACCATGCGCATCGAGGTGGGCGGAACAAAGAATTATTCCGAAGCACCCCGCCGCAATGAGCTGGCGGTGGTTGACGTCACGGACCCGGACAAAGACAAAGTCGTCGCCATTCCCGAATCGCTGCTGGCCAAAGGCGGCGAAATTCGCACGCCTGATTTGCCTTTCGCCTTGCGTGTGGAGAAGTATTTGCCCAATTCCATGCCGGCCGGCCCCATGTCCGGCGGGGGCGAAAAAATCAAAGCCAGCGAAGGCATCGGCCGGCAATTGCTTTTCAGTCCCGCTCCGCTCACCACCGAAATGGACTCCGAAGACAACCCGGCGGCTTTGGTGCAAGTCCTTTCCGACAAGGGGGCGGCGGGGGATTGGACGGTTTCCACCTGGATGACGCGCTGGCCGGAGTTTGAAAGATTGGAAAACAGCCTGGGCAGCGTCTTGGGGAAGACCCCCCTGACCCAACCGCAGAGTTTCACCTTTGGCGGACGCACCTGGCAGATGGCGCTGCGCCCGGTGCGTTATTACAAACCGTACAATATGACGTTGCTGGCCTTTCATCATGATTTGTATCCCGGCACGGATATTCCAAAAAATTACTCGAGCCAAATCCACTTGAACGATCCCGCCACGGGCGAAGACCGCGACATATTGATTTACATGAACAGCCCCCTCCGTTACCGCGGCGAAACCTTTTACCAGGCCAGCTTCGAGCCGGGCGATCGCGGCACGATTCTGCAAGTGGTGCGCAATCCCGCTTCCATCACGCCCTACGTGGCTTGCAGCCTGGTGGCGCTCGGATTGATCACCCAATTCCTCATG
>Ga0326728_10014057_pt1 | contig 17149 bp, 16 predicted proteins | sample MB3enrmetagenome_FD_207602 | JGI IMG/M metagenome (GOLD analysis project Ga0326728, IMG submission 207602) | Lab enriched peat soil microbial communities from McLean, Ithaca, NY, United States - MB31MN | ecosystem: Environmental > Terrestrial > Soil > Wetlands > Peat | place: USA: New York...
GTCGGAGCCGGTGGCCAGAATAACGTTTTTGGCGTGCACTTCGGTCTTAGCGCCAGCGTTGTCTACCACAACGGTGTGCACCCCGTCCTGCGCCCCACCGGTCAGGCTGCCCGCTCCCTGCACAACAGAAATCTTGTGCTTCTTCATCAGGAAGTCCAGACCCTTGGCGTGCTTGGCGATGATGCCGTCCTTGCGCTGGAGTACGGCGGTCCAGTTCAAGGTGGGTGTGCCCATGCCTTCGATGCCGAACTCCGCGGCGTGCTGCAAGTGATCCCAGATCTCGGCATTGAAGAGCAGCGCCTTGGTGGGGATGCAGCCCACGTGCAGGCAGGTTCCCCCCAGCTTGGGGGTCTTCTCGATGAGCGCAACCTTCAAGCCGAACTCCGCGGCGCGAATTGCCGCCGTATATCCTGCCGGCCCGCCGCCGATAATCGCTACGTCGTAGATGGTCTCTGCCAAGGGGAATCTCCGATCCTGGCGCTCCGCGCTTCTCCAGCAAAGAGCGCCGCCCTACAACGGTAAGTTTAAACGGCGGGGGCTGAAGCGGCGAGATTGGCTTCAACCAGGGAAATGGCCCAGCGCAAGGCGGCGGAGCTGTCGCCGAAGTCTTCGATCCAGTGCACCTCCGGCTCGCGGCGAAACCAGCTGAGCTGGCGCTTGGCGTAGTTGCGATGGCCCTGCTGGGCCTGCTGAAGAGCCTCCGATTCGTCCAAAGATCCAGCCAGGACGGCCAGTGCCTGCCGGTAGCCCAATGCATCGAACGCCTTCACCGGGCCGAAGCGCTCCATCAACCCGCGCGTCTCCTCCACCAGCCCGGCAGCAAAGATCTCCGCGCAGCGGTGGTTGAGGCGGTCATAAAGAGCAGCGCGGGGCGGGCTGAGGCCGATGCGCAACAGGCGAAAGCCGGTGAGCGGATCGCGGGATTTCTCCTTGTCTTCCAGAGCCGCCGAGAGAGGCTGGTGGTGAGCTAAACCAACCTCGATGGCGCGCATCAGCTTGGGCGTGTCGTTGGCGTGGATGCGTTCGGCGGACGCGGCATCGATGCGGCGCAAGACGCGGTGCAACCAATCTCCGCCCCACCGCAGGTGGCTCTTCTGAAGCCGCGCGCGCAGCTCATCCTGGCGGGGAGGGCCGTCGAAGAGGCCGTCGGTGAGCGCGCGCAGATAGAGACCGGTGCCCCCGGTGACGATGGGCAGACGCCCGCGCTCGGCAATCGCGGCCAGCGCGGCGCGGGCCTGGCGACTGTACTCGCCGGCGGTAAACGGCTGGTCGGGATCGGTCACGTCGACCAGATGGTGGGGCAGCCGCGCCCGCTCCTCTGCCGCGGGTTTGGCCGAACCCAGGTCCATGCCGCGATAGACGGCCACCGAGTCGCAACTGACAATCTCGCCGTTGAAGCGCTCGCCCAGCGCCAGCGAGAGCGCCGTCTTGCCGCTGCCGGTGGGGCCCAGCAAGATGACAGCGGTCGTATACTCTGCGGTGCAGCCGCCGTTCGCCGTCTGCCTGGGCGCGGGTTGTGGAAAGTTCTCCGTAAACGAGGAAGAAATCACGGACGCCACCAGCCTTGGGGAAAGAGCCAGCCGGGATGGGTGTGCAAGAGCCTCCACAGCAGCACCGCCGCCGCTGCCAGCACCAGCCCGATGGCCTGATTGCGGCGAAAAAGCCGCGTCTGCGCCGCGCGGCGTTCCTGCTCGGCGACCTTTTCCACGTAGGGCTTGAAGTGAAAACCCAACACGATGTGCTCTTCCCCGTTCGCCCGCAGAAAACGGCGCTCGCAGGCATCAGTATAGGGGAATTGTGAAGCAAACATGGACTTCTCGTTTGACTTCCCCACCCCGGTTTGCTCAGATTAACTTTCAGGTTGGTGAAGGAACGAGGGGCAACGATGAAAGTCCTGATTTTGGGTTCGGGAGGCCGGGAGCACGCGCTGGCCTGGGCAGTGAAGAAAAGCAGCCGGGTCAGCGAGGTGGTCTGTGCGCCGGGCAATGGAGGCATCGCGACGATCGCCCGCTGTGTGCCGGTGGACCTCAAAGATGTGGATGCTATGGTCCAATTGGCCGAAGTTGAACAGCCCGGCCTGATTATCGTCGGTCCCGAGCTGCCGCTCTCGCTGGGGGTAGTGGACGTCCTGCAGGCCAAGGGCATGCGCGTCTTCGGGCCGTCCCGCCAGGCGGCCATGCTGGAATCCAGCAAGAGCTTCGCCAAACGCTTCTTGCAGCGCCACAAGATTCCCACCGCCAACTATGCCGTTTGCACTTCCATGGCGGAGTTCGCCAAAGCCGTCGAAATCTTTCATGCGCCCATCGTGGTCAAGGCCGACGGGCTGGCGGCGGGCAAGGGCGTTCTCATCTGCCCCTCGCGGCAGACGGCGCTCGAGGCTGCCGAGGGCCTCTTCACCGGCAAGTTGCTGGGCGAGGCCGAGCAGGTGGTCGTGATCGAAGAGTTTCTGGAGGGCGAGGAGATCAGCTTCCTCTGCCTGAGCGACGGCAAGTACGTTCGCCCGCTGCTTCCCGCCCAGGACCACAAGCGCATCGGCGAGGGCGACACCGGCCCCAACACCGGCGGCATGGGCGTCTATTCCACCGATGCCATGCTCGACCCCGGCATGGTCGAGTGGATCCTGCGCCACATCGCCATGCCCACCGTACGCGGCATGGCCAGCGAGGATACGCCTTTTGTCGGCGTGCTCTATGTCGGCCTGATGATGACCGCGCGCGGGCCGGAGGTGCTGGAGTTCAACGCCCGCTTCGGCGATCCGGAGACCCAGGCCATCCTGCTGCGCCTGGAGAGCGACCTGGTGGACGTGCTGGAGGACTGCATCGACGGCAAGCTGGCCGGTACTCAGTTGCGCTGGAGCCCCGGCGCCTCGGCCTGCGTCATCGCCAGTTCCGCGGGCTATCCCGGCAGTTACAGCACGGGGCTGCCGATCAACGGGCTGGAAGATGCCGCCCGCGTCCCGGACGTGCAGGTCTTCCACTCTGGTTCGGCGCTGAAGGACGGCCAGGTGGTCACCGCGGGAGGCCGCGTGCTGGGCGTGACCGCCGCCGGCGCCACACTCCAGGAGGCGTTGGGACGCGCTTATCAGGCGCTGGGCGAGATTCACTTCGAGGGAATGTATTTCCGCCGCGACATCGGCCACCGCGCGCTGAAAAAATAGTGTTTTCTTGCAGGGGGCGCTGGGCGCCCCTTTTCCTTTGCAGCGAAATACTTTAGCTCCTGCCGGCGTCGTCTTCCTGGGTCTGTTGCGCGGCGGTTCTCTGTTGTTTGAAGCAGACCCGGCAGAGCACCGGCCGGCCCTGGGTGGGCTTGAAGGGAACCGAGGTCTCCTCGCCGCACTGCGAGCAGGTTACCCGCGTCTCCGGGCGCACCCTGGCGCTGCCGTGCGCGCGCTTCGCCTTGCATTGTTTGCAGTGCTTGGGGTCGTTCTTGAACTGTTTGTCGGAAAAGAAGAACTGCTCACCGGCAGTGAAGACAAACTCCGCACCGCAATCGACACACTTCAGCGTTCGGTCGGTATATTCCATGGCCACTTCCCCGAGGCAGGGGGGCACGTTGGAATCGGCGCTTCCGCAGAGTAGCTTGCCGTTCCCGTTTCCCTGTCTTCGAACAACAATCTGCAACAAGGGCCCGGGGCCACCAAAAAACCGGCGGCTACAACAATCAAACTCGCGATCAAATGATACTGCAATCCCTCCAGCACACTCAGGGCGGGATTCCTGGTGGAGTCCGTGCCCGGCCGCTCCGGGAGATTCTTTGCTTCTAGTTCGCTCCCTCGCGTGTGCGGGGTAGCGACCGGGGCGGCCTGCTGCACGGATCGATCTACAACTAGTCCTGCTCTTTACGAGCCTTTTTGCGGTTCCGCTTGCGCGCCAATGCTGCCTTGACACGCTTCTTTTCGCCGGGCTTCAGGTAGTAGGAGTGACGTTTGACTTCCTTGATGATGTCTTCCTGCTGAACCTTGCGCTTGAACCGGCGAAGAGCATTTTCGAGCGGCTCGCCTTCTTGTACACGAACCTCTGCCAAAGGGGTTACACCTCCCTACCTGCCTGATGGCTCCTTTCATTCTACTTGAAACCTCGTTCGATGGGGCGATGACGAAGGCCAAATATTGGCGGGGACCGGCTTGTTTTCCTCGTACCCAACGGAATCGCAGCCTTCGCCGCTCTTGCGCAAACCGCCTAACGGGCATTCGATCGCCCTTCCCAAGGTAGTTTCCCGAGCCGCGCCCCGGCTCGATACACTGAATCTTTGAGGAGGAGTTGGAGAATGATTCGCAGCTACCAGGGGCGTCTGCCCCAGATCTCCGCCGGCTGCTACGTGGACCCATCGGCGCAGGTGATCGGCGATGTTGCGCTGGGTGAGCGCTCTTCGGTGTGGATGAACGCCGTCTTGCGCGGCGATGTGCACTCCATCCGCGTGGGCGCCAACTCCAACGTCCAGGACTGCGCCGTGTTGCACGGACAGCGCAACACCTATCCGGTGATCGTGGGCGACTGGGTTACCATCGGCCACAATGCCACGGTCCATGGCTGTGTGGTCGATGATGCGGTCCTGATCGGCATGGGCGTGACGATCCTGAACGGCAGCCGTATCGGGGAGGGTTCGATCGTCGCCGCCGGGGCGGTGGTTCCCGAGCGCACCATCGTGCCGCCGCGCACCTTGTGGGCCGGAGTGCCCGCCAAGCTGCGCCGCGAACTGACCGACGCCGACCGCACCCTGATCCTGGAATATGCGAAAAACTACCTGGATTACACCGAGATCTACCTGGAAGAAGCGGGTCAGTGGTGATTTTTCGCCTTGACCGGGGCGCAGCACGAAAGAGTCCCGCGCCCTCCTGTCACGCCCTTTGGAATTGCCTTATTGCTGGGAGTAATCCTGAAACGAAGCCCAATAAAACGGGGCATGGAAGTTCTGCGCCGAGGAATGGAGCAGGGCGAGTTTGGCCTGACGCAGGGCAACCTCGGGAGCCAGTCCTTGCTTTAAACCCCGATAGAGATTGTCCATCAGCTGCGGCGAGGAGTCGTCGCTGACCTCCCACAGGGAACCAATGACATTCCGCGCGCCGGCGTGCAAAAAGGCCCAGGAAAGGCCAACCAGGCCTTCGCCGGCAAAGGCGCGGCCACCGCTTCCGTAGCAGGCGGAGATGGTCACCAGCCTCGCCGCGATGGGATGCTGCAAAATGTCGCTGGCGTAGAGCTTGAAGGCCTCGTCTCCGGCTTTGGGGCGGGAGAGGATGATGGACGATTCCAAGGGAGCAATGCGGCTGGCCACCCCGTGGGTGACGAAATGGATATAGGAGAAGCGTTCCGGCGCGCCCTTCAGATAGGCGGCCGGGGTCGCCTGCTGGCGCGTCAGGACGGTTTGCGCAGTCGCGGGGAAGCGCTTTTCGATCAGCTTCATCTCCAGGGGCGCCATGGCCAGTTCGGGATAGTCCTGGCCGGCGGCGACGGCATCACCCATGAGCAGCAGTTTGCCGGAGGCGTTGACGGAGGGCTGGGCCGCCGCCAGCACCGCCAGCGAGGGCGCGGAGCGAAGCGTAACGTCTTCGATCCAATAATGATTGCCGGTGGAAGCGGGTTGGCCGGGCGCTTTGCCTGGCGCCAGCAACGTCTCGAAGTTGAGCGCGCCCAGTTCGCCATCGACCAGCAGAATCACAGAGGCGTTGGGAGGGAGCAAGCCGGCGGCCGGAGCTACCAGCATAGCGTACAGCGACTTGCCATCCTCGTTGCCGGCGGCAAGCGGATCCTGGATTCCCGCCAATGCCTTGCGATAGCTCTCAATGCGTTCGGCGATCGCTTTTTCGGCGGGAAGCTCGAAGACTGCAATCTTATGCGCCGTGACCACCCACAGAGAGGACTGCTCCTCGCCCAGCCAGTAGAAGAGCAGGGTAGCTCCGGTCTTACGCGCGATCTGGCGGGGGTCTGACGCTAAAGTCAGGGAAGTCGTCTTCTTCAGCGTGGCGCCGAGTCTCTGGTTCAAGGAGCGGGCGTGGGCCAACTCGGCTGCGGCCAGCGCCTCCTCCATGCGGCCTTGTCGATTGAGCAGGTGAATGTAGCCGGAATAGAGCGGAATGCCCCAGCTGAGATAGGTCATATACGAAGCCACATCGGTCTTCTGTGCGCGCTCGGCCTCGAAGACGGTGAGCCACTGGCGGTAAGTGGACTCGGCCTCCTTCACGCGCCCCTCCCGCTCCAGTGCGGCAGCCAGCTCGAAGGCCGACTCAAACCGCCAGTTCTCCATCGGAGTCGTATCTTTTAACAGGCGGCGAAAGATGGCCTCCGCCTCACCGTCGCGATGAAGCCCGACAGCAATTTGTCCCGCTACCCGGCGCTGCAGCAACTGGTGAAAGAATTCTTTGGCCGGCGCCAGTTTGTCGGCCTGACGGAGATAGATCTCCGCCTCCTGCGGATTCCCGCTATACGCCAGGCTATAGGCCAGATCCAATACGGCGTACCACAGTTGTTCCGGATCTCCCATGCGTTGAGCCAGTTCCAGCAGCTTGCGCTGGGAGCGGATGGCATCTGCAAAATGCAGAGCAAAGGCGTCTTCCTCTCCCACATTCGCTGTCCATAGGTACTCATGGCGCAAGTCGCCGAGACGTTCGGCCGTCTGAGCCGCATGAAGAAACATCGCCCGAGCCGTCTCCGCATCTCCGAAGGGAAAGGAGGCCACGCCAAGATTCCCCTCGGAGACCATGGCGCCGTCCTCGTCTCCCAATGCGACGGCCTTGCGGTAAGCGGCGCGCAACCAGTCCTGAGCCAGGTCGAAGTGACCTTGATTGGTGGCGACGACGCCCAGATTCAACGCCGCTCTCTCTTCCAGAACCGGGTTTTTGTGAGCGCGCGCATAGGCGTAGGCTTGCAGGTCGTATTGCCACGCCTCGGCCAGATGAGCTTGCCTCAATTGCAACGATCCGTGCGCTCTGAGAACGTCGCCGCAGGTGGGGTAATCCACTTGCCGGCACAGGATGTCGGCTTGGGCGAACTCTTTATCGGCAACCGAAAACTGGCTCTGGTAAATCGCTGCCTGCGCGAGAAGAACGAGGTCGCGCACTCTCTCCACCGGGTCGCTGAGATCGGGCGCATAAGCGGCGGCAAGGCGCTGCGCATCGACATAAAGTCCGCGCCGCAGCAGGTCTTCGGCTTCCAGCAGCTGGAACTTCCCCGCCCAAGTTGGATCCGCCACCTGGAACTGTCGAATGCCCCACTCCGCTTCCTGCTGGCTCCTGGTCAGACTGCCGTGGACCAGGGCCAGGTAAGCATGGTCGTAGGCTCGTTGCAGGCGACCGGGCTGGGTGTCCTGGAGGGGAACCAGCAGCAACAGCGGCAGCGCCCAGGCCCAGGGGTAACGGCGCAGAAAGCGCCGCGGCGGATTCGCAACACGCCCGATTCCCCTCCGCAGAGCAGCCCTGACCGAGCCGCTCCGGCGTCCCGATTCACCTGCGAACATGCCATCTTCCCCGGGCTTTTCTAGCTGAAGTTGCTTCGATTGTAGCGGCGCAACGTGGAGCGGAAGGCATTTGCCGGCAAGGCGCGGGAAGGTATGTTTCCCTTTTTGGACCAAGCATCGGTCATCGGGCCGCCTTCCAGCGACCCAAAACCGAACGCTTTGGCCCCGAATCAACCAAACATTCACATTGACCCGCCAGCCTCCATCCTAGGATCGAAAGAGCAGGCGGCAAAACAGGCCCGCAGAGGCTTGGCCGAGTGCGGTCTCCGTTCTTATGACCTTATTTCAGATAGGCGCGCACCAGATCGATCAGATCCTCCGCCAGTTCCGGGGCGATCTGCTCCTTGGCTTCATCCGCCAGGTGGAAGCGGATATGCGTCTCCAGCACCTCTCCCATCAGCCCGTTAACGCCGCCGCGCACCGCCGCCAGCAACATCAGCAGGTCGCCGCAATCTTCTTCGCTGGTCAACCTGCGCTCCACCGCATCCAATTGCCCGCGCAGCTTGCGCAAGCGTTGCAGCAGTTTCACTTTTTCCCGGTCTTGATGCGACACTTTGTCCTCCCGAACGATACCCACCCCCGGTATGGTATAAGAAACATAGCGGTGGCCTAGCGGTAGCTTGGCGCTTTCATTGTAGACCGCTCCCCTTCCACCCCAACCCAGCGAAATGGTTTGCCTATGTCCCGTCGCTCAACTCGCGCCCTGCTGGCCCGCCCGCTCCACCGCTTGCTGCTCCTGACCGGTGCGCTGCTTCTCTGTCCGCTGCTGGCACCGAGCCAGAACTCCGCAGCTCTGCCTGCCGCGCCTCAACCCCAGAGCGACGGCCGGCAGTTGGCCCAGGTCGGCCCCGTGCGCTCGCTTGTCGATGCCGGCAGCGATCCCCAGCATGGCGGCATCGGCCGCGCTCCCGGCGACATGAGCCCGGTGGGCCGCGAACCGCAGGACGCGCCCATCGTCAGCATGTTCAAGCACCCCGAAGAGAGCCGTTTTTACCTGGCCGGACAGGCCAACATCATCTTCCAGGGCAATCTGCCCTTTCATTCGCCCTACCAGGGAGCAAACAGCTTCCACAACGCCGCCGAGTACCGCACTTCGATGGTGGGGACGCTTTACACCGCCGTGCGTCCCACCCATTCCATTCGCTACAACACCGATCTGATCTTCGATATGGAAGCAGCCGAGGGCCGCGGCATCAGCGAAGCGCTGGGCCTGGCCGGTTTCACCAACCTGGACGTGGTACGCAATCCCTATCTGGGCGAAGCGCCCTATATCGCGCGCTATGGTATTCATCAAGTCATCGGCCTGACCCGCCAGACCACCAGCCAGGAGCCCGGCCCCTTTGCCGTTGCTCCGGTCGTGCCGGTGCGCCGTCTGGAGTTACGCGCCGGCAAGATGACCCTGCCAGACTTCTTCGACGTCAACGGCCCCGGCTCCGACAGCCACTTGCAGTTCATGAATTGGACAGTAGACAACAATGGCGCCTGGGACTACGCCGCCGACACCCGCGGCTACACCGTGGGCGCCATGGCTGAGTACGACGACCGCATGTGGAGCATCCGCTACGGCCTTTTTGCCATGCCCACCGTGGCCAACGGTATCGATATGGACTGGGCCTTCAGCCGCGCTCATGCCCAGAACGGCGAATTCGAGTCGCGTTACAGCCTGGTCTCCCAGCGCAAAGGAACCCAACGGCTTTTGTTCTACGCCAACCGCGCCCACATGGGCGTCTACCGCGAAGCGATCCATGCCTATCTGGCCGGCATCGACAAGACGCCGGACGTGACCAAACACGAGCATTTCAGCGCGCTCAAGTACGGCTTTGGTTACAACATGGAACAGGAAGTGACGGCGAACCTGCGCGTCTTCGGTCGCTTTGGCTGGAATGAGGGCCAGCACGAGTCCTTCGCCTACACCGAGGTCGAGCAGACCGTCGAGGCGGGCGGCGACTACGCCGGAACCCGCTGGCGCCGTCCGGTGGACAAGATCGGCCTGGTGGTGGTTTCCAACGCCATCAAGCGCGACCACCAGAACTACCTCAAACTGGGCGGCCTGGGCTTCCTGCTGGGCGACGGCAACCTCAACTATGGGCGCGAAAATATTGTCGAGAGCTACTATACGTTGCACGCCTGGCGGGGACTCTTCTATTCCGTGGACGTGCAGCACATTGGCGATCCCGGCTATAACCGCGATCGCGGCCCGGTATGGGTGGGGTCGGTGCGCGCCCATATCGACTTTTGAGGGAGTTCTGCGCAACACCTGACCTGCGCGGCTTGAAGGGCACGGGCGCTCCCGAGGGAAGTCCTTCAATCGAATCGTGACCTTTGCAGTCTTCAATAGAGAATTCGATTTGCGGCGATTCCACTCGCCGATAAAATCGCTTCCATGCTTTCACGTGCATGGGCGCCGAATCTCGCAAATGCGCGTGACGGGTTGCGATTCAGTGGAAGGGTTGGCAAACGCTGTTAGACTACGGGACGGATCGGCTTAGAGATTATTGGAGGTGAATACCCTTGAGCAGCAGGCTTTCCATGGCATTGCACCCTGACCTCCCGGTGGCGCAGCGGGAGCGAAGAAAAGGCGTGGCGGCGCGCTGCCGGGTCGGTTGCATGCTGGCTACTCTGTTTGGCTTCGCAATCACCGGTTTGAACGGGCAGGAGAAGTTTCCCGAACAGGCGCCGTCGTCCCCGGTCGCGGGTGTGGTCACGGGGGTGAAGATCGAGCCGGATCGGGTGACGCTGTCTCCCGGCGAGAGCCGGCAATTTACCGGGACGGTGGCGGGGACGGGAACCTTTGACGCGGGCCTGAAATGGTCGGTCAATGGCGTGGACGGAGGCAATGCCGCGCTGGGAACCATGAGCAGCAGCGGCTTGTATCTTACCCCCTATCCTGCTCCGGCCACAGTGACTCTGAAGGCTACGAGCGCGGCGGACCCCACCAAATCGGCCAGCGCAACCATCGCGTTTGCGGCGCTGCCGACTGCCTCTGGACCGGAACTCCGCATCGATGTTGCCGCGCCGACGCATCCCATCAGTCCGCTCATCTATGGGATGAACTCCTGGCGGCTTTCAGACCCAGAGCATCAGGCGGCGAAGGTAGCCGAGCAGGTGCGATTGCCGCTGAACCGCTGGGGCGGGGATGGATACACCCTTTACAACTACAAGCTCGACATCTCCAATCTGGGTGGAAACTGGTATTACGAGATCGCGCCCAACGCCAATAGCGGTTATCCCGATATTTCGGAGTTCAATACCCAGGTCATCGGCGATCGCGCCAGCGGCGCCAAAACCATGGCGACCATGCCGGTGATCGGCTGGACTGCGAAAACACGAAGCAGGGGCTCCAGTTACTCGGTGGCGAAGTATGGCCCGCAGCAGAAAACGGACCCCTATTGGCCGGACTTTGGAAACGGCCTCAAACCCGACGGAACCAGGATCACGAACAACGACCCCAACGATACCTGCATGCCCATCGATGAAAGCTGGGTCTCGGACTGGGTGAAGTACCTCGTGCACAGGTTCGGCAATGCCGCCCACGGCGGTGTGGCCATCTATGCGCTGGATAATGAGCCGAACTGGTGGGACGCGATGCATGGCGACGTGCATCCCTTGCCCTTCTCCTACGACGAAGTCACGGAGAACGGACTGAAGGTGGCCAAGGCGATCAAGGCTGCCGATCCCACGGCGGAAGTGAGCGGTCCGGTGATCGACTATTGGATTACTTACTTCTACTCGAAGAGGGACCTCGAGTGGTTTCAGGCGTTACGGGCGGAACCCACGGAAGCTCCTCCCGATCGCAGGTCGCACGGCAATGTTGCGCTAATCGACTACTATCTGCGCGTCTTCAAAGCCGCCCAGGATGCCGACCCGCAACACACCCGCTTTCTCGATTATCTCGACCTGCACACCTACTTTGCAGCCCACGATGCGGGGCTGAAGCCGGCGGGAACCAGCGATCAGCAAAGAGCTGTTCTCGACTCGACGCGCGTCTTCTGGGACCCTGCCTACACCGACCCACGCTACCGCAACCCCGACAACTACGCAGAACCGCTGGCGCCGCAGATGATTCCCCGCATGAAGAATTGGATTGCGGCCAACTATCCGGGGACCAAAACGGCGATCAGCGAGTACAACTGGGGAGCGCCGGAGCACATCAGCGGAGCCGTGGCGCAGGCCGACATTCTGGGCATCTTCGGGCGCGAAGGTCTCGACCTGGGGGCGCTGTGGGGTCCGCCGAACCTGAATTCGCCCTTGATGTTCGCCTTCAAGATCTTCCGCAACTACGACGGTGCCGACGGGGAGTTCGGCGACACCGGCCTTGCTGCCAGGAGTGCGGATCAGGGCAAATTGGCCGTCTATGCGGCGCGGCGCACGGCGGATCGTACCCTCACCGTGGTGGTGATCAATAAGACCTTCGGCGACTTGCGGGCCGATTTGGCGCTGGACCATTTCCAGGCCAGAAAGGCCACCCATGTGTATCGGTACAGTGGTGCGGATCTCACGCAGATTCAAGCGCTTCCAGTGGTCAAAACGGCGCGGTCCGAAAACCGGTCAAGCGTCGTGAAGGAGCAGTTGTTCCCGGCCATGTCCATCACCATGTATGCGATTCGGGGCAACTAGCTATGCCCCGATTAACGCGTGCGAGGCCATAGCGCGTCCGGTCGTTCGCGGCATGGAGAATCTCCGCGCAGGTGACCGCGGTCACTGTTTTGAAAAAATGCCCACCCTACACTCAAAACATGATTATCGATAATTGTTTATCGAATCAATTCCCGCTCCGGCGTGCCGGACCGCTGTCCATTCCCCAGGCCAGTTTGCGGCGGCTGCCCCAGTACCACCATTATCTGGTGGAGCTTGAGGCCAAGGGGATCAGCCGCATTTCCTGTACCGCGATCGGCAGGGATTTGAGCCGCGTGCCTGTGCAAGTTCGCAAGGATCTGCAATATACAGGAATAACGGGAAAGCCGAAGACGGGCTACTCGGTCTCCGAACTCATCCGGACCATCGAGACATTTCTCGGCTGGAACAAGGTAAACGAAGCCTTTCTTGTTGGCGTTGGAAATCTAGGGACGGCGATTCTAGGCCATGAACGGTTTTCGAGATACGGACTGCGTATCGTGGCTGCATTCGATACCGACGATGGCAAGATCGGCACCCGGGTTCACGAAAAAGAGGTCCTGTCCTTCGAGAAGCTGCCCGACCTCGCCAAGCAACTCGGCATTCACCTGGGAATCGTCACCGCCCCTGCCGCGGCGGCGCAGATTGTGGCGGACGAAATGATCAAGGCAGGCATTCTGGCCATCTGGAATTTCGCTCCGGTAAGGCTGAAAGTTCCCCCCCACATCTTTGTTCATAACGAGGATCTTTATGCCTCGCTGGCTTCGCTCTCCTGCAAGCTGGCAACGCGGTTCCAGCTTCCGCATGAAGAAGATGCAGGTAGTGCGGGGTAAGTTCATCCGACGGGGCAATCGCATGAACCTTTCATTTGAGCCGAAACTGCCTTTCTGTTGCTCCAATTGTCCCAAAGTCCTGATTCCGTCCCGAAGGGACGGCAGGAAAGTAGCCCAGGACAAGCGCAGCGTAGTCCTGGGTCGGCGTCCCAAAGAATTATCTCCGCCCCGGAGGGGCAGAATGAAAGCTTGAAAAGTTGAATCCGCCGTTCATGCGGTTGCCCTGCGGGAACCAGGAAGCCCATACCTCGCTGGAGATGTGGGCTTTTATCTTTTAGAACTGAGTCAGGCTGAGGACGTTCCGGTCGGGATCGTGGAACCAGGCGACGCGCGCGCCTCCTGGAGCCGTCCATATGCCCAGCGGGCTGGCGTCATTAAGACCCGGATAGCGGAGGAATACAACTCCGGCCGCAGTCAGTTGCTCGACGCTGCGCTCGATGGATTCCACATCCCAGCCCAGCACCGTGGCGGGTTCGGCATGATGCTCCGCGACAGGGGTGACGCGCAGCATGATGCCGTTGGCGTCGAAGACCAGTGCGAAGGGCTTCTCGTCTTCGACCAGGCGAAGGCCGAGCAGATCTTCATAGAAACTGCGCGCCTTCACCAAGTCTGTGGTGTGGACAAAGGCGATCACCTTGCTGCCGCCGAGAATGGAATCCTTGGTCATGATTCACCTCTCTGAGGGTGCCTATTCCGGTCTCGCCACCATCAAGAAACTAGCGCCGCGACCGCCCGCGATCCGGGCGTCTGCCCTCGGGGCGGCGGTTGTCGCTGTAGCTGCGCGGCTTGGCCGGCGCGGCCACGGGCAGGTCGGTCTTGCCCGCCGGATAGACCGCCAGAAAGCGGTCCGGGCCCTCGCCGTTACTGGCTGTCTCTACGCCGGCGATGGTGCGGAAGGCCATATGGAGCTGCCGCCGCTCGCGGCTGTTCATGGGCGGGAAGGCATAGGGAATGCCGGATTTGAGCACCTTCTCGGCGACCGTCTCGGCGGTCAGGCGCTGCTCCGCGGCCTGCAAGGCCTTGAAGTTGCCGGCGTCGAAGCTGATCAGGTCGCACTCGCGCTGATCCAGGCGCAGCATCTGTGCCGCCACCGTCTCCAGGGCGCGCAGCAGCTCGCCGTTGTGCTGGGTGAGCAGGGGAACATCGGCGCCGACCATCTCCACGCAGAGTTGTGCATCCGAAGTGCCGTCGCCGGCGGTGATGCGGTATTTGAAGCGCAGTCCCCCCAGCTTGTTGAGGTTGGAGAGAAAAGAAGCAATCTTTTGGGCGGCCAGTTGCAAATCGTCGATAGGCATAACAAGTTAGTATCGCAGAGCCGGGCAGCTCTTGGCACGTCGCGCCGCCGGGAAAGTGCGCCCCATGGAAAGGAATTTTCTGTGGCGGGAAAAGAAACGGGGAGGATAATGTCTTCATGAAACCGCAACTCGCAGAAGACGACTGTCCTCCAAAAACTTTGTCGATGGGAGAATACCTCTCGACGGTCTGGCGGCCGGACTGCGATTTTGTGGATGGGCGGAGCGAAGACCGGAATATCGGCGAATATAACCATTCCCGCATGGTCATGGGTTTGATTGCCCAATTGGCCGATCAAGAGGATACCTGCCGCGTCTTTGCTCTGCCGAGCTTGCGGTTGCGGGTGGCTCCGGCACGGGTCTGGGTCGCCGATTTGTGCCTGATCCAGCGAGGCGGTCCGGTCGAGCAGGTGCCGACTCATCCACCCCTGGCAGTTTTTGAGGTGCTTTCGGGTGAAGATCGCTTTTCCAGGTTTCTGGAGAAGCTCGAAGACTACCGGCGCTTTGGAGTTGGGAATATTTGGGTGATCGACCCGGACGGACTTCGGGCTTACCGCTATGATACTTCCGGCTTGGCGCCGGTGCATTGCGGAGAGCTGACTGTTGCTGAAACGCCCATTCGCATCGATCTAGCGGCACTCTTCGCGGAACTGGACTAGACGAGCAAGAGTTTACGCACTCCGGGCGTCAAATATTCAGGTCCCACCGGGTCGGTGACGGCTTCCGTGACGATGCGGTCGATCTCGGCCATGGCCTCGGCGTCTAGTTTCCAGCCCATCACCCCCGCAACGGCGTCGAGCTGATCGGGGCGCTTGGCTCCCCACAAGGCGACGGAGACGCCGGGCCGGTCCAGCACCCAGCGGGCGGCAAGCTCCAGCACTGTTTTCCCGAAGCGCTCCTTTGCCAGCGCCGCCAGCCCCTCGACCGCCGTCATGTACTGGCTGAAGCGCGGTTCCTGAAACTTGGGATCGACGCTGCGAATGTCTTTGGCGTCAAAGGTCATTCCCCGATGAACGCGCCCGCCCAACAGGCTGCGGCAGAGAGAGCTGTAGGTTAGTAAAGCAATGTGGTTTTCCCGGCAAAACTCCAAAATGTTTTTGCCCGGAGAATGAACACCTACGCCGCAGGCGGGTCCGCCCTCCGGGAAGGAGCGCTCGAAGAGGTTGTAGGGGGGCTGATTCGAGGCCAGGGGAGCGACGGCGCGGAACTCTTCCATCTGCGCCACGCTGAAGTTGCTCACTCCCAGGGCGCGGACCTTGCCCTCGCGGCGGAATCCGTCGAGCAGCGCGGCGGTCTCGGCGATGGGGACCAACGGGTCGGGCCAGTGGATCTGGTAGAGGTCGATGAAATCCGTGCCCAGGCGGCGCAGACTGTCTTCCAGTTCCTGGCGCAGGCGCGCTGCCGTGGAATCGGTATAAACCCCGGCGGAAGACCAGGACAGTCCGGCCTTGGTGGCAATGAAAAAATCCTCGCGGCGACCGTGGGCGCGCAGGGCCTGGCCGACGATCTCTTCCGCGCGGCCGTGGCCGTAGATGGGCGCGGTGTCGATGAGGTTGATGCCGCGCTCCAGAGCGCCGAGCACGGTGGCGACGGCTTCGCTCTCCGGGACCGCTCCCCATTCCCGTCCGCCGATGGCCCAGGTGCCCAAGCCGACGCGCGCCACTTTCCTGCCGGCAATCGAAGTGGTTTCCATAGAGGATCATCTTAACTCCCGCTTCAGGTTGAAAATGCTAACGTGAGCAAAGAGATTCTCGGATCAGACTATAACGGTTTCAGTGGAGGCAGCGATCCTTTCCAGACGTAGATTCTTTTTCCTTTTAGCATTGCTGGCCGTGGCCTCGGGCGCGGCGCGGGCACAGGGCGGGCCGCCGTTCATCACCGACGACCCCGGCACCCCCGGCAATCATCACTGGGAGATCAACCTGGGCTGGCTCGGGGACCATAATCCGGCCCATGCCAACTACCAATTGCCGGACTTCGACATCAACTATGGCTGGGGCGACCGCATCCAGCTCAAGTACGAACTGCCCATCGCCGCGGCCACGGACACGAACAACACGACGCGGGCCGGGCTGGGCGAGTCGCTGTTGGGGATCAAGTGGCGGCCCTACGAGCACCATACCGCGGGCGAACCCAAGAGCGACGAGAACATGAACTTCTCCCTCGGAACCTATCCCCAGGTTTCCCTCAACAACCCCACCAGCGCGGTGCGGCGGGGGGTGGTTGAGCCTGGCCCTCAGTATTATCTGCCCATCGAAGCCACGGCCAAGGTGGGTCCCATCGCCTTGAATGGCGAAATCGGTCGCTGGATCGGCAATGCCCATGTTCCCAGCCGCTGGGGGCGGGGACTGATCGCCGGCCACGAATTCAGCGAGCGGCTGGAACTCTATGGCGAGATCTACGACCTGCAAGACGTCAACCGCATCGGCGGCGCGCCCAAGCAGCGCGAGTTGACCGCGGATCTGGGCGGACGGCAATCGCTGGACAAGAGCGGACATTTGCGGCTACTCTTCATGGGCGGACGCGGCATTCAGGCAGTGACGCGGCAGAACAGCCAGCCGAACTGGATCGCTTACCTGGGCATACAGATCCTGCTGGGGCCGAAAGACGCTGAATAATTCTGTGGAGTGTACGAGATGACGGAAAACGAGCAAGAACCGGAAGAGCTTTTCCGAGCTGAAACCGAGGAAACGGAAGCGGCCGAGCAGACTGATCCATCAATGGAGGAGTCGTCTGCCGCAGCGCAGACGCCCGCCGCAGCGCAGCCCTCCGGGCTGCCTTATCGGCTGAATGCGGCGCAGGCGCGGGTGCTGGGCGCGCTGGTGGAAAAGGAAGCGACCACCCCGGACTACTACCCGCTCTCGCTCAATGCGTTGAAGAATGCCTGCAACCAGAGCTCCAACCGTGAGCCGGTGATGAATCTGGACGAGGAAGAGGTTCATCTTGCGCTGCGCATCCTGG